>Ga0209499_1001522_pt1 | contig 15937 bp, 12 predicted proteins | sample C_130208_EF_Meta_FD_187306 | JGI IMG/M metagenome (GOLD analysis project Ga0209499, IMG submission 187306) | Freshwater microbial communities from Lake Croche, Canada to study carbon cycling - C_130208_EF_MetaG (SPAdes) (version 2) | ecosystem: Environmental > Aquatic > Freshwater > Lake...
GTCGCATAGAAGGAATAGAGCATCTTTCGATTCTTGTGCCATATTTGACCCAATTGTTTTGGGTAAGTTTTACTTTTTCAAGAAGTCCGATTGCGCTAAGTTGATTTTTGACAATAGATCCAACAGGGACTTCACACAAAAAAGATATGATCTTATCTGTGCCGCTAGAAGACCAAACAGATTCCTCAACAGATAGGGGATTAATTTTTTCAGTGACTTCAAGACAGAACTCTGATTTATTGGCTTGAACACGCCTGATGTATTTTTTAGAGTGGTGAGGATGAATTCCAGATGCTGTTCCAAGTACGCAGCTAGTTGAATTATGAGAAATATAAGAATTAGACACATAGGTATTGGTTTCTTCGACTTCTATATCATATGTATAATTTTCAGAATCTGAGATTTCCACAATTTTATCAACCATATGAGAGTTTAATCCATTTTTTCTAAGGACATGTATATAGTCTTTTCTATAATTAGATATTTTATCAATATTGCCATTTAGCGACTTTCTTTCTTGAATCCAATACCTCATTCTATTCCCATAAGAAGATTCTGTTGGAGGCATTAATCTCATTTTAGCATCTTTCCCTATAGCTCTCAGAACTACAACTAGTTCTTCTGCCATTTGCTTTGACGTTGTAGAAAAGCTTCTAGTTATGCTCTTATCACACCCATCAGCAATCGCAAACCCATCAATAAAAGAATCAATAATATTTACCGAGCATCTTCTAATTTGCTCTGGGATGCAAATTGCATGAGCCTTTTCTTTTAAGAGGCTATTTGCAGACAAAAACGCAACGAGCTCTTTTGAATACAAGCCGACATATCCCCCATTATGATTTGGGCGGGTTTCTTTTTGGAGAGCAACGTCAATATTAAAAATATTCTTCATTATATTTGTTAATCTTTCGACACCCTTCTTTTCTATCCAATTAATTGAAATTCTGATTCCGTTTTTGTGGTTTGAGCCATCTCCATAATAAAGGCCCAAGAACCACGCAAAATCTTCGCAGATTGCCTCTGGTTGTTTTATGTGTTTTATTTGATATTTTGGAGTTGATTTGTGGAATTTATAGTCTATTTTAGTTAGTTTAGTTATGTTTTTAGAATTTATATATTCTCCAATGCTATAAGGCATTACATCTTCGGTTTTTAAATCCCCAATGGACCTCCACACATAGTTGCCCCGATCATCAATGATTCGATATTTATGATTAAGGGTTCCCTCCAATGTTAGCCCACTATCTAGTAGAATTTTTTTTGTTTTTGCAAATCCATTAATATAAAATTTACTACTGTTTTTTAAGCCTTTGTCTGTATGGACATTTAAGGAATGAGTCTGCCATTCATCGCCATCGAGATTTCCTATTTCATCTAGCCTTAAAATACCGTCATCTGTAGATACAAGAGTCTCTTTATTTTGACACCCCGCTGGTTTGATGCAAGTGGTTCTCGCGGCGGGATTGATGCCGATCATTTTAGAAATTTTAGCATTGATTTCCAAAATATATTTGGCAGCTTCTTGTTGAATTTCAGGATCAAATAGAATGTCTGGATTATCCATCATTCCAGTAATAGAACATCCCAATAAGGCTTCTTCTCTGAAAATTTCCGAAGATTCTTTTGAAAGATAGTTAAAATCAGTATATCCAGCTTGAAGCGTTCCAATAATAGCGGAAGCCTCACAAGCCTTTAAGAAGTTTTCTTTTGTATCGCAATATTTCCCATTGATTTCAGTAAGATTGCACCCTTGAAATCCGCTTCTTCCATCTTTTGTTTTAGGATACATTCCAATTTCTACGCAAGGATTGTAACCTACATCTGGATCATCCAACCAGATGAATGCTGGCTCTCCAAACTCTTTGGTTGATTTAATGAGTGTGGCAAATTCCTCTCTAGTTGTAGATCCCTTGATTAAGGCGGCGCTATTATTGCTTCTAGCTCTTTGAGGATTATCCATAAACCAATTGCCAGTTTTTGCAGTCATCATTTCTTGATTATCTGCGGAAAACAAGCATAGGGTAGCGGCTCTTCTAACTCCTCCAGAAAGTACGGCATCAGATATATGCATGATGATATCGTAGCAATCAATTGGTCGCAAAGAGCATTCGTTTAAATTAGAAGAGAATCTTCTATCAAGCAACAACCTAATCTTTTCAATCGTATTTCTTAATCCATCTGGGCCTGGAGCTTTAAATTGTCCAGCAATCAAAGACCCTTTTGGTCTAATCAACGAATAATCAAATGAGACGAATCTCCCACGAACTGATGAGTATTCGTTATCTCCGCAAAAATAACTGCCCATCAGTATTCCAATAGCATCTGCCCATCCCTCAATGCTGTCGTCGATTACACATGTAGTTTTTAAGCTTGAGTCAACAGCCGCAATATTAGGTAGAAGATTTGTATGCTGGTCTTGAACGGAGAAACCAACCCCACACCCGCACAACAAAGAATACATAATTTCTTGAAACACTCTTTGGCGATCAATGTGAGTAAAAAGACAATTGTAGATTTTTAATTGATGCTTAAGAATTGGATCTCCAGCAAATTGAAGAGATCTTTGAGCCGCTAAGACGCGCTTTTTGATTTGCATCTTTTGCGCCAGATCAATAGCCTCTCCTAGTTCTGGAAACTGGGCAATTTGAGGAGCATATTTTTTCCTATGCATGTCAAAAATTCGAGTGACTGCTTCTTCCCACGTCTCGCGCCTTGCCTTCTTTTTATTAAATAGGGCGTATCTTGAAACGATAGTATAATCTGATAACGCTTTAAGGCTCATTGAGAAACTTTTCCTCCTTCAAAACTCGATAAGATGTTGTGTAAATTTTCCATTTTCTTGATGCTAAAATGTAACAAAAATTCATCAAATTGTCAATATGAAAAAAATAAATATTTTATGCTTGACAAGTTTGAAATCGGCTGTACGATAACGTAGTTGCTTTTCGATGAACAAGAAGAGAAACAACGAATACGATAACGTAGCTACTTTACTTTTAAACAAAGGATTAAGAATACAGACCACAAAAGTATTACCAATATCGTATACGATTTAAACAATTATAATTGTAGTTGCAGTAGTTATAATATATGTCTAACAAATATATTGATTTATTGTTTGACTTTATCTTATATATCTGATAAGATTCAATTTTATGAAAGAAGAAACAAGCTTACAAACCTTTATCTGCTCTAGTGCCGATTGGGAACTTGTCGTTAACGCTGAAACACATGAAGAAGCTGCATCCATCGCTCTTCAGTCTCAGTTTGATTCTAATGCGGATAAGTTTTCTGTTGGAGCCGTAATTTCTGTGATTCCAGTAATCAAAGATATGAAAAAAGCTCATTTAGTTTTTGCTCCATCTGTTTTGGCGGATATTGGAATGCATAAACACGCTTCAAATTTAATTAAACAAATTGATCAAAATGTCTAAAGAAAATACTCATAAGTTATTTATTAATGATTCGAAAAATATTTGCAACCCGCCAAATCAAGGAGATGTTGGTTACGATTTATTTGCAGATTCAGAGCCAAAAATTGTCGGCGAATTATACCAACTTGTCGGATCTGATTTTGAAAATGTGGCAAATGAAAAAAGGTATGTATCTATTGATTATATTGAGTATGATACTGGCTTAATTATCGCTCCATCAGACTCGTTTCATTCTCATATCTTCTCAAGATCTTCTATTTCTAAATACAATTTGGTGATGGCAAATTCTGTGGCTGTGATTGATAATGGGTACAGAGGAACTCTGAAAATTCGATTTAAATACATAATGCAGCCTAAAGATTTTTCCTTGTTTTTGATGCAAGGAATTGTCAAAATTGATCACGATAAAATTTATAAGAAGGGTGATAAAATTGGTCAGTTGGTTTTCTTGGAGAGTGTCTTCCCTAAAATCATTGTTTCTGATTCTTTTGACGCAACAACTAGGTCTACGGGAGGCTTTGGAAGCACTGGATCATGAATATTCTAGGTGTAGCTGGACCAGCTAGGAGTGGTAAAGATACTTTTGCAGACGCATTAATGGAAGTGTTCTTGGAGAGAAAAATCAAATGCCAAAAAACATCTTTTGCAGAACAGTTAAAGGTCGAGTGTCGCGACATTCTTATGACTTATTTGGGAATCAACTCCTTTACTAATGACGATGAAGAAAAGAATATTATCCGCCCATTACTTGTTACTTGGGGAACGCATGTCAGACGCAAACTTGACAATGATTGCTGGATTAAATCCGTAGAATCTAAAATTGATTCTAAAAAACTCACTATCGTAAGCGATGTTAGATATGAAAATGAGATTGATTGGGTCAAGAAAAACAATGGATACTGCTTCTTTATCGACAGGGTTCTTGCTGATGGAAGCCTCGTTCAACCAGCAAACGAAGAAGAAATAATTAATAATGAAATTCTAAAAAAGAAATGTGATTTTCATCTGACATGGAAATCAATCGACGACAGCAAAATGCTTGTAGCTATTGCTTATGAAGTCCTAGTTAAGACTGTCTCAGAAGAAGAATTGGAATCATGGACTCAGACATATCGTTAATCGAAAAAATTAAAGAACAGCATGATAATGATAGTTTAAAAGAACTTATAAATCGCCATTCTGGCATATACATTGATATTGTTAATAAAACCGTTTCAGACTCATGTGAGTTTTTAAATAAAAAAGACATTCTTTCTGAGAAAGACTATTCAATTTACTCCGCAGCTTTAAAATATCAATCATTCCGTAATACAAAATTCTCAACGTATTTAGCTAACGAAACAAGATGGAAGTGCCTAAATCTTTATAATAAGAATAAAAAGATGATCGAGCAACCGCTCGAAGACTCTATCAAAGATAGAGCCTCTTCTGAAGATTTTGTTTCAGATCTCCAAAAAAATGAGATCATCGAAAAGATTATTACTCTTGCTAAAGAAAATTCAGACAAAAGGATCAAAAAAATCATTGACATGAGATACTGTTTCGGCTATAATAAGTGCCACTCATGGAAGGAGATTTCACAAGATCTAAACATGAGTATCCAAGGATGTATAGATATTCATAACAAATTCATCCAAAAAATTAGAAAAGAAATAACAAATGTATAATACAATCATCGCGCTAGGATATCTCGTCAAAGACCCAGAGGTCAAGCAAACAAGCACTGGAAAGAGCATCTGCGTCCTTCGCATGTGTATCTCCGAAAGCAACGCAAAGAACAAGTGCTTTATTGACGTTGAGGCATGGGAAAAGACTGCGGAGGCTTGTGGTAAGTACCTCAAGAAGGGTCGAGAAATTCTCCTCGAAGGAGAGCTATGCCTCTCAACATGGACCGCTAAGGATGGCACAACTCAAAATAAGAATTATATTCGCGCAAATAAGGTCAAGTTTATTGGCTCTTCTCCCAAGGATGGAGAAGGTCAAGAAGATGGCTCAAAGAGTACAGCGACCAACACCAAGACTCCTCTTGGTGGATCTGCTGCCAAAAACAACTCGTTTGATGATACTGAAGAAGATATTCCATTCTGATGAAACTCTTAGTTGAAGCTCCCCTTAATTCCCTTTCGTTTGGGAATGTATCGTATAACCTGCTCCGAGAGTTTAAGGCTCTCGGGGTGGACGTTGGTCTTTTTCCAACTAGCAAAGTAGATCTTGCCGCATTCAAAGTTCCCAAGGACTTGGAAGATTGGTTGTCGTCCTGCGTTGCTAATAGGTGGGAAATACTTAAATCAAAAGCTCCTTCATTGAGGCTGTGGCATTTGATGGGGGGCGAAGATAGAAAATCAAGCAAGCAAAATCTTCTGACATTCTACGAATGTAGCGACCCTACAGCAGTTGAAGTATCGGTCTGCAAGTCCCAAAATAGAACTTTGCTTAGCTCTTCTTATTCTCTTAAAAAGTTTGAAGATGCTGGTTGCGACAACTGTTCTTTCGTCCCAATGGGATTCGATAAAGACTTTTTTGAAACGGGCAAGAAATATCTTGATGGAGTTGTTCATTTTGGATTGATGGGCAAATTTGAAAAGAGAAAACATACGGAAGCTATCATTAAAACTTGGCTAAAGAAGTATGGAAACGATAACAACTATCAATTGAGCTGCTGCGTTACTAATCCATTCTTTAAACCAGAACAGATGCAGAGTATCGTTCAAAATCTTCTTGGCGGTAAAAGATACACTAATATCAATTTCCTTCCATATCTTTCTACCAATGAGGAAGTCAATGAGTTCTTGAATGCTATTGACATTGATCTTACTGGTTTGAGTTTGGCAGAGGGGTGGAACTTGCCATCTTTTAATGCCACTTGTCTTGGTAAGTGGTCTATTGTCGGAAATCATACTGCACATAAGGATTGGGCAAATAGCGAAAATTGTATCTTAGTAGAACCAGATGGCAAAATTCCAGTACATGATGGGTTTTTCTTTTTAGAGGGATCTGAATATAATCAGGGGTTCTTTTATTCTTATGAAGAAGATACTATTGTTTCCGCAATGGAAGACTCGGTTAAAAAACTGACATCTAATAAAATTAATACAAACGGTCTGAAGTTAAAAGATATTTTTTCTTATTCTAATACCGCAAAAATAATACTTGATTCTTTCCAATAATCATCTATTAGGTGCAATATGTAATATAGTTCCCTGTTATGAATTCTAAAATAACAAAAGAGAAGTCTGACTTCATATTAAAAAAATTAAGCTGTTTTTAGATTGGATTTATTCTGAAACTCCAGATTTTAAATTGGATAGAAAATTCAAAAAATATTTAACAATTAAATAATACATAATGCCTAATTATATTTACAAAAATACCGAAACTCTAGAATATCGACAAATCCTTCAAACCATGAAGGAAGCTCATGAATATTTTGGAGAGGATGGAACAGAAAAGGCTTGGATTCGCGTATTTACTTGTCCACAGGCATCTATTGATTCTCACGTTGACCCCTTTAGCGCCAAACAATTTGTTGACAAAACAAGAAATAAAAAAGGAACCCAAGGTGATCTTTGGGATAGAAGCAACGATCTTAGTAGTCAACGCGCCCAGTTGAATGGGGGCGTTGACCCTGTGAAAGCAAAGTATTTCGAAAATTACTCAAAAGTCAGAAATGGCGCAAAACATCTTGCGGACATGAAGACTTTTGAAAGCAATAAAGTAAAAGTTGATTATTGAATTTTTGCCAATACTTCAATAGCCTTCAGGATTGCTGTTAATGCCTCGGCGACTTCTGGTGTGGAAGTTGCTGATTCAAAAACATCGTCCAATCGGATTAGTTTCTTTTGATCTAAGACTTTTTTTGAGGTTTGACTGTATGGTTTCAGTTCTATAATTGCTCTTGATTTTTGATCTGGAGCAGGAGAATCAATTATGATTCTTGATGCCCAGTAAGAATCGTATGTTGTTTGCTCTGTTGCCTGAATTGTTACAGGGGTTGTGTTTTTTATTGCCATATATTTATATTAAAAAGTTGATAAAAAGGTTCTTCCCCAGCCGCCAGTTGTTCCTGTGCAGAAGTACAATCCGCTTCCGCTGATTCTTGCTTCTCCGAATTGTCCAGATTGAGAACTTAGTCCAGAAAAAGATGGAAGATATAATCTTATTGGTCCAGAAAATAAGCCATTACCAAAGGTATTTGAAAATCCTGTCGCACCAAATTGGCTTCCACCCACAGTTCCAACTCCAAAACTACCTAGAGCGTAAGTGTTTGGCGTTACGGTTGATCCAAATTGACTTGCAGAACTACTGCTTGCTCCAAAGTATCCATAATTATAACTATTGGATGAATAAGGATTTCCAAAATAGCTGATTCCATTTGATCCAAAATAATTTGATTGCGAGCCTCCAAAATTATTTGTATTCGCCGAGACTCCAAAATTATTTGTATTGGCCGAGACTCCAAAATTATTTGTATTCCCCGAGACTCCAAAATTATTTGTATTGTTTCCACTCCCAAAAATATTATTACCAGAAACTCCAAAATAACTGTTAGCATTTAGTGCTGAATGTTTTATACTTCCATCGGAAGTTATTCTCATCCTTTCGTTACCACTCAAAGTTCCGCTTGTGAAAAATACTATGTCTCCAGACGTAGCTGTTCCTATAATCAAATTTTTTGCCGTAGAATATACGTAAGAATCTCCAGAGTTTACAATATTAAAGGTAGGCGAAAATATGTTTCCGTTGTATTTGCTACTAGCGATTCCGATATCTAAATAAGCTCCAGTGTCGTTGTATAGCGAAATATCTGTACTTCCCGAAACGCTGCCGCTAGTGTTTTGCAGAGATGCAAAAAGAGACTGAGCGTTCGCTCCGCTTATTGTCAAACCAGCATAATTTAATGTATTGGTTGGTGGGGTTATAGATATAGAACCGCTGGTGTTGATCGTTCCATAATTATTTGTTCCAGTAAGACCAAAGTTGTTTTTTCCAGTTCCTCCAAAAGTGTTGGTTATCGCCCCTGATCCAATAATGTTTGTGGCATTGCTCCCAAAATAATTAGTAACTGGGTGGGAAAAGGATTCTCCAAAGAGATTTAGGGGAGTATCTTGTCCAAAGATAGATTGTACGTAGCACAACATGCCAAAAGTAGCGTATTGAGCTTGATATCCAACATCTACGGTTCCACCAACACTTCCAAAAACTCCTCCATAATAAATATTGTATGCCGAACCGTATCCAAAATAATTAGCATAAGCACTTTCTCCAAAGTAATTACCGTCCGTAGCATATTGTCCAAAGTAATTATCTCCAGCACTTTGTCCAATATAATTAGCATAAGCATCTTGTCCAATATAATTAGCCGAAGCACTTTCTCCAATATAATTATTTACAGCACTGGCTCCAATATAATTAGCCGAAGCACCTTGTCCAATATAATTATTTACAGCACTGGCTCCAAATGCATTACTTCCAGCACTGTCTCCAATATAATTAGTTCCACCACTGGTTCCAATATAATTAGCCGAAGCACCTTGTCCAATATAATTATTTACAGCACTTTGTCCAAAATAATTAGTTCCAGCACTTTGTCCAATTGTAGTATTTCCTATAAAAGTTTTATTTCCGCTAATTGTCTGAGCTCCTGTTCTTGCGACCACCGCACTGCCATTCCAGTCTACACTATTTCCATTGCCCAAAGTAATGGTGCTTCCACTAGCATTCAACACATAAGAAAACGTCGCTGATATTTTATTGGGACCTAAGTTCATCTTTTTTATTTACACTTTTTTAAGCTCCGTTCCAATTCAAATCCATATTTTGCCACAAAATATCCCAGTCTGCCCAAGTCATAAATCCTTGTCCAGCACTTCTTTTCATTAAAAATCCTCCAGTATCATTGATCTCAAAAGAAAAGGATGCATTAAAAGTCATAGAATCATTAACCTGCATGGCATAACTCACGCTATCTAATCGAGCATTTTCTATCTTGTAGAATCCAGTGTCATATTTATGAGAATCACAAAATGCAACTTCCATAGCATATCCACTTTCAGTTCTAAAATAAGAGTCCAAATTGCCAGCTCCCATTCCAGATACTTTGCAGGTCATTTGCGCCTGCCCATTAATTGGGTACTGAAGCTTTCTGTCATATACGTAATTGCTGCCAAGCCCGTACAAATCTATTCTGGGCAAATCCATGCTCAATGAAAAAGATTCCAGAATGGGGTTGTATGTTTGCGCTAAATTTGCTCCTCCTATCTGCAAATCTTGCAGAGTAAAAGTGCTTGTATTGGGAACCGCAACTGGGGGATTATATTCTGTTCTCAATTCTACATCACCGCTAACAAAGCCGCTTGTTATTGTTGCATAAGTGCCGCTCAAATCAAGAAATCCGCTTCCAATGTTATTTCCAGACACACTATTAATTGCTGGGATACTCACTTTGCTTCCTGTTAAATTCTCAAATCGGGCATTTGAAGATGCAAATCCAACAGACACTTTTGGCACTTGGCCAAGAGAAAAGTTGACAGAATACTTGTTCAAGTAACAATTTCCAAAAGTTACCGCATTATAACCACTGAAATTGGCGGTAGAAGGGTTTGGCTGTTTAAATTGACTTAGACCATCTCTTGCCTCTTCAGTGTCAATGATTAAATAGATGTTGTTGTTTGCTGATTTTAAGTTTGAGACGGCGGGTTGATATCCAGAAGTATTTCCTGCAAAACCCAATAAGCATTCGTTGTTAAGATATGGCGTAAGATAATAATCCATAGTCACGGACACTTCTGGAGCACGCATTAATGCGTTCACAGAATATGATTGGCTTCCTACTTGCTTTATTTTTTGCCTATTTGCTGTTATTGAAAAGTCGCAGTTTTGAACAAGTGAAAAAAGTCTTCCATAATCTTGTCCAGTTGTCCAAGCGGGAGACTGGCCAATAAGTACTAATGACGAATTGCTCTTTAATATGTTTTTCTTCATGATCCTGTGGGAATTATTCCTAATGGGTCTTCTATTAGTGTGACATCAATGTCATGAGAATCGTAGAATTTTAAAGTATGAGACCAGCTTGGGCAATAGCACACTTTTGGCTTGTTATAAACAGAAGGTGGATTATAAAGGAATCTTCTGTATCCAGCCTTATTCTCTAAGAAATGCATAATGGACTTGGCTTCAATGGTCGGCAAGTTTGTAAATTTTAAAGTTAGATTTACTGGTGCTAAATTTTTTCTAGTCACGCCTCTTTGCACAAAAGAGTTTTTAAATTCTGTTTTAATTATTTTTATCTGTACGTCATTTTGCAAACCGATATCGGGTTCAAAAAAGAAAGCTTGAGTCCATTTCGTTGAAGATCCAGTCGGACCATCAATAGATGAGGATGAAGAAGTGTGACCAGTTGCGCAATAATAAAAATTGTCTAATTTGTTTTGACTTACTCCAGAATATATAGTCTCATATTTTGCGTAGGTTTTCGCTCCAGACCAAGGTTGTGCCACCTTATTTACAAAGCTCATTCCAGACCAGTTCAGAAGCATTGGCGCTTGATTAACCTCAAACGAGGTGGCAACTTCATAGTGATAGTTGTTGATGTGATTGATTGCGTAATTATCACATACCCCGCTTACTGTTTTGTAGAAACTTGAAGCGTCTGTAAAAGGAAACAGTATGGAACCCTTTTTGTTCTCGATAAAATTCGTCAACTTTTGCGCTCCAGATTGATCCAAATCAAATCTCAACTCAAACTTAGCATCAACATTATTTATTGACATTGGAATCAAGTTGTAGTATCCATTTTGCGTCTCATATTGATTTGTTCTGGAAGTAAAAGATACTCTTGATCCATAAACAGGATTATATATCAAGCCAGTTATGACATCCCCAGTAGCAAGTAAAATGTTGCTTGTTCTATCGTAAAACGTATTCATTGGTGGCCTATATAGTTCAATGTTATTTTTACACCACCTTCAGCAGTGCTAGAAAGAGATTCTCCAACCAAAGACGCTTTGGGGATTGTTAATGTTTGTAAAAGATTGCCTGTTCTCCCAGCTATGCTAAATGTTACTGTTTTATTGGCTCTAGCCGTCAAGAAAGCCATTCCACTTGATAGAAATGCGTCATCGACCTCTACTTGAACTGTCGCGGAAAACTCTAATGGTGATAGGTAAACCACATCAATAGGAAGTTTCGAACCTATCGTATAGATGGGTTTTTGAGTAGCCTTAATACTATAATCAAATCCCACAACTCTATTAGTTGTTGAATTGTCGCATGTTAAAGAAATAGATCCTTGGTTTGGTATGTAAATTGTCGGCGTAGAAACAGAGCCGCTAGCATTATTGATTGTTCCAGTCATGAGTTCATCATAAATACTCATATTAACGGTTACTTTTGGCACGGAGCCAACAGCGCAGTTAACCATGTACTGTTCCATATAACCGCTTTTAAAACCATAACTATTGCCGTTATAGTTTACGCTTCCGCTGATTATTGAGTTTCCAGTATAGGCAAGCAAAGGGTCTACGTAGATTAAGTTTCGGGCAATGGTCATTTTCTGTTGCGTTGCCCCACCAATAGTTGAGGTTCCAATAGAATAACCAATAAATCTGTTTATGGTGTTTGTGTTTGAGTATGAGATATTAACGTCTTCAACTCCAACAATTTCTTGTCCAGAGATAAAGAGTTTGTTCTCGTAATTTGTAATCAAGCCAAACATATTACCTTCTCAATGATCCCCCTAATCTTTTTTCATCTTGAATAACCTTTATGACGGCATCTTTAATTTGTTGGGCAAGTTTGGATTTTGCATCTGATGCATTGCCCGATCCTTCTCTATCTGTTGTTGATTTGCCAGTAGCTCCATCTACATTGATGGTTATAGCCCCAGAAGATCCAGTTGCTTTGATTAGTTCGTCAAGCTTTTCCACAATTTTAGCGTTGGCTTCGTCTGCTGAGTCTTGAGTTGGAAGATCGCTTGCTCCAGAGTTTAATGACTGAAGATTTCCAGCTCCAAGATTTTGAGTTGCGGCGGAATTCATTACGAATTCTCCACCAGAAAGTGCGGCTGATACATTGTCTATGCCAGCAGATGATGGGATTGATCCTCCAGTTGCTCTTTTGGTCGGCTCACCATTAATTGATGATGAATATCCATAAATTTTGGCTAAATCTCCGATGGCTTCATCATCTGAAGCATATTTACCAGGCAGAACCATTGAGCTGCTTCCATCATATCCTCCTGAAGGAAAAGTAGCCTGTGTTCCGTTGTATCCTGCACCATATCCAAGATTTCCCCCAGGAATTACTGAAGATCCTCCAGACATGCTTCCTTTTGGAGTTCCTGTAATAGCTGTTCCGTTTGCGATTGAATTTTTTAAATTATATGCTTCCAACTGATCTTTATTACCAATTTGAGAAAGCCCAAAATTTCCAGAGAATAGATTTTTAAGACCTCCTACATTTGTTCCCATTACGTCTCCTCCCATAACCGTTCCTTTCATGCCTGCCCAAACATTTTGCCCTGTTGTCCCTCCAGCGGCTTTAGAAGCTTCAAATGCAGCTTTAGCGCCACCAGCCATAGCGCCAGCGCCCATAGAAGCGGCGGTAGTTATCGCCATGATTAATAATTGTCTTTGCAAAGCTTTGGATGCTTTTTTCGCAGCTTCTTTTTGAGCTTGCTCTTCTCTATATCCTTGAAGATATAGATCAAATGATTGCTGTTTTGCCGACGCAATAGTCTGCGCCATTGGACCAGTTCTTCTGCCGAAATTTGTTAATTGTGAACTTTCTCCTTCAAGAGATATATTCGCATAATTTCCACGATTTGTTACAGAGTCATATGCTCCCGTTGTGGAAGTTTGCGTAGCGAAATCTAAGTTTGATTGTCCTCCAGATATCGCTCCCGATCCATATTGTCCAGGAACATAATAGTTTCCTTGTGGTCCGCTTTGATATTCAGCTCCAGATACAACACCGCCAGCGGCGAACGCTTTTAAGGTTCCACCATTGATTGCATTTAAGAAAGCTGGCCCATACTTTCCAGCAGATTGTTTATTGATAACATATTCGCCGCCCATAAGAACGGCTGGAACATCGTCTTTTGTGCCAGATCCACCAGTTATCGGTCCACCAGTAGCATGAGGCAACATGTTAGAAATAAAGCTGCCAACTCCACTAGCGGCATTTCCTATGCCTCCAGTTGAGGCATCGAATAATTTATTAAGGGAAGCTTTATTCATTTCTTTCGCATAATTGTATGCGGCATTTTGCAGAACTTTGCCAAGGCTCGCCCCAGAATCAATAGAATCAACAATTGCGCTGATCATTGTTTCTTTGAATTTAACAGCACCATCCACAAGGGCTTTCATGTAGGTGTTGGCTCTTTCTTGCTCTGTTGTGGAGAAAGCTTCCTTGAAGAGTTGTGGATAATCTTTTACTTTTCTTGCTTTTTCTATTGCATTTCTTTCGTCTGGAGTTTTTGCCTCTAATTGTCTTTTTTTAGTATCCCTATCATATTCTGATTCTGCTATGGTCTTGCCAGATATAGAAGTCGCAATTGTAGTATTTAGATTTTCTATGTCTTGTGCAAGTTTTAAATTAGCAAATAAATCTGCCAATTGGGTCTTCATTTCTTTTGGCAATTCCTTTATTAAAGAATTGTTCAGTTCCGCAGAGGCTGTAATTCTTTGATTTTCTATCTCTTGTTGATTTTTGTTGAAATTTATTTGAATAGCGTCTATTTCTTCTTTTAATTTTGCTCTATCATCTGGACTGCCCTTTTTTCCTGTTACAGCCTCATTGTATTTATCATTGAGTTTGCTTATTAAATCTGGAATATCTTTAGAAGATGCTTCTATTTGAGAAAAAGCTCCAGTATCATATCCTTTAGAAGGTAGGCTCAATTTACCCACTGATAATTTTGTGGAAGATCTAAATTCCTCTTCTGATTTTTTTGCAGCTTCTATTTTTTTGGAGTATTCTAAATTAGCTTTAGTATCTTCTAGTGCTTTCTGTTGCGCTAGCGTTAAATTTCCTGATTTTATTACGCCCTCAACCCCCAAAACTTGAGTACTAGCCTTATTTATTATTCCTTGACTTTCATAGCTCTTGCTTGCTGCTTGTAAGGTTAATTGAGATTGTCTTTCTGCTGTAATTTTTTGTATATCAATTAATTGGTTTTTATAAACTTGAGATCTAGTTTTTTCTACGTCTAGTTGCTGTTTAGCTATTCCGAATCCGCTTTTTCTAAATCCAAGATCTATTTTAAGGGCTTCTAAATGTTCTAATCCAGCTTTATTTAGTCCACCCGCACTATCAACATATGATTTATTTACAAGTAAAACTCTCTTTAGCATTTGCTCAATCATAGTAGAACTCTGAAGATCTTCAGAAGACATTGATATTATTTGTTTTTGAATATATAATCTTTCTTCAGAACTAGTGGCCTGCCCATCTAGCAATTTAAATTGTTGTAAAATTATCCCAAGCTCTTCTTTAGCTCTGTTTACTTTTAAATCTTCTACTTTTGATGAATAATTAAGATCATCTACCTGCTCTTTGCTAAGATTGTGCAGAATAGATTCGCTCATTAATTGTTCTTTTGTGGCAGAAAGGTTGCCTAATTTTAATTGTTGTTCTTTTATAACATTTTCTATTATTTGTTGTGATTTTTTTAATCTTTCTTGATCTATAATGGTTTCCTGCTCTTTTATTGTTAAAATTCCTTTATTTAATCCAGCCTCACTAGCTAATTTTTCTGTTTCAAATTGAACTTGTTGATCCGTTACAGATCCCTGAATATAATTTGATTTTTTGGGATCTAAAGAGTATTTCCCAATTAAAGCTAATTTGTCAAAACTGTCTTCAGCTTTTTTTATTAAACCTTCGACATCCTCATTAGTTGCTCCGCTTTTTTTATTTGCTCCCACATATGTTTTTAAATAGTTTTCTTTAGTTTGTGCAAATTCTTCCTCGCCAATATTCGTCAATTTCATGACGTTTCCTTTGTAGTTTGTAGTTTTAATGTTCTCTCCAGTTTTAACAGATGAAAAAGCATCCATGCCAACCATTCTCCCAAATGCCGTTGATGCTGTTGCAAAACTAGTTGGACCTTCTTTTTTATTAGAGGCGCTAATCGCTCCCAACTCAAACTGAGATAAAGACGCTGACGCCTTCTGTACAGAATCGGACATTGCAAGGAGATTTTCCGCAGCTTTTTTAGATGATGGAACAAATATATTTTGCAATAAAGCTCCTGTTTGGTTTAAAACTATACCAGCTATTGCTGCTGCCCCAGCAAATTGGGCTATCTTTCCCCCCATTGCTCCCCAAGAACCCTCTTTGGAATCTTTTGTTATGTTTTTTATTCCTTCCATTGCAAAAACGACAGATGTCATATTGGACATTGCACTAGTCAAAATAGACATAGATTTGCCTATTCCTTTTTCCGCATCACTAAAAGCTCCAGATAATAGACTTAATCCAGCCTGAACTGCAAAGATAGT
>Ga0209499_1001525_pt1 | contig 15891 bp, 17 predicted proteins | sample C_130208_EF_Meta_FD_187306 | JGI IMG/M metagenome (GOLD analysis project Ga0209499, IMG submission 187306) | Freshwater microbial communities from Lake Croche, Canada to study carbon cycling - C_130208_EF_MetaG (SPAdes) (version 2) | ecosystem: Environmental > Aquatic > Freshwater > Lake...
CGTGCGATTCCAACGCCAAAATACTGATCGCTTCGGCATCGAGAGCTTCACGTAATTCGTCGATGCGGTGGTCTGATGTGATGACCTTTTCGGCCATTTCAATGTCGGCGTCAAGCAAGGCATTGTTGGCTCGAGACATCGCAGAGGCCACGCGCCGGGTCATTTGCCCCAACTGTTCAACGAGTCCATCAAGACGCTCGTGGTACGCGGTCCTCATTGGTGCCTCCAGTGGGTTTTCTGGCTTGATCTTAGCCCCGCCAAGAGTCATGAGCCTGCTTGAGTAAACATTCGTGGCTACTTGAGTGAATAAATGGGGAACCTTCTTGATCAATGCAGGGTGAGAAGCGATGGTCTGAGGATGTTGACCTACGCTGAGGTCTATGGACGCATCCCTTGGTGTCGGAGTTGGTGCTGCGCTTGGAGTCGTCTTAGGCGCAGGTGGATTTGGTATGTACATCGCTGCCAAGCAAACCAAGAATCCGCCCATCAAACCCGTTGGCGAATCCCAATTGGCTCCTGGGCTTATTGAAGTTCTGGATGCATTGAATGCACCATCAGTTGTAGTCGGGCCAGATGATGTGGTTGTGCGAGCAAGTGGGGCAGCACACGTTATGGGTTTGGTGCGGGCCGATCGTGTAGTGCCAGCAACGCTGACCGATGCGATCATGAAAGTTCGCCGAGACTTGCGACCGCGCGATCGTGAAATTGTTCGCGACCCAGCTGTTCGCGATGAGAAGGGTTTACGCACCGTTGAAGTGCACATCGCACCGCTCAGTCGTGGGTACATTTTGTTGCTTGCTGTTGACGTCACCGAAGCTAGACGACTGGATACCATCCGCCGCGATTTTGTCGCAAACGTCAGCCATGAGCTGAAGACTCCAACCGGGGCTTTAGCTCTCCTAGCCGAAGCAGTTGCTGAAGCATCCGATGACCCTGAGGCGATTAAGCGCTTTGCTCAGCGAATGAACCACGAAGCCAATCGACTTGGAAAATTAATCTCGGAACTTCTTGATCTGACTCGAGTTCAAGATTCAGGCCCGCTTCAAGAACCTGACGAAGTCTCAATGGACGCAGTTATTTCAGACGCCGTTGATCTGACTCGCATGAGTGCAAGTGTCAGGCAGGTTCAGATTGATATTGCTGGCACTGAAGGACTGACTGCTTATGGCGATCGCGAGCAACTAGTTACCGCCTTGAGCAATTTGTTAGTCAATGCCATTGCCTACAGCCCAGAGGGTACGCGGGTTGTGATTACGAGCCGGGCAGATGAGACTCAGGTTGAAGTAGCCGTCACCGACCAAGGTATTGGAATTCCCGAAGCTGATTTGGACCGTATTTTCGAACGCTTTTATCGTGTTGATCCAGCGCGTTCGCGAGCTACCGGTGGCACCGGTTTGGGGCTGTCCATTGTTAAGCACGTGGTGGCCAACCATGGTGGCGAGGTTTCGGTGTGGAGCGTGCCCGGTGAGGGTTCGACCTTTACCTTGAAATTGCCGCGCACTGCTGATGCTGCAGACCTAGCTACTGCAGGACCGCCTCTGCAGCAGGGCAGCCAGGATCCCAAGGATCCAGGTCCTGATGACAAGCCTCGTGGGCGGATCAGGTTGGTCTCATGACCAGGCTTTTAGTCGTTGAAGATGAAGAATCCTTTAGCGAGGCTTTGTCATACATGTTGCGTCGCGAAGGTTATGACGTAGCCGTTGTCAGCACGGGGCCCGATGCCTTGGAAGAGTTTGATCGCAATGGCGCCGATCTCGTTCTGTTAGACCTGATGTTGCCCGGTCTGTCTGGAACTGAAGTGTGTCGAGCGCTTCGGGCCAAATCATCGGTACCGATCATCATGCTCACCGCTAAGGATGCGGAAGTGGACAAAGTGGTCGGCCTAGAAATTGGTGCCGACGACTATGTGACCAAGCCTTATTCGAGTCGAGAATTGCTCGCCCGGGTTAAAGCTGTTCTTCGCCGTGGCGGGGAAGTGGAAACAAGTGATGAAGGTGTCATTGAAGTTGGCCCGGTGCGAATGGACGTAGAACGTCACACGGTCACGGTGTCAACTAAGGCCGTCAAACTTCCGCTCAAGGAGTTTGACCTGCTGGAGTTACTCATGCGAAATGCTGGACGCGTGCTGACCCGTGGGCAACTCATTGACCGTGTGTGGGGCAGCGATTATGTGGGGGATACAAAAACCCTTGATGTTCACATCAAGCGATTGCGCGCGAAGATCGAAGAGGATCCGTCGATGCCGCGCTACCTATTAACGGTGCGAGGATTGGGTTATAAGTTCGACCTCTAGCCCTTGGTGCGCATTTTTCGAGTCAGAAGTTGTTATTTTGCTCCGGCCAACGTTGCGGTGTATTCGCCAAGGGCCGGAACCACCGGCACTTCAATGGCCACATCGCCAGACTTGGTGAAGGTGAAGAGCAGCTTGACTAATCCGCCGGGTTGGCCCTTGAATGCAACCGCTATTGCTGGCCTTTGGTTGCCGGCCGGATTGGGCGCTCCGAAATATTGAGCACCACGTGGACCTACCACCAACGTTGAGTTGGTCAGGTTGCTGACTTTTCCGGTTGCATCGACCAAGCTCACCGAGGTGACAGTGTCAATTTGATCGGTCTTATTGACCACAGCACCGGCTAGCGCTGCCTTAGAACCATTGCTGACAATGAGCACGTTCCGGAGCCCGATTTGTGTGCTGTCAGCGCTTGTTCCATTGCCTGCCCGCGAGAAGTTGTTGACATCTGATTCGGCGCAACTGCTCAGAGTTACACATGCAACAGCTGCAATAACAAAGCAGATCAAGGTGCGAGAAGTGCGATTCACGTGAACTCCGAGCCAAATTAAGTAGGTGGTGGAAAGTGTTGTGGCTAAAGACTAACTATGTTCAATTGTGAAAAGTTGCTGGGGGATTACGTGTCCTAAAACCGTGATTCTCCCGTCCTGACGGCGAATTCAAGCGCACCTCATGAGGAGCAAAAGTGCGGTGGTAGGATGGGGTTCCTTGGAAAGGGGCATGCCTCTCATGACATTTAAGGTCGGCGACACAGTCGTTTATCCGCACCACGGTGCAGCTCTTATTGAAGCCGTTGAAAAGCGCACAATTAAGGGCGAGGAGCGTCTCTACCTGGTACTTAAGGTGGCTCAGGGCGACTTGACCGTACGAGTGCCTGCCGACAACGTTGACATGGTCGGCGTTCGAGATGTTGTAGGCCAAGAGGGTCTGGACCGAGTATTTGATGTCCTGCGGATGCCCTACACCGAAGAGCCCACCAACTGGTCACGCCGCTACAAGGCAAATCTCGAGAAGCTGGCCTCTGGGGATGTCATCAAGGTTGCTGAAGTTGTTCGTGACCTATGGCGTCGTGAGCAAGACCGAGGCTTGAGTGCCGGCGAAAAGCGTATGTTGGCTAAGGCCCGCCAGATTCTAGTTTCCGAACTCGCATTGGCCGAGAAGACCAACGAAGACAAGGCAGAAGCAATCCTTGATGAGGTTCTAGCTTCTTAAGGTTGCTCGTAAGGAGCATGTGGTGATCGCTGCCATCATCACCGCAGCAGGTTCTGGTCTTCGTTTAGGACCTGGTGATCCCAAAGCACAGCGCATGGTGCGTGGCTTGCCGCTCTTTGTGTACTCCTTGCGAACCCTGTGCGCCAATCAATTAATAGATCACATCGTTGTTGTCGTGCGCTCAGATGCTGTCGATGAGGTGAAGGACTTTATTGCGCACGATCCGATCGCGGGTCCGTCGAGCAGCCGAGTCGATGTTGTTGCCGGTGGGGCTACTCGTCAAGAATCGGTGGCACTAGGGCTTGCCAGTATGGACGCTGGGGTGGATCACGTTTTGGTCCACGATGCCGCTCGCGCGCTGGTTCCGGCCGAAGTGGTGGAGGCCGTTATTGCTCAGTTGATGGACGGCGCTCTTGCTGTGGTTCCGGTCATTGAAGTCACGGACACGATTCGCTCGCAGGTTGATGGGTCGCTGGGAGTGGTTGTGGATCGAAACAGTCTGCGTTCGGTCCAAACACCGCAGGGTTTTACTCGTGAGGTGTTGGTGCGTGCTCACCAGAGCGTAGGTGTGGCTGCCACAGACGATGCATCGCTCGTGGAAGCCTTAGGTGTGCAGGTGGTGGGGGTCAATGGATCACCTGAGGCATTCAAGATCACCTATCCGACAGACCTCATCTTTGCTGAAGCATTAATCGACCAGCGGGAAGCAGGATCTCGATGACGCAGTTTCGTACCGGTATTGGTGTTGATGTGCATCGCTTGGTAACTGGGCGATCGATGTTTTTAGCCTGCCTTGAGTGGCCCGATCAGTCCCAAGGACTTGATGGTCATTCTGATGCCGATGTTGCAGCTCATGCTGCCTGTGATGCGTTGTTGTCGGCCGCAGGGTTGGGCGACCTTGGCTCCATCTTTGGCCTTGACGACCCCAAGTGGTCAGGAGCCTCCGGGGCTTCGTTGCTCGCCCATGTGCTTTCACTGGTTACAGAGGCTGGTTTTGCCATTGGCAATGTTGCTGTTCAAGTCATCGGCAATGCGCCACGGATGGCAGAGCGAAGGCTCGAAGCTCAAGATGCGATGTCAAAGGCGCTAGGCGGTGCTGATGTCGGCCTTTCAGCCACCACTACCGATGGCTTGGGATTGACTGGTCGCGGTGAAGGGGTTGCGGCCATTGCCACTGCATTGCTTGTCCCTGCTGGCGCGCAGTGATGTTGGCACTAGGTAAGGTTCAGCGGTGAGTCTTCGACTATATGACACCGCTACGCGCTCGGTGCGAGATTTTGTTCCCATTACTGACGGCAAGGTGGGTATCTACCTCTGCGGCGCCACCGTGCAGGCGCCGCCACATGTTGGCCACATCCGAAGTGGTTTGTGTTTTGACGTTTTGCGTCGTTGGCTTGAACACAATGGAAATGATGTCACCTTTGTTCGTAACGTCACTGATGTAGATGACAAGATCATCCATAACGCGGGTCACGAAGATGTCCCCTTTTGGCTGTTGGCTCAGCGTGAGGAACGCTCTTTCAACCGGGCCTATGACGTCTTGGGATGTTTACCTCCCACGGTAGAACCACGGGCTACTGGTCATATTCCGGAAATGATTGAACTGATTGCTCGTCTTATTGATGCTGGCCATGCTTATGCAGCTGGTGGAGATGTTTACTTCAAAGTGCGGTCCTTCGATAAATATGGCGCGCTGTCCGGTCAACGCCTAGATGACATGTTGGCTTCCCCTGATGAGGACACCGCCAAGCTCGATCCGCACGACTTTGCCCTTTGGAAGGGCGCCAAGACCGACGAGCCGTACTGGAATACGCCGTGGGGTCCGGGACGACCTGGGTGGCACATCGAATGTTCAGCTATGGCCGAGAAATACCTTGGTGCCACGTTTGATATTCACGGTGGCGGACTGGACTTGATTTTTCCGCACCATGAAAATGAAATTGCCCAGAGCCAGGCTGCCGGCGATGGCTTTGCACATTATTGGTTGCACAACGCTTGGGTAACCACTGCCGGCGAGAAGATGAGTAAGTCGTTAGGTAACTCGCTTCTGGTCAGCGAAGTTGTGCAACGAGTGCGCCCGATTGAATTGCGTTACTACCTGGTTTCTGCCCACTACCGATCCATGATCGAATTCTCTGAAGAAGCGATGCAGGAAGCCGGAACTGGGTTTAGGCGACTTGAAGGCTTCTTAGACAGAGCCAGTGAACGCGTTGGCGTCATTGAGCCGGGCGATATACCCGAGACGTTCACAGCAGCGATGGATGATGACCTCTCCATTCCGGCAGCGTTGGCTGTGGTGCATGAATGTGTTACTGAGGGCAACAAGCACCTAGCTGCTGGTTCGCTTGATGAAGTTCGATCATCCGCCGCTAGCGTTCGAGCTATGTTGGCCATTTTGGGCGTAGACCCGTTCAGTTCAACATGGGCCGCTGCGGGTGGCAACTCTTCCGATATGCGCTCGGCCATTGATGCTTTGGTCGCGGTTGCTCTGGACCAACGCAAGGCTGCTCGTGAGCGCAAGGATTATCAGGCTGCCGATTTGATTCGCGATCAACTCGCGGCGGCAGGTATTGCTATTGAAGACACATCGCAGGGGCCGCGCTGGTCCCTTGAGAACAAGGGAAACTAATGGCTGGCAACAGCAAGCGCCGTGGCGCGGTTCGCACCAGCAAGAAGGGGCCCACGACAGGTTCAGGTGGCAAACGTAAGCGAGCTCTTGAAGGTAAAGGCCCAACTCCGAAGGCCTCAGAGCGCAAGGGTCATAGCAAATCCCGACAAAAACGCGCAGCGGAAAAGCGTGCGAGCAGTCGAGGAACTCGCGGTGCAGGTGGTGGCGCTCGCAAGACCACCAGTGAAATCGTTTTCGGTCGTAACGCGGTTGTTGAAGCACTTCGAGCTGCAGTTCCGGTGACAGCCCTTTATGTCGCATCACGTATTGACGGCGATGAAAGGGTGCGCGAGGCACTCAAGATTGCAACGAGCCGTGGCTTGCCCTTACTTGAAGCTCCACGCGGCGAATTGGATCGACTAGCCGATGGGGGACCACACCAGGGCCTGCTTCTTCAAATGCCTCCGTACGTCTATGCCCAACCAGGGGATTTGATTGATGCTGCGCAGGAGCTAGAAACTGGCGGATTGGTGGTTGCTCTCGATGGTGTCACTGATCCGCGCAACCTTGGTGCCATCGTGCGTTCAACGGCAGCCTTTGGTGGAGTCGGAGTTTTGGTCCCGGAGCGCCGATCAGCAGGAATGACAGCTGGCGCCTGGAAGGCATCTGCCGGTGCAGCGGTGCGAGTTCCGGTGGCACGGGCCAAGAACCTGACGCGTTCGCTGGAAGATTTCAAGGAAGCTGGTTTTTTTGTTCTCGGTCTTGCTGTCAATGGCGCCATTAACTTAGACGAACTTGATATAGACCCAGATCAAGATGTCGTCATTGTGGTCGGATCTGAAGGCAAAGGGCTGACGCGCCTAGTTACTGAAACCTGCGATCAGCTGGTGGCAATTCCGATGGCCCGTGAAGTTGAGTCTTTGAATGCGAGCGTGGCGACGAGCATCATGATTCATGAACTGAGTCGAAAGCGTCAGTAATAGACCAAACGACCCATGCAGTGTCTTGCACAAGTCGCTTGGCCAGAGGGGAAGAGGACGCCTGTCCTAGTCGCCATCACCTATTTCAAAGGTGTAGGCCTCGTAGAGCAAATCGGCGCTACGCTGTCTATGGCGAGCAAGCAGTTCAATGATTAAATGTGCCTCATCGCGCAGCGCCGCAATACCTTGTTCAGTCGGTGCGTTGAATGACCGATCAGACATGATGATCATTGATGAAGTTCGATCCATCAGAACTTCATGGTCTGCACCTAGGTGCTGAACCTTATTGGCAAGCCGCGGCTGCGCGGTGATTATTTCTTTGTGTAACCCAGCGCTGCTCTCCGTTACCGCAATGTGCTCTTCAATATCTTGGCGTAGAGCGCGCAGCGCAACATTGACTGCATCCAGCCACACCCCTTCATTCCCCCAATGTGGCTCCGCCAGCGCTTGGGCAAATTCCTTAGCGCTGGCTTGGAGCTCAACCCGACGACACAATGCGCTGTCGAGTACATCGGTGGGGGCATGCGATCCGCTGATCGTTGAAATGCTCATGTCACCAACCCCCATTCTGGGAAACTCAGGTGGCTTCCCGTGAGTCCTAATCTGCCGTCAGAACTGAGCTGAGCGAAAGGGGACTTAGTCACCAGTTAAGGCGATTTTTGGGCACGCCTGCGCGTTGCCTAGACTGTTGCCCGAACCGGGCCGGCTGCGCTGGCCTTGTTCGCCAGCCGACGTGGCGCAATTGGTAGCGCACCTGCCTTGTAAGCAGGGGGTTAGGGGTTCAAGTCCCCTCGTCGGCCCCATCGAAGTAAATCCGCGCGTCTTGCTCGCCGCACCCATTTTGGTGCAACCCAGCTGAGGTAGCCCTACTCTGGATTGATGCACGGTTTCAGCGAAGAAAATGAAGTCCTAGCCCAGCAGATCCTGGACTACGCATTGGATCGGATGAAATTGGATCCGGTCCCCCTTGATGGACCCCAAAGCTATGACCAGTTGTTTGACGCAGTGGGCCAAACAATTACCACCAATGGAATCGGCGGCGAGCGAGCCCTTGAACTCTTCGATGAGGTGCTATCGCGCGCATGTATTTCGGTAGATCACCCACGCAATCTTTCATTCATACCGGCTGCGCCTACTGAAGAGTCAACGTTGTTTGACCTAGTGGTGGGAGCATCGTCGGTTTATGGTGGATCGTGGCTCGAAGGGTCGGGGGCCGTGTTCGCCGAAAACCAAGCATTGCGATGGTTAGCAGACTTGGCCGGCTTCCCCGATAATGCCGGTGGAGTTTTTGTCCAAGGTGGAACGTTGGGGAATCTCTCAGCCCTTGTTGCAGCGCGCCATGATGCTGCCGCTCGACGAGGTTCTAGACCCCAGCGTTGGGTGCTTGCCTGCAGCGCGGATGCACATTCATCAATTGAGCATGCCGCTCGCGTTATGGATGTCGATATTTTGCGCGTCCCCTCGGATGATTTGGGTCGGCTTACTGGTGAAAACCTCAACATTGCCTTGTCAGGACGTCAAGAAGACGATGTCTTTGCTGTCCTTGCTACGGGTGGGACGACAAACTATGGCGTGGTTGATGACCTTGAAGGTATTGCTGCTATTTGTCAGCAGGCAAACATCTGGATGCACGTTGATGGCGCCTATGGATTAGCTGCGCTGGCCGCACCTAGTGTTCGTGAACTTTTTAACGGCATTGAGGGCGCCGATTCCTTTATCGTTGATCCGCATAAGTGGCTGTTTGCTCCCTTTGATGCGTGTGCATTGATCTATCGCGATCCTGAACTGGGCAGGGCTGCGCATACTCAACATGCCGGATACCTAGAGGCGATAGCCACCGGTGAATGGAACCCCAGCGACTACGCGGTGCATCTGTCTCGGCGAGCCAGGGGATTGCCCTTTTGGTTCTCCCTTGCAGCCAATGGCACAGCCGCCTACTCCCAAGCCATCGAGCAGACGTTGACAGTGGCAAGTGAGGCCGTTGAGGTTATTGAGTCCTTGCCCTTTGTCGAAATGGTGCGCCGTCGTCAACTCTCGGTGGTGGTCTTTCGCCGCATTGGGTGGACTCCGCAGGACTATGAGCAGTGGTCACAGGCGTTACTTAAAGCCCACTATGCCTTTGTGACACCAACCAAACATGGTGAAGAGACAGTTGCCCGATTTGCCATAGTTAATCCGCGCACCTGCCGGGAGGACATCGTCGGGATTTTGCAGACCATGGCCTAATTTCGGCGCGTACAGACACTGTTTGGCCTAGCGCGCCTCTAGGCTCAGGCATGTTGTAATCAGCCTCATGAAGTTTTTGATCGGTGGGAGTAGTGATGGACTCGGCTAGTGCTCAGTCTCCAGATGCCTTTCCAGGCGCGGGGACGTTGAGTGAACGCGACGAGCGCATTTTGGGTTTTGAGCGCCAATGGTGGAAATACTCGGGTGCAAAAGAGCAGGCCATTCGTGAACTCTTCGACATGTCGTCAACGCGCTACTACCAAGTTCTCAATGCACTTATCGATCGTCCTGAAGCTTTGATGTATGACCCGATGCTCGTGAAGCGTTTGCGACGGATGCGTGCTGAGCGCCAGCGTCAACGTTCAGCACGTCGCTTGGGTTTTGAAGTTTGAGTTAAATCCAGATGTCTGAATCCTCTGGTCAACAACTTCCCGGCAGTCGGCGGGCGGCGCGAAGCGGTCCGACAAGTATCCGTCGAGTCATAGTTCCTGCACTTCTGGCCATCGCCGCGATTGTCGCGCTGCTAGTGGCATTCAATTCCTGTTCGGATCCCTATGACCAGGGCGCGGGGCTGAAAACCCCCATTGGTGAGCCAACATTGAGTCCGACATCCCCGCAGCCCTCGGCTAGTGCCACCAACTCACCCAGTCCTACTGCGTCAACAACACAAAGCCCAAGCCCGACTACCCCTACGCCATCTCCAAGTGCCAGTGCTTCAACCACACCCAGTGCCGCACCAACGTCGGCTCCTAAGCGTGAAGTTGAAGTGCTCAATGGCACATCAACTCCTGGACTGGCTGCCACATATGCGACAAAAGTTCGCCGGGCTGGTTGGACTGTTGCACGGGTGGGTAACTGGAGTGGAGCAAAAGTAACGGCCACAACAATTTTCTACCCGGCAGGTTTTAAAGCAAGTGCACAGCGGCTTGCTGATGAGCTCAGCGGAACTCAACAACTGCGTGCGTCATTGGGATCAATGTCATCGTCGGTCTTGACGATCGTTGTTGCTAATTAATCGGCTGTAGGTCCCGATACTGCGCCAGCGAGATAGCTGGTGGACGTTGCACGATGCTCATGTCATTGCGATAGGCCTGATGTCCGGCCTGGGTCGCAGTAAATTGCGTCAGGGTGGTCTGGGGTTCGTCAATGAGCACGATGCGGCCGTCGCGATCAAGCCGATCAAGTGCTACTTGCCAAATTTCAGTTGCCATTCGACCCAGTGCCTGCAGGTCCTGGTGGCGATGAACGCGCACGCCGAGATCTACTTGCGCTAGGGCGCTGAGCCCACGCAGTGAAACCGTGTCCACCAGGAGGGCAAGTTCGATGCCGTAGCCGGTAGGAAATGGAAGTTTCTCCAACAGCGACCGGCGGGCGGCATATTCCCCGGCCAGTGGCTGGATAACTCCGCTCAATTCTGGCCAATGCAGATTCAAAAGCGGCCGAGCTACTAACTCGGTGACCCGACCACCACCGGCTCCAAAGATCGAATCCGCAGTTGAACCAGCAGTTCCTCCTTGGTCCATCTGCTCATCGCTTATTGAGGTGGGACGTTCATAAAATCCCTTGACCAGATCAACGCCGGGGTCGGTCAGTAAAGGTCCGAGCAAGCCGGTGACATAGGTAGCGGTGAAGTTCTTGAGGTCAGCATCGAGGAAGACGATGATCTCCCCGCTGGTACAAAAAAGTGAGCGCCACATTGCTTCGCCTTTACCCGGCAGGGCGTCAAGGCCGGTGATGATCAAGTCGTGAGCAAAGACCCGAGCACCAGCGCGCGTTGCTACCTCTGCTGTCTGATCGCTCGAGGCGCCGTCGATGACCACGATTTCGTCAATCAGTGGCTGGTCCTGCATTAATTCGTTACGAATTGTGGCGATGATGGACCCGATAGTTTCGGCTTCATTCAGAGCTGGAAGAACGACCGAGATCTTGGTTTTGCCCTTGCCCTTGAGCAGAGCGGTCATGGACCAATCGGAGGCCGTGCTGGTGTGGGAATCAAGCCAGGACAGTGCGTCCACAAGAACTCCTTGAGGCACCGTAGGGGGAAAGATCAGCGGCCTTGCGCTAAGGTACTACTACCGGTTGGTTAATCCCACAGGTAATACAACTTCATATAGCTCATCCCGAGGGGCAGAGGGAACGGCCCGTTGAAGCCCCGGCAACCACTCCGAAGACACCTACATCACGTAGGCGGCCGCCGGATCAGGTGCCAAGTCCGTCCAAACGCATCAGCGATTTGGAAAGATGAGACGAAAGGCCTCAACCCGTGAGCACTCCCACAATCGCAGCCAACGACGCTGGCATTGAAAGCGCCGGTCCCGCGAGATGTTTAACCTGCCGAGAATGTGGCGCTGAATATCCGCTCGAAGCTCGTTATGCCTGTGAAGAATGTTTTGGCCCCTTGGAAATTTCCTATGACTTTGTTGGTGTGACCAGGCAGAGCATCCAAGCCGGACCCTCCAATATGTGGCGCTACGCAGGTTTGTTGCCAGTGGGTCCCGATGTTAACGGCGGCAAGAATTTGCAACCAGGCTTTACACACTTAATCAAGGCAGACAACTTGGCAAAGGCCTTGGGCATGCGCGCGCTGTGGGTCAAGGACGACAGTGGTAATCCGACTCACTCGTTTAAGGATCGCGTGGTTGCGGTTGCTTTGGAAAATGGCCGACGCCTGGGATTCACCACGGTGGCTTGTGCCTCGACCGGCAACTTAGCCAATGCAGTTGCTGCGGCTGCCGCTCGCGCTGGTCTGAAATCGTGCGTGGTGATTCCGCACGACCTTGAAGATGGCAAGACAGTGACTACCGCCGTGTATGGCGGCACCTTAATTGAGATTGAGGGCAGTTATGACGATGTAAATCGGGTCTGCTCCGAGGTTGCCAGTGATGACGAGTGGGGATTCGTGAATGTGAATTTGCGTCCCTACTACGCCGAAGGGTCCAAGACCTTGGGTTATGAAGTCGCTGAGCAATTGGGCTGGAGATTGCCGGCCCAAGTTGTGGTGCCCATTGCGTCAGGCTCGCTGATGACCAAGATTGATAAGGCGTTTACCGAGTTCATCAAGCTCGGTCTTGTTCAGGCTTCGCCCTACAAGATTTTTGGTGCCCAAGCCACGGGCTGTTCGCCGGTTGCAACAGCGTGGAAAGCCGGCGTTGATGTGATCAAGCCACAAAAGCCGAACACCATCGCGAAGTCGTTAGCTATTGGTAACCCAGCCGATGGCCCCTACGCCATTGACGTGGCTAACCGCACGGGCGGGGCGATCGAAGATGTCACCGACGATGAAGTGGTGGAGGGTATTCGTCTGCTGGCGCAAACTGAAGGCATTTTCGGCGAAACTGCCGGTGGCGTCACGGTGGCCTGTTTACGAAAGTTGTTAGCTCAGGGTTTGATTGACCCCAACGCCGATACGGTCGTGCTCAACACAGGTGATGGTTTGAAAACTTTGGATGCGGTTTCCGGCGTGGTTGGGCCTACTGCCACAATTCCGGCATCGCTAGAGCAGTTCAGAGCAGCAGTGAAGGAAGCGGGTCTGTCATGAGTATTACCGTTCGGGTTCCCACAATCTTGCGTACCTACACCGACGGTGCCGCTGAGGTAAGTGTTGAAGTCGCTGATGGCGCGAGCCTGGCTGATGTTCTCAAGGCCTTAGAGGCCAACCACGCGGGGATTTCAGCTCGAGTGCTCGATGACAACGGAGCCCTGCGCAGGTTCGTCAATATTTACGTGGGCGATGAAGATGTGCGCTTTACCGATGGTCTGAATACGCCGGTTTCAGCAGGGGCCACCGTTTCAGTGATCCCAGCGGTCGCGGGCGGCTAAAGGGCTCTGGTCCTTGGGGACCCGGGTTTGCACTCTCAGGCAGCCAGTGCCAAACTTGGGGTAGCACTCGAACCCTGTGAGTGCTAGCCGGCGCCGTGTTGGCCCCGGTCTCATCCGTTGAATTCTCGGAAGGACCACCTGTTTTATGTCCAAGATCATTGCCTTTGACGAAGAGGCCCGCCGCGGTCTAGAGCGCGGCATGAACCAACTTGCTGATGCAGTCAAGGTCACCCTGGGCCCACGTGGTCGCAACGTTGTGTTGGAAAAGAAGTGGGGAGCCCCCACAATCACCAACGACGGTGTTTCCATCGCTAAGGACATCGAGCTCGAAGACCCCTTCGAGAAGATCGGTGCTGAGCTGGTCAAGGAAGTCGCCAAGAAGACTGACGACGTCGCCGGTGACGGAACTACAACTGCCACTGTTTTGGCGCAAGCCTTGGTTCGCGAAGGCCTGCGTAACGTTGCCGCTGGTGCAAACCCGATGGCCCTTAAGCGTGGAATCGACAAGGCTGTTGCGGCCGTTAGCGCCGAACTTTTGAATATGGCCAAGGACGTCGAGACGAAAGAAGAGATCGCTTCGACGGCCAGCATTTCTGCAGCTGACCCGCTGATCGGTGAGATGATCGCCGAAGCAATGGACAAGGTCGGCAAGGAAGGCGTTATCACCGTTGAAGAGAGCAACACCTTTGGCCTTGAGTTAGAGCTCACTGAAGGAATGCGATTCGACAAGGGATACATCTCGCCCTACTTCGTCACTGACGCTGAGCGCATGGAAGCCGTTCTTGAAGATGCGTACATCTTGATTGCTAACCAGAAGATCAGTGCCGTTAAGGACATCTTGCCGATCTTGGAAAAGGTCATGCAGTCCGGCAAGCCGCTGGTTATTTTGGCCGAAGATGTTGATGGTGAAGCGCTTGCAACCCTGGTTGTGAACAAGATCCGCGGCACCTTCCGCTCGGTCTCTGTCAAAGCCCCCGGCTTTGGTGACCGTCGCAAGGCCATGTTGCAAGACATCGCTATCCTCACCGGCGGTCAGGTCATTTCAGAAGAAGTTGGTCTGAAGTTGGACACCACCGATCTGGGATTGCTTGGTCAGGCCCGCAAGATTGTTGTTACCAAAGATGAGACGACCATTGTTGAAGGTGCCGGCGATGCTGAGCAGATCGCTGGTCGGGTCAATCAGATTCGCGCAGAGATCGAGAAGAGCGATAGCGACTACGACCGTGAGAAGCTGCAAGAGCGTTTGGCCAAGCTGGCCGGTGGAGTTGCAGTCATCAAGGCAGGGGCCGCAACTGAGGTTGAACTCAAGGAGCGCAAGCACCGCATTGAAGATGCAGTGCGCAACGCCAAGGCTGCCGTTGAAGAAGGCATTGTCGCCGGTGGCGGAGTAGCCCTTCTGCAGGCGTCCAAGGTTGCCTTCGCTTCACTGTCATTGGAAGGTGACGAGGCTACGGGCGCTCGCATCGTTGAGATCGCTGTTGAAGCTCCGTTGAAGCAGATCGCAATTAATGCCGGTCTTGAAGGTGGCGTTGTTGCAGAGCGGGTGCGCAACTTGCCCGCCGGTCAGGGCTTGGATGCTTCCACTGGCGAGTATGTGGACATGATCAAGGCAGGAATTATTGACCCAGCTAAGGTCACGCGCTCGGCTCTGCTGAATGCGGCATCGATTGCCTCCTTGTTCCTCACCACTGAAGCAGTTGTTGCTGAGCGTCCTGAAAAAGCATCTGCTGCCGCACCTGGTGGAGATGAAATGGGCGGAATGGGCTTCTAGTCCCACTCAAACATCGGTAAGGGACCGACCACGACGTGGTCGGTCCCTTACTTTTTGCCTAAATCGCTCCGGCGTACCACACTGGGGTGGATGAGTATCTTGGTTGATCCACCAAAGTGGCCGGCACACGGACAACTGTGGGCTCATTTGGTCAGTGATGAATCTCTTGACGAACTTCACAGCTTTGCACGGGCGCTAGGAATTCCTGAGCGTGGTTTTGATCGCGATCACTATGACGTTCCTGAGTCGAAACTCGATGACATCGTTGCTGCTGGGGCGCAACTAGTGACGTCGAAAGCATTAGTCCAACGGCTCATCGCCGCTGGCCTGCGATCACGAATGCCCTAAGCCCTAGCTGGCCAAGAGTTTGAGTTCAATGCTGATATTTGCTCGTGCTCTGGCTTCCCACAGCTCTTGTCCCTTCGGCGTGTGAAAGACATGTTCACTGTCTAAGAGTGCGTTGAGTAGGGCGGCGCGTTCACGGGCAAAATCAGCATCGCCGACAAAAGAGTATTCAGCCCGAACGCCTGCGGCGTATGACGAATAGGAATCAGCATCCCCAGCCAGCACGGATAAATCAGCATCACAGAGTAAAGCGCCGTTGGAATCATCGGGCTGGACGCGATGAGTGGCCGTCAAACGGACCAATCGGGCAACCTCATTGATGATTGTGGATGGAAAGTCGAAGAGCGGAAGCAATCCCTGGGCTAGCGATGCAGAAATTTCCTCATTGTCGGCTCGCTGCGGGTCGTAGACCGCATCATGAAACCAGGCCGCCAAGCGAACCGCTTGATTGTCACTGTCAGCTCCTAAAACTTCCAGGGCTGCCAATACTGCGGCTAAGTGGCTCACGTTGTGATACCTGCGATGGGGTTCACGGTAGCGTTCCAACAGTATTTCGCTCAGACCAGAGGGCAAGTTGCCAGAAATCTCAAGCGCCTGGTGCTTAACCATTTGCTCAACCTACTAGGAGTTGTTGTGATGA
>Ga0209499_1001526_pt1 | contig 15888 bp, 12 predicted proteins | sample C_130208_EF_Meta_FD_187306 | JGI IMG/M metagenome (GOLD analysis project Ga0209499, IMG submission 187306) | Freshwater microbial communities from Lake Croche, Canada to study carbon cycling - C_130208_EF_MetaG (SPAdes) (version 2) | ecosystem: Environmental > Aquatic > Freshwater > Lake...
CTTAAATCAGATTATGTAACAGGTGGTGCTTTCTCGTTAGATGGAGTTCACCCAGGCGCTAGAGGTTATGCGCTTATCGCTAATGCTTTTACTGCTGCTATTAATACAAAATATGCTTCCACACTAAAACTTGTGGACCTGAGTACATATCAAGCATTGTACGGGCCAATTATCCCATAAATAAAATTTTAAAATTTTTCAAAAACCATCACGCAAAACGTGATGGTTTTTTGTTTTTACAACGGTTTTCTCAACGTATTTAGTGGTTTGTAAACAATTCGTCGAAATTTCACTATTTTTTACAAAAAAAGTATTGATTTTTATGTTTTAAAAAATTACCTTTGCGCTCTGAAAAGACAAGAATCCGATTGATTTCGACAACTTGTATTTCATAAATCAGAATAGCTATTTAATAAATACATAAGTAATGTCAAAAGTGATAGGAAAAGTTGCCCAAATTATCGGACCGGTAGTTGATGTTGTTTTTAACGGAAAGGATGTTGAACTTCCGAAAATTTATGATTCATTAGAAATCACAAAAAAAGATGGTACTTTATTAGTACTTGAAGTACAATCTCACATTGGTGAAAACACAGTTCGTACCATTTCGATGGACTCTACTGACGGTTTAAGCAGAGGTTATGAAGTAGTTGGTACTGGAAACCCAATTAAAATGCCAATTGGAGCGGATGTTTACGGACGTCTTTTCAATGTTATTGGTGATGCAATTGATGGTTTAGGTAATTTACCTAAAGATGGTGACAATGGAATGTCAATTCACCGTCAAGCACCAAGATTCGAAGATTTATCAACTTCATCAGAAGTTTTATTCACAGGTATTAAAGTAATTGATTTAATTGAGCCTTACTCAAAAGGAGGAAAAATTGGATTGTTCGGTGGTGCTGGTGTTGGTAAAACAGTTTTGATTCAAGAGTTGATCAACAATATAGCAAAAGGTCACGGTGGACTTTCTGTATTCGCAGGAGTAGGAGAAAGAACACGTGAAGGGAATGACTTACTTCGTGAGATGTTAGAGTCAGGAATTATAAAATACGGAGATGAATTCATGCACTCTATGGAAAATGGAGGATGGGATTTATCTAAAGTAGATATGCCAGGAATGAGAGAGTCAAAAGCTACTTTCGTTTTCGGACAAATGAATGAGCCTCCTGGAGCTCGTGCTCGTGTAGCACTTTCAGGATTGTCTATCGCAGAATATTTCCGTGATGGAGCAGGTTCAGATCAAGGAAAAGACGTTCTTTTCTTCGTTGATAATATCTTCCGTTTTACACAAGCAGGTTCAGAGGTTTCGGCTCTTTTAGGTCGTATGCCATCTGCAGTAGGCTATCAGCCTACCCTTGCAACCGAAATGGGTGCGATGCAAGAACGTATTACCTCTACAAACAAAGGATCTATTACATCTGTACAAGCGGTTTACGTTCCTGCGGATGATTTAACCGATCCAGCTCCAGCAACAACATTTGCTCACCTTGATGCAACAACAGTATTGTCTCGTAAAATTGCCGAATTAGGAATTTATCCAGCGGTGGATCCATTGGATTCTACTTCTAGAATTTTAACTCCACAAATTCTTGGTGATGAGCATTATGACTGTGCACAAAGAGTAAAAGAAATTCTTCAAAAATACAAACAATTACAAGATATTATCGCGATTCTTGGTATGGAAGAATTATCTGAAGAAGATAAATTAGCGGTTTCAAGAGCAAGACGTGTTCAACGTTTCTTGTCTCAACCATTCCACGTTGCTGAACAATTTACAGGATTAAAAGGAGTTTTAGTTGACATTAAAGATACTATCAAAGGATTTAATATGATCATTGATGGAGAATTAGATCACTTGCCAGAAGCAGCTTTCAACCTTAAAGGAACAATTGAAGACGCTATCGAAGCAGGAGAAAAAATGTTGGCAGAAGCTTAATATTCAATGGCTTTAGGCTTAAAGCTTAAAGCATAAAGCATAAAAAATGATTTTAGAAATAGTATCACCAGAAGCAAAATTATTTTCAGGAGAAATCACTTCCATTTCACTTCCAGGAGTTGATGGACATTTTCAAATGTTGAATAATCACGCGCCAATAGTTTCGTTGCTTCAAAAAGGAATCGTTAAGATTTCTGCTGCAAGTTTCAAATTCAGCAAGGAATCAGAAGGTTTGTTCACGAAAGTGAACGATCAAAACTATACCATTGCTATTGAATCTGGAACTATTGAAATGAAAGACAACAAAGTAATTGTTTTAGCCGACTAAGACAATCTTGAATAGTTTTAAAAGCCATACAGAAATGTATGGCTTTTTATTTTATAGTTAATTCGTAAGCCTGTTTCAATTTCTTTACTACGATTTCAATTTCTTCTTCATTCAAATGACCAAATCCCAAGCGGATTGCACATGTGTCTTTGTCTTGATAAAGAATGGTTTTAGGTATAAATAAATCGTAATTTAATGCATGTTCTGAAAGTTGTACTAGAGGAATCTTGGTTGTAAACTGCATCCATAGCGCCAAACCACCCGTTGGTTTTTTATATTGGATTGTATCTTTAAAATTTTCTTCCAGACATTGGCATAAAAAATCACGTCTATTTTTATAGACTAGTATATTTTTTTTGAGTAATCGATGAATTTCACCCTCATAAATCAATTCGGACAACATTTGTTCCTGGATTAAATCTCCTTGACGATCTAGAATTTGCAAATAGTTTTTGGCTTCTGAAATTAAATTTTCTGGAGCTACTACAAAGCCTATTTGGAAACTTGGGAATAAAGATTGCCCAAGCCTTCCCAAATAAATGACCATTCCATTTGGATCGGAACTGGCCATGGGTAACGCAGCCAAGCCTTCAAATTGGAAATCATAATCGAAATCATCTTCTATAATGGCAAACTGGTATTCTTTTGCAAGCTGTAACAGTTGTAAACGCCGTTCTGCTGTTAACAAAACTGTGGTGGGATAATCTCGATTAGTACAAAGATAAACACAGCGAATAGTGCCTTTAACAAAATGAGTTTTAATAAAATCTACATTTAATCCTTGTTCATCAACAGGAATTTTTTTGATTGTGGCACCCGATTGTTGAAAAATCATATTGGCTGCATAATTACTCAAATCCCCAACCAAAACAATATTTTTTTGGCTAATTAGAAGTTGCGATATGATATACAAACCCATTTCGGTGCTTCTTGTACTGATTAGGTTTTTGGGTTTAATATGAAATCCCCTTGTAGCATTCAAATAATTACATAGTTGGTTTTCAAAGACAGAAAATTTTGTCTTTTTATTCCATTTTGCAATCAATGATTTACGCTTCATAGAAGCGCCATACCATTTTGAAAATTCATGAATGGGATGCAGTCTTAAATCGGGTTGTCCATCATTTAGTTCGAACTTTGCTTCCGAAAATTCTTGTGTTGATGCTAAATTAAAAGAGGTTTGGAAGGGGAATCCTGTTGTTTCTGCGCAATTGTAAAGGACTCCTTTTTGGTTCGAACTCGCTTTTATCGTAGCTGTTTTCTGTTCAGGAATTAGCACAAAAGTACCTTTGTTAGCAATTATTTCGACCCAGCCCTGAGAAGCTAGTTCATTATAAACCGCTACGGCGGTGTTTCTGTGAACCTGGATTAATTGACTAAAAATTCTGGTTCCAGGCAATAAAGTGCCTTTTTCCAAATAATTTTGCTGAATGGCATTAATAATTTGTTCGGAAATTTGGATATACACGGGGCTTCCACTTGATTTATCAAAGTGGATTAGCTTTTTTAATAATGTATTTACCGGACTATCTATCATTTTTTAAACTGGACTATTTTAGTAGTCCGGAAAGGTAGTACTTTTGTAGCGTTTTAAAATAAACCAATTCTTAAAAAATGAAAAACAAATATTTCGTAGCCTTCTTTTTTATCTATTCTTTGATAGTAAACGCACAGGAAAACAAACAAAACACAGATACACTTAATGAAGTCATTGTCAACTCTTCCCGAATTGATTTGCCTTTCAAGAAAAATTCAAGATCAATTGAGATCATAACTGCCGAAGATTTAAAAAAAGCTGGAGTGTCAAATGTTGCCGATGCTTTACAACAAATTGCGGGTATCGATATCAGACGTCGAGGAACTAGTGGAATGCAAGCGGATTTATATATTCGTGGAGGAGGTTTTGATCAGACTCTTTTACTTATTGACGGAATTAAGGTGGATGATGCTCAAACTGGGCATCACACTATGAATTTGGCTTTGCCGATTGAGGTTATAAAAAGAATAGAAATCATAAAAGGACCAGCAGCTCGTGTATTTGGTCAAAATGCTTTTACGGGTGCTGTAAATATCATTACAAAAGATTTGCCTGACAGTGCTGTTTCTTTAAAGGTTCAAGCCGGTTCTTATGGACAACTAAGTACGGGGGTAACCGCGGGGCTTAGTTTGAATGAAAGTAGTCATCTTATTTATTTTTCTAAAAACACATCGGAAGGATATCGCCATAACACCGATTTTGATAACCAAAATTTTGTTTTAAAGAGTACTTTCAATAAAAACGAATTGCCTATTTCCATGTTGCTTTCACTTTCGGATAGAAGCTTTGGAGCGAATGGTTTCTATGCTTCGCCAGCGGCTATTAATCAATATGAGGTTACAAAAGCCAGTTTAGTTGGTTTCTATACCGTTATCAAAAACGGGAATTTTACCTGGAAACCAAAGGTATATTGGAGACGCAATCAAGATGAATATATCTATGTTAGAAGCAATCCTTCTATTTATAGAAATTTACATATTTCAAACAAAATCGCTGCGGAATTGAACGGATCTTATACCTCAAATCTTGGAATTACAGGTTTTGGTATAGAAACTGCCAAAGTATATCTTTCTAGTAATAACCTTGGTGATAACAATCGTTTTGTAAGCACGCTGTTTTTAGAACATCGTTTGGCATTGTTGGATAATAAGCTTGATATTACTCCTGGAGTTGCTTTTACTTATTTTTCTGATTTCAAATTTTTCGCCTTTCCAGGTATTGATATTGGCTACCAATTACTTGATAATTTAAGGATTTATGGTAATTTGGGATCTACCTATAGAGTTCCAACTTTTACCGATTTGAATTATAAATCGCCAACTACAATTGGAAACTCTAATTTAGAACCAGAGAAAGCATTTGCACAAGAAATAGGATTAAAACTGAACACCACTCGTTTTAATGCGGCGGCATCGTTGTTTAACCGTAATTCTAATAAGTTGATTGACTATGTAAAAATGCAGAATTCAGATCCTTGGCAAGCTCAAAATATCCAGGATGTTACCACTAAAGGTGTCGAAACACAACTGCTTTATAAATTTACTGTTAATTCATTTCGTCAGAAGTTGCAGTTAGGTTATACGTATATCGAGGATAATGTGAAGAAAAGTGAATTTAATTACTCACAGTATTCCATAAATTCCATGAAACATCAGTTTGTGGGGAGTTACAACATGCAATTCCTGAAAAACTTAACTAATACTGTTTCCTACCGTTATACAGAGCGTACTTCTGGTTCCTCTTATTCTGTTGTGGATTTAGCCACTTCTTACAATTTAAAAGCTTTTGAATTTTCATTATTTGCCAATAATATTTTTAATACGGTCTATACAGAAACCAATTTAGTTCCTATGCCAAAAGGGAATTTGATGTTTGGTGTTCGATATGATTTTAAATAGTAAATTATAATAAAGAGGTAAAGTCCCGCATTATTGCGGGACTTTTTTTATTTTCGTTTTATGAAATATTCTTCTAAAGATTTAATTGATTTTGCCTCAAATGACTATTTAGTTTTTTCGAAAAACAAAACTGTCATCGAAGAAATACTCGGAAACGAACCAATTTTTGAAGAAGTAGAGGGATTTATTGCTGCTTTCCATCAAACGGAAAGTGCTTTGATATTTAATTCGGTTCAGGAAGCTAATTTTTGCTTTTTTAGTTCGATTCCACAAAAAGGAGATTTGATTTTGTTTGACGAATTGTGTCCTAGTTCCATTCGGGAAGCAATTCTTCTTTCTAAAGCTAATTCGTATCCTTTTGAACATAACGATTTTGAACATTTAGAAAAATTAATCCTAAACCAAGGATCCAAAACCCAAAACTCAGAAGCCATTTACATCATTACCGAAAGTGTTTTTTCGATGGATGGAGATACGCCAAATTTAGAAGAATTAGCACAGCTTTCTCAAAAGCATCACTGCAATTTAGTAATTGAAGAGTCAAATTCGGTTGGCGTTTTTGGTTCAAAAGGCGAAGGTTTGGTTCAAATGTTGGGTTTGCAAGACTCCTGTTTTGCTAGAATAGTGACTTTCGAAAATGCTTTAGGTTGTGCTGGAGCCACCATAATTGGCTCAAATAAAATGAAGGCTAATTTACTTCAACTTAATCGAAGTTCTAATTATTCTACAGAACATCCAGCTATATCTTTAGCTTTTATTCTTGCGGCATATCATAGATTAGAAAGCGATAAACAAAGCATGGAAAGTCTTCGAGAAAATCGCATTCATTTTAACCAAGAACTGAATTTATTGGGTTTAAAACCACTATTTGTCCGGAGTAAATCGGCGATTCAAAGTGCTATAATTTCGGGCAACCAAAACGTAAAAAAAATTGCTAATCAATTTCAAGAAAAAGGGTTTGATGTAAAAGCCACTTTTTCACCCGAAGTTCCTGAAGAACAAGAAAGGGTACGGTTCTGCTTACACAGTTTTAACACCAAAGAAGAAATTTCGGAAGTGTTGCGTTTGTTGAGTTCGTTTGTATTTTGATAAAAAAATAATGAGAAATAGTACAATAAAAGTAAACTCTTAAATACAATTCCACTTCTAAAGCATTTTGTTTTTTTAATTCCCAATTCTAAAAATAGTACCATTCTTATTCTTTCTTTTATTTATAAATTGTTATTTAAATTTGGGGCTCCATTTTAACTTTTGTTGACTGCAATAGGAATTTTATTATATTAAAATATTTTTGTATAATTGCTAATCATAATATAAAAATAAAAGCATTTACTGCGTGAAAATGATAGAAAGACAATTGAATACACCTTCTTTTATTATTTATGAAGATAAACTAAATAACAATTTAATTGAATTAAACCAAGCTTTATCAGCTACTTGGTGTAATTACATTATTGGGTATTCCTTTAAAACAAACTCTTTGCCTTGGATTATTGATTTTATGAATAAAAAAGGGATTTATGCAGAAGTGGTTTCAAATGTGGAATATGAACTTGCTTTAAAGTACAGGAATTTACCTACTAATATTATTTTTAATGGTCCCAATAAAGGAAAATTTCGGTTTTTTGAGGCTATAAAAGGAGGGAGTATTGTAAATATTGATTCTTGGCAGGAAATTAAATGGTTAGAAGAACTTAAGTTAAATTCAGATATAGGAATTGGTGTCCGAGTGAATTTTGATTTAGAAAAAGACTGCCCTTTTGAAACGGTTATGGGCGATGAAGGAGGAAGGTTTGGATTTAGTTATGAAAATGGAGATTTAAAAAGAATAATAGATCAAATTAATAGGTTAGAACATATTAAAGTAAATGGAATTCATTTGCACAATAGTTCAAAAACCAGAAGTATAAAAATTTTTGAGGCTATAGCCAGAAAAGCCTGCGAAATAGCAGATTTATTCGAATATGAATTAGATTTTATTAATGTAGGAGGTGGTTTTTTTGGTGGTTTACCAGATCGTCCTACTTTTTTAGAGTATATGAAATCTATTTCAACGATACTAAGTAATAGGTTTAATAGTGAAGTCACAAAACTAATTGTGGAGCCAGGAGCCAGTTTGATTGCGAGTCCGATCTCTTTTTTATGTGAAGTGATTGATGTAAAAGACACTATAAAAAAAAGAATAGTAACCGTAAATGGAAGTCGTAATAATATTGATCCATTTATGAATAAAACGAATTATTTTTTGGACTTATTAGTTCAAGATAAAGATAGAAATAGTGTAACTGAACAAGTTATTTGTGGCTATACTTGTATGGAGCATGATCGTTTGATAAAGTTACAAGATAAAAAAGAATTGCAGACTGGGGATCGATTGCTTTTTAATTATGTTGGGTCTTATACGATGTGTTTTTCTCCTTTATTTATTGAATATTTTCCAAGTGTTTATGTTTTAAAAGACAACGACTTTACTTGTGTTCGTGAAGCTTGGGGAGTAGAAGAATATTGCCAAAAATCATTTGTTAACCAGGACTTTATAAATTAGCGGAATGAATATTTTAATATTAAGCTCTGGGAGAAGAAGTCAATTAGTTTTGTATTTCAAGAAAGAATTTATAGGCTTTGGAAAAGTAATTGTAGCCGATAATGATCCATTAGCGCCCTCTTTATATTTTGCTGAAAAAGGATATTTATTACCTTTGATTACTGATTCAAACTATATTGAGGAAGTTAAGAAAATTTGTTTGAATGAAAATATCAAAGGGATTGTTTCGTTGATAGATCCTGAGTTGTCTTATATTTCCAAACACAAAGAGGACTTTAATGCTTTAGGAGTTCAATGTTTCATTTCTGAAAGTGAAATTATAGATATCTGTTTTGATAAGTTGAAAATGTTCGAATTCTTAACTCAACATAACTTTAAAACCCCCAAGACTTACACAAATTTTTTAACTTTTAAAGCTGGTTTTTTAAATAATGAGATTCAGTTTCCAGTATTAGTAAAGCCAAGATTAGGAAGTGCAAGTATCCATGTTTATAAAATAAATACTCTTGACGAAGTTTTGTTTTTAATGAATCAGCAGGATGATTTAATTATTCAAGAGTTTTTATATGGTATAGAGCTAGGTGTAGATTGTTATGTAGATTTGATTAATAATAAACCAGTAGTTAGCTTTATAAAACAAAAAATTAAAATGAGATCTGGCGAAACCGACAAATCTAAATCTGTTGTTTGTGATATATTAATCGATTTAATTGAGGATTTAGTTGTAAAACTCGGGGTTAAAGGTCCAATAGATATTGATGTGTTTAAGGTTGACAATGTTTATTATATTTTAGAAGTAAATCCAAGATTCGGAGGGGGATATGTTCATGCCCATGAATGTGGAATTAACTTTCCTAAATACATAAAAAACAACTTATTAGGAATTCCAAACGATAAGGAACCCGTTTCGTATTTGCCAGATGTTTATTTAATGAAAACGGATAGAATAGTTATTAAATCAGAAAATGAATTGCTTAAATAAGTTATTTCTTTTTATTGGAATTAGGAATAGATTAGCTTTAAAAATTATTTATTAGTAATTTCATTAAAAGAATAGTAGCTATTAAAATTTAAATTAAAAACGTGATAATGTATTATGTATAAAGTTTTCTCCTTAGATGAGTGTGATAAATGGGATGAATATTACAATCGCATTAATCATAACGATATTTATTATAAGATGGAATTTTTCAGGGCTTTTGAAAAATTTGAAGGCAGTCAAGCCCTTCTTTTTATTTATGAAGAGGGAACGGATTTAGTTTATTATCCTTTTTTTAAAAGAGGCATCCAAGACAGCAATTATTTTGACATTACAAGCCAATATACTTATGGCGGCCCCTTATTTGATTTTGATGCTGACAATACGAATTTTGTCTTAAATTTCAGAAATGCTTTTTCTTTATTTTGTGATGAAAATAATATTGTTAGTGAGTTTATTCGATTTCATCCATTTATTAAGAACCATGAATTATTAGAAGAATTTGTTGCTATTAAATGTGTGAATGAAGGCATATATATTGATTTAAAAAAGAAAACGGAAGATTTTTTTATAGATTATCGACCTGATACAAGATACCAAATTAATAAAGCGAAACGTCTAGGTCATAAAGTTTTGATATCAAATAATGTGGAAGATTTGGATCTTTTTTATCCTATTTATGAGCATACTTTAAAAAGGAATAATGCTGATTCTAATCATTATTTTTTTAATAAAGAGTTTCTAAAACTATTGATTCATGAACTCAAAGATAATTTCGAATTTATATTTGTGCTTCTAAACGACACCTATGTTTCGGCTGAATTAGATTTGTTTACAGACAAATATGTTCACGCTGTAGTAGGTGGGACACTCAAAGATTTTTTTAAGGGACATCCAAACCATCTATTGCGACATGAACTTGCGCTGAATCATAATGGAGGGGCTCAGGAAAAATTAATTTTAGGATCTGGAGGGAAGAGAGGCGACGGGATATTTGAGTATAAAATAAAATTTAATCCTACTGGAATTTATGAATTGCATATGGGACAGAAAATCCATAATGAAGAAAAATACAATGAATTAGTTGAAAAATTAAAAATGAAAGAACCAGAAAAAGAATTAAATCTTAATTTTTTCCCTTTGTATAGGTCTTAAATCCTTTTTTGCTTATTTTATAATAGTAGTCTAAACCATGAATGAAAAACTAATTATCAATTTCACGCCAACGGGCATGATTCCAACAAAACAAATGACTACTCATGTTCCAGTAAGCGTTTCTGAAATAGTCGAAGACGTTCACCGTGCATCCGAACTAGGTATTACTATGGTTCACTTGCATGCTAGGGATTCCATAACACAATCTCCAACCTATAAAAAAGAAATATACGGAAATATAATAGATGGAATTCGTAAATACGCTCCTTACTTAGTTTTATGCGTTTCTTTAAGTGGAAGAGATTTTAGCACTTTAGAACAACGGTCCGATGCTTTATTATTAGAGGGATTTTTAAAACCAGATATGGGTAGTTTAACACTTAGTTCTTTAAATTTTAATAAAGTGGGGAGTATGAATTCGCCAGAAATGATTCAAGATTTAGCTGCATTGATGAAAGCAAAAGGAATCGTCCCAGAACTTGAGGCTTTTGACATAGGAATGATAAATTATGCAAAATATCTACATAAAAAAGAATTATTACAGCCCCCTTTTTATTTTAATCTTTTATTTGGAAACATTGCATGTTCCCAACCGAATCTACTTCATGCAGGTATTATGATAAATGATCTACCAGAAGATTCTCTTTGGAGTATGGCAGGTATTGGAGACGATCAACTTAAAATGAATTCACTTTCTATAGCCATTGGCGGAGGCGTTAGGGTTGGATTAGAAGACAATATATGGTACGATTCATCAAGAACTAAATTAGCTAACAATATTGATTTAATTAGAAGGATTCATACTATAGCGAAGGCAAATGGAAGGGAAATAATGACGCCTCAAGAATTTAGATTGAAAATGAATTTAGAACCAGGAAATGGAAAGTACGGTCGAAAAATTTAAATTACTATGGAAAATTCAAATAACAGAACAACTACTCTACAAAGATATTGGAGTGCTATTCGACATGGATTATTTCTATTTGGAATTCGAAATAGATTAGCAAAAATAGGGTTTGATATAAATCCTTATTATTGGGTCCAAGAAGAATTTACGGAATGCCCTGAACCTATAATTAAAGGTGATTCATCTGAATACACCTTGAGGTATTTAGATATTGACGCAGTGAAATTAATAACAAATCAGGATATTAATTTTGACAGAGAGGAAATGATAGAAGGTTTAAAGAATGGACAACTATGTATCGGTTTAGAACATAATAAAGAAATTGCCGCTTTTATGTTTATCGAACTGAATGATTTTGTCTATAGCAATAGAATATTTAAATTGAAAGACAATGAAGCTTATCTTTTGAATATGTTTACTTTTCATTCTTACAGAAGCAAAAATTTAGCACCTTACTTACGCTATCAAAGTTATCAAATACTAAAAAGCCAAGGACGAAATGTAAAGTACAGTATTACACAATATTTTAACAAATCGTCCATGTTATTTAAAAATAAATTAAACTCCAAACACCTTAAACTTTATATCAGTATTGTTTTTTTTAAAAAATATTATTTTAATTTTTGTGTTCGAGAATATAAATAGTTAGCTGTTTTTAGCTGCCCCCTCTCAAATTAGATACTCTAATTTTTGATGCTAAATTTAAATCAATGGAAAAAAAATACAAAGTGTTCTCTCTTGAAGAGCATGAAAAATGGAATGAATATTACGATAGAATTGAAGAAGAAGATAAAGATATTTATTACACAAGAGAAATTATAAGCGCTTTTGAAAAATTCGAAAACACACTAGCACTACTTTTTATTTATGAAGAGAACGAAAATCTAGTGTACTATCCTTTTTTTAAACGTACAATTGCGGGCACTAATTATTTCGATATTACTACACAATTTACCTACGGAGGGCCCTTGTTTAAAATCACTGAAAATAGCGATGATTTTATAAAACATTTTAGATTGGCTTTTAGTGATTATTGTAATGATAATGGAATAGTAAGTGAGTTAATCCGTTTTCATCCTTTTATAAATTCGGATGTGCTTTTGAATAACTATGTTGAAATTAAAAACGTCAACAATGGAATCTATATGGATTTAGAGAAAACAGCGGATCAAATCAAGAATGATTACCATCCAAAAGTTAGATATCAAATTAATAAAGCAATTCGAAATGGATATACTATTGAATTTTCAAATAAGTTAGAAGATTTAGATCATTTTTTTTCTATATATGAACATACCATGATAAGAAACGATGCTAATTTTAGTTTTTATTTCTTAAACAAAGAGTTTTTAAAGTTGTTATTAGAACAATTAAAAGACAATTTCGAATTCATATTCATTAAAAAAGAAGGGGTTTATGTTTCAACGGAATTAGTTTTGTTTACCGATAATTTTGCGCACGGAGTTATTGGCGGTACTTTAAAGGAATTTTTTAAGGAACATCCTCACAGGTTATTACGACATGCTCTTACTTTAAGTTATTTAGAAAAAAAACAAACAAAATTAGTTTTGGGAACCGGAGTAACAAGTGGTGATGGTGTATTCGAATATAAAAAGAGATTTAATCCAAATGGAGAATATCAACTTCGAATGGGGATGAAAATTCATAATCAAGAAATGTATAATGAGTTGGTTAATAAAAGGAAACAAAATTATCCTGATAAAGAATTGAATCTTAATTTTTTTCCATTATATCGGTCTTGATTTCTTTTAATATTCTTTATTCTTTTGCGAATCCTTCTAAATCCTTTACTTTTTCGAAAACCAAATTACTTTCAAAACCACGACGCAGTAAATAATCGCAGAATTTTTTTCGCTTTTTTAGGGCGTTATTTTCTAGCATAAATTCCCAATGACGGTCTGCCAGTGCATGAAATGTTTGTGAATATTCTTCGGGACTAATTTCCTTGAGGGCAATATTGATGAGGTTTTGCGATATTTTTTTAAACTTCAATTCGTTAACAATCCTGATTTTCCCCCAATGTTTAATTCGGTGTTTTCCTCGGGCAAAACTACAGGCAAAACGCTCTTCGTTCAGAAAATTCGAACCAATAAGATGTACCATAATCTCGTCTATTTCGTCCGATTCCATTTTCATACTTCGCAATTTAAAAACCACTTCTTCATGCGAACGTTCTTGATAGGAACAAAAATATTCTATCTTTTGAATGGCTTCTTTAATCGAAAAAACATCTTTCATTAATGGGCTTAGTTTTATTTTTCGAAATCGTTTATTTCCGAACGGGATTCTTTAGTTGACTTTTTACAAAAATATACATTTTTTGTTTGTTTCCTCTTTTAAGTTAATTGCTTTTTAATGTGTTTTTTTATCTATTTTCAAAAAAAAAGTTGCTTAACAGCAGAACTTTTTTCGTTTGACTAATTAAGTACATTATCGAATTAAACATGCTTTAAACGATTTTTTTTTAATTATTGATTGTACTTCTGTTTATTTGTTATTCCCCAAGTGTATCATATTTAGCGTATTATATTTTTATTAATTAAAATAAATAGGTTTTTATGAGAATAACTACACAAGCAAATAATACATCAAGAAATTCAGTTGGCTCATCAAATACAATTCGTTTGGTTTTGATGTTTTTGGTTGTTTGTTTCACCCCTTTTATTTCTTTTGGGCAAACAGCAACATTTAATACAGTTGGATCAACTACCTGGACTTGTCCTGCTGGGGTTACTTCCATAACTGTTGAATGCTGGGGTGGCGGTGGTGCTGGAGGTGCAGAATATGGTTCATCCAATAATCTTTCGGGAGGTGGCGGGTCTGGAGGTGCTTATACAAAAGGGACGTTTACAGTTGTTTCAGGAACTATTTATAATCTTAGTGTTGGTGCTGGAGCAGTTGTCACGACTACTTCGCCGTTTACTCCTTCGACAGCAAGCTCTTCATGGTTTAACTCTGCTTCAATCATTCTTGCAGTTGGAGGGAATAATGCAATTTCAAATAATAATTCTGGCACAAATACAGCTGGAGCGGCAGCCGTTACATCAGGAAATGTCAACACAGGTACTTCTATAACCAATACTTATGGTAGTGGGGGTACAACAGGTTCTGCTAGTGGTAATGGTTTAAGTGGTAACGGTGGTGACGGAGGGAATGGGGGATTAGGAGCATCTGGTGTTAAACATAATATTGGGACTGCTGGATCCGCACCAGGTGGTGGCGGTAGTGGTGCCGAAACAAATAATAGTACGGATTTTCAGGGAGGAAGTGGTGGTAATGGTCAGGTGAAAATAGCTTGGACATGTCCTACATATAGCCTAACAGGAGCTAATAGTGCTACAGCGGCTTGTGCTACTGCAGGGACATCAACAATAACATTAGTGTCCACTGCTGCGAAGTTGCCAGTAGGAACCTATATTGTAACTTATAATACCAGTGCTCCTTTGCAAACGGGACTAACAGTAACTATGACTGTTTCAACTGCTGGAACGGGGACTTTTACAGCGACGGGTTTAACATCGACAGGGACTTCAACAGTTACTGTGGCTAATATGGCCTCAGGAACTTGCTCGAGTACTATTAGTGCTAATAATACGGCATCGGTAACAGTAAATGCTGCAAGTGTTGGTGGTGGTGTTTATAATGGAACAACACCTATTTGTTTAAATGGTTCTACGGGAAATCTGACTTTAGGAGGTTATGTTGTTGGGACAGTTGTTCGGTGGGAAAAAAGTAATAATGGAGGAACAAGTTGGACTCCAATTACTAATACTACAATAAATTATTCTGAAAACCCATCTGTTGCAGGAACTTGGTTATATAGGGCAGATGTGCAAAACGGAAGTTGCTCAGTTGCATATTCTACTCCTTTTCAGGTTGTTGTTAATCCTGCTTTAACCATAACACTAGGAGCTTTTCCTGCAGTTTGTCAAACTGCAACTACGGCTTCATTGCCTTATACAGCAACAACGGGTACTCCATTACAATATAGTATAGCTTTTGATTCCACAGCACAATCAGCAGGATTTTCCTCTACTGCGCAAAGTAGTTCTTTAAATGGAACATCTGGAATAATTTCAATTATTGTACCTTATTCTATAGCAGCGGGTGTTTACAATGCAAATTTAACCGTAATAACTTATTCACCATCTTGTTCTAGCACCACATATCCTATTTCTGTAACCGTAAATTCAAATGGGGCTTCCAGTGTAGGCATTGCAGCATCGGCGAATCCAATTTGCTCAGGAACATCAGTGACATTTATCGCTACACCAACAAATGGTGGTACAACTCCTACCTATCAGTGGAAATTGAACGGTACAAACGTTGGAACAAACAGTACAACCTATACCAATGCAGGTTTAGCTAATGGAGATAGTGTAACATGTGTAATGGTATCTAGTTTAATTTGTGCTACTGGTGGTTCTGCGACATCAAACGTAATTATAGAAACAGTCAATGCTTTACCATCAACACCAACAATAACAGCGGGAGGTTCAAAAACATTTTGTACAGGAGGCAGTGTAACTTTAACTTCAAGTTCAGGAACCACTTATTTATGGTCAAACGGAGCAACAAC
>Ga0209499_1001530_pt1 | contig 15847 bp, 16 predicted proteins | sample C_130208_EF_Meta_FD_187306 | JGI IMG/M metagenome (GOLD analysis project Ga0209499, IMG submission 187306) | Freshwater microbial communities from Lake Croche, Canada to study carbon cycling - C_130208_EF_MetaG (SPAdes) (version 2) | ecosystem: Environmental > Aquatic > Freshwater > Lake...
TTCGCTCCAGATAATCGTCCGACCTGCGCCACCAGAGGCGAAATCGCCACCAGCAACATATCCCACCGCAACGTAGGTTGTGGGGAAGATGAACGCACCGCTGAAGGATTGACCCTTCGCCGCACTGTTCTTGGCCGCTTTGCCGACATAGACTTTTTCAACACCAGCCGCTTGAGCGATCTCAACTTCCGACAACAGACGGCGGGAGTCAGTCGCAACCACACCGAAGAACTGATTCTGGGTGAGGGGGCTACGGCGCACGAGGTCAAACACCTCTTGGTTCATCACAACGCAGTTAGCGATCACGCCCTGCTTGAGCAACCGCTGTTTGGCGGCGGCTACGTCAGCCACGAAATTAACCGTGGAGAGCAAGCTAACAGTGTAGTTAACCAGAGCGCTAGTAGCAGTGAAGGTTCCGCTGTCGAACAAAGTCGAAGCGACTTCAGCCTCATGGCCGATCTGGATGTTGCGGAGAAGGATCTTCGCAGTCTCAGTTTCCAATCCGAAGAAGCGAGACACATCCGAGGCCAACGCATCTGGAACAACTTCCTCAAGCCCGAATTCCACGCAAGTGAAATTATCATTATCGAATGCACGGCTGGAGCGAGGGTAGGACGAACCGGGGGCCACCTTAGAAGCATCGCTGTTCAACAATTCAGCATTCCCAAGCTGAAGCTTTAGGTACTGACCAGCACGAACAGGGCTGTTGTAGATGGGGAACACATCGGTTCCGATGAATCCTTGATCCATTTGCGACCCTTGGATAAGAGCCGTGGTAATATCGCCACGCAGAGTGGCGTTTGAGGTTAGATAAGACATTTTTTTATTTTCCTTTCTTTAGCGGGTGTAGAACACTTCGATGACATCGCCAGATGCACCAGCATTCCGAACAACACCAGCAGTGATAGCACCACCAGCCGTGGAGGTGGAAACCTGTCCGTTGATCGCTTGATAAACAAGCGATCCAGCCGTAACCAAACTCGCACAGCGAGCAAAGTTCGAATTCTGGAAGAGTTTAACAAAGCCAATGGATCCGCTAACCACATCCTGTTGAAGAACGCCGATTGCGTTTCCAGCAGTCGTAGCGACCTGCGCCGTGTTGTCCGTAGTAGTCATGCTGACAATGCTGTTAGCCGTCACCGTGGAGGCGAAGGCTAGTGAGGCAAAGCCAGAATCAAATTGAGTTGCCATAGTATTTTACCTTTCTTTAGAAGCTTTTAAAGCCACCAGCGGAAAGCTCTTTCCGATATTGTTCAGTGTATTTACCGATGCAAAGGCGAAGAGCTTCACCCTTGGAGATGTTGTTTACTTTCATCTCAAAATTTACCAGTTCCGCAAAAGTTTCAGCTTTTTTTTGCTCAGTGGCGGGAGCCGAAGGAGCGATAGGAGCCGACACCATCTTGGATAGTTCGGTTTTGATTTCATTCAAAACTCCAGAAAGTTCCGTCTTGGCTTCATTGTTAGCCGACATATCTTCGGTGGGATTGCCTTCAGAACCCTTTTTATCAATGCTCAGTCCCTTTGCGGGAATCGTAGCTTTGGACTCATCCTTGGCGGCGATGTTTTCGGGAAGGTTTTCGACCACATCCACAGGAGTCAGTTTAGCTTCCAGAGCCGAAAGGCGGGTAGCGAATTCTGCCATCTGTTTGCCGAGGTCTTCCATGTTATAAGAAGCGGTAGGCTTCTTGTCGGCGGTATCAGCAGTGTTTTCCATATTACTGAGATTCGTCTTGTCAACTACTACACAACCAGAATCCGCTGAAAAAAGTCCTTGGGGATTCGCCGCTGGGTGCTGAACTAGGTCTGCCGAGTACAATTCTTGGCATCTTGCAAGATCAAAGTTAGATCCATTGATCTCCGAATCACCACTGAACGAAATCGAAATCCCAAACGCATCTGGGATCTCGGAGGCCAAGTCCATGTAGTATTTAGCTCTGTCTTGGCGACTCTTGAGAAAAGTAAGATCAGCTAACAGCTTGTTCCCGCTTTCATCAATTCTGAAGTTGGTGAGCTTGCCGATAATATCAGCAATTCCAGCACCATGATTTTCATTTACCTTAACTCCACCCTTGAACTGCTCTGCACATTTCTTCACCTGCTCAAGTGTGGTTTTATCGATTTCAAGGCGATGACCCTTTGCCATGCCTGTAGTCAAAACTGAAACTCCGTTAATGGTCATATCGCCACCTTCTTCATAGTTATATTTCTTTGCTCCCTGCCCTTGAATAACTGCCGTAGGAATGGTTCCTCTGGGTGCTCCACCGTTTCCAGTTGCACCGCCACCAGTCGCATAAGCCATTTCCTCTTCATCGTCATCCTCAGAAGTGGATTTTCCGATTGCTGGCTCGATGTCCGTTGCATCGCTACCAGATTCGGAAACGCTGTCCATTTCTTCATTGTCGTAGATTTCCGAAGCGATTTCGGCACGATCCGAAGAGTCTGGAAAGAGTCCGATCATATTCTCGTCAGCCACGAAGCGACCAAGGAATTCGGCGAAGCTTTCATCGGGATTAGGGGTAAGAATGCTGTTATCAGCCTCTAGGTTTGACTTCTTCTGCTTCTTTTTAGTCTCACGAAAGATGCTTGCTCCGACTGCGTAACGCTGTTTATTGTCTTTGTAATCCTTTACAGCAGTAGGGTTTCCCATGAATTTAGACATAAAATCAGCGAGTTTCTCGCCTTTTTTGGGTGTAGGTAGGGGCATACTCCATCAAAAAGTGTCAACTACTATATGTGTAGTATCTTGACAGATTGCATAGCTTATGCCCCTTTCCCTTAATCACCTATTATCCTTGGATTGGAAGACATGGGTGTGCAGAAATAATCCAGCAGATGCAAGTCCTGTAAGTATTTTTGCTTTTAGCGATAATGTAACGACTCAAAATAAAACACTTTGGGATGGGCTTCCTGTTGTCTGGCAACATCCAATAACAGCAACAACACTTTCGATTGTAACTACAGCCACTACTGCGGATACAGGAGGAAAGATTTTGGTCAGCGGTCTTGATTCAAATTGGGATGCAATTACAGAATCCGTCACTTTAAACGGTGTCACTCCTGTTGTTACCACAAATTCATTTATTAGAGTAAATGGATTGTCTATGACCGCACCAGCCAGCGGTGGTACTACAAATGTTGGAACAATTACGGCAAAACATAATTCAATTACCTATGCACAGATCAATCCGTTGATGGGGAAAACGCAAGCTGGTATATATTCTGTTCCTAATGGATATACTTTGTATGTTTATTCTGTCGATTGTTATAGCGGTGATGCTGGAAGTGGAACAAATTATGTCACATTTAATGTTGCGGTAACTCCCAATGCATCTCCTACGCCAGTAACTTTTGATCTTCTTCAGACAACTTGGCTTGGTAACTTTTCAGTTCAAAGGATTGTTCCCCAAATTCAATACCAGAAAACAGATATTGAGTGGCAGTTTAAAGTAAATAGCGGAACGCAAAGCGTCAGCCTTATCGTGCAGGGAATGTTGCTGAAGAACGCAGACTAGAATAGCTTGAATACAAAGTGGATCACCAGCATATAAAAGAAGCTGGCTAGAATCCACCCGATGCAGATGTGTTTCAGATCTCGATAGTTCATGGATTTACTTCCGCAAGTTCAGCAAGCTTACCCTCGATTCGACTTTTGACCTGCACGATTGCGCCGTATTCGGTATCGCATTCGACCCGATGAGGCCACACTTGGCTACCATCTCGACCCAGCAATACCCAGATATTCTCATCCACCTCGACTGCCCTATCGCACTTTAGGACAGCCTTGAGATCATCTGGTAAATTTATGGTGATCGTGTTCATGCGACTTCCTGTAGTTTGGGGTAGAGCCGACTGCTGATTGAATCCCTAATCTTGGAGAATTCATAAGGGATATAGCCCAACTGCTTGTGAAGTATTTGAATTGTTTTTGTAATAATCAAATCATCACGACTCCCGAAGTTTTCAGCAAGAAGAACTGCGTTCTCCGAGTGATGGTTGCTGTCTTCATTTTCTTGATACTTTTTATACAGGTTGTTCATGTTTTCTGATTCCTTTCTTTGTTGGCCTTACTCTACTACATTCAAAGCTGGTTGGCAAACATTATTTTCGGTCTTGGGAATAAATTCGTATGCTTCTGTGATTCGCTGGTAGGGGGTATTTGGCGTTGTGTCGAGAATCACACCGTCAATTACCGCAAAGGCATGACCACTGCGCCGACAATAAAACCGACCATTGGGATATTTTTTCAAGAATTTCTGGATGGTGATTGAACTGCGAATACATTTGTAAAATTGAAGACCATTCTTTTTGGCTTCTTTGATAATTTTTGGAACATAAAATCCACATCGACTCCTACGCCCAGCGTCTCTTGCGATATTGTGAGCAATATAATATTTGATACCAGCCGAGATAGCCAAGGCTCGAACTGTGCAGTCACGAGTTTCATTGAATCCGTCATCTGCCTTCCCGCCATCAGTTCTGGCTTGAGGAATTACATCGCCATTGAATTTTTTGAAGGTTTCCAAATCAATACTGATAGTGGTTTGTTCGCTCATCGTGGTTGTAGCTTAACACAAGCCAATCCGCTTGGCAAGGATTATTTTTATCCTTGTAATTATTATGTTAATAAATATTAACTGCCCAGACGATCATAGGCTCCAGAGCCGAGAACGGAGTCGATAAACGCCTTCGTCTCCTCTGGAGTCTGCTTTAAAGCATCGTTGATGCGATCCATCGAATCATCATCAGCCTTCTTCCAGTCTTTTCCAAGATCATTCAAAGATTTTTCCATAAGTCTCCTTTACTGGTGCTTCGCCTTTTGACCTCGATACATTCCCATCTACTTGATAGCCTATATCAATAAGATTGTCTTTGGTCAATTTATTCCAAGTGTTTCTGGCTTTTTCGGCGGCTCCCTTAATATAACTAGGTGGAACCCAGCGTCCGTTAGGCTTATTGAATCTCTGGGATGCCCTGCCCAGAGCCGTTTTGTCGTCCACATCGATATGCACCACCCCTACTGTGTACCCAAGTGCCTTCAGATTCTTAGCCATTTCAGACACCTTTGTTGAATTCTGACCAGTAATATCAATGAGCATATTATGGCGTTCTTGTGTTGCCCTTGGCATAATCATCTTTTCTGCGATAATGGCTGATTCGTCATGGAAAGCTCCAGCGTTCCATCCTTGGAATCCGTGAGACTTTGCTTTGATCGAATCTGGATCGATGGTAGTCACCTGTTGACCGCCCAGAATCTTGTTCGCAAAGGGGCGACCAGTAGTTGTCTTCCCGCTGGCTGGAGATCCCATAAGGATAACCGCAACTGGATTTTCTGATTTTGCGTTTGGATTCAATCCTTCCTTCACCTGTTGGTTAATCCATTCTCTGTGATGGGGAGTTGGATTTCGCAAGGTTTCAACAATATCCTTGCTCTGTTTATATCTGGAAGGATCTCGGAGTGACCATCTGGTAACGCTTGCGTCATCAAATGATATGCCTTCTCGATCTGCTGTTTGTTGCCGTAGCTTATTCATATCGGAGATGGCTTTTCTGGCTTTTGGCTCGTTCTCAAGCCGTTTCACCATTGAATCGACATCTTCGTTGTCTTGGGATTCGCTTGTTTCGGAAACTTGTTTTGCTTTTCCCGATGCCTTGGATGACTTAATCCCTCCACCGCCCCCAGCCCATCTGCCTTTTTCATCCCTTAGCTGATTCGGGTCATAGAATTCAATCTTCTCTCCGTTGTATTGAAAAACGAATGACTCGACTGCAACGGCATCGTCAAATTGAAATCCCTCGGAGCCGTCATCTGGTAGTTGAATCACGATGGGTACATATATCAACTGGCTTCCCTCTGCCAATTCTTTTGTCGCTAGGGGCGATGGTTTGGGGCCGTTCTCATAGACATATTTCCTAATCGAATCGACATCGAAGATCTGCATTTTCTTGATAGCACTTGGGGCAACCCCACCATTTTTGGTAAAGATTTTTGATACAGCCGCCAAGCCAGTCTTGCCCATCTTTTGAGCCTTAGTTGTTGGGATGTTATCGGCAACGCTCTTGAAGCCTTCCGCTAGAACGCTGATAATTCCTATAAGCTGTTTGCCTCCGATTTTTGGAGCAGTACCAGAACGCAATACGCCGTATTCCATAGCAAGATCTAAGCTGTCTGTGCTGTACACCTTGCCTCCACCCCAAACGCCACTTTTAGATGGTTTTAAGCCCTCTTTTCGTATGGTTTTAAGCACATCTGCCGAAGTTCCGTGGTAAAGAGTAGTAGCCTCTCCAGTCTTCTTGCTTGCCTCCGCTGGATTGTCTTGCGCCCACCTTGGGGTAGGCGTGGCTCCTTGAGCTATTCCACCCCCACCAGTCCACTTACCAGACTCATCCCTTTGCTGACTTGGATCGTAGAAGTCTATCGCTTGATAGCTCCTGTAATAATCACGCCCTCCCCTTCGTTGTAATCCGAGATGAACTCGATTCGGGAAAGATCGCTCGTAGTTGTCAATGATTCCTTTGTAGGCTTTTTTACCTGCAATTCTTGTGTCTCCTCCGATGAACTCTCCAACGCCTCTGACTGCTTCTGATTTTCCATTTATTGCTCCTAGAAATTTGGCAACATTAGCCGTCAACTGCGATCCTTTATCGAGGATTGTTACGCTAGTCTTGGCTCTGTCACCTACCATTGTTCTAAAACTGATTCCGTTATCTGACAATATTTTTCTGACATCATCCATAGGTTTGTCTGCCGTGATCTTATGCAGAATGTCGGGGCCATCCTTCTTTTTCTGGAAAGCCACGACTGCTTTTTGATTCAACATGGCTCCCAATTTGGATGCCGTGTATTGTAGTTGGTCAAAATCCTTTACTCCCTTAACATCAATTTTAATGGAGTTTTCTGCTCCATCCTCCCAGTCTCCAACGCCAGATTCAATTTTACCATCCATTCCCTGCTTTTTTATAACATCTTTTGCAATACTTACGGCTCTGGCATGTTCTGGCGAATCTGTCATTTTCTTCGCCTCTTCGTAATTCATGTTCTCTTTGATGTTTGGAGAGACTAGGATTTCTCCTCCCTTGCCACCGCCCGAAGTCCATTTGCCAGATTGATCTCTCTCTTGGCTTGGATCGTATGCAAAAGTAGCGACCTCGAATATCCGCTTCCCCTCGATTTCCTCACGAATGGCAACAGCAATATTATCTGCCAAATAGTCTGCCACATCGTTCATGTCTGGATCTTTTTCGAGCATTACAACATTACCCTGTGCCGACATGGGGCGAATCCCAATTCCTTTACGGACGATATTTGATACCTGTCTCCCGCCCTCGATTTTATTGTATTCGGCTACTGCTCCCCTTACGAATCCTTTAAAGGCAGACTGGCTTGCAATAACGGCTCCTAGTTCTGGATTGATGAGTGTTCCAATAAGAATCTTATACCTATCTCCGTGTGCGCTACGGATTGCCTCGATAGCACCCTTGGAACTAACGCTCATTATCCTAGCCACGCCATGTAAGAATCTCTGACCACTATCGCTGGAAAGCCAATTTTTGATCTGGTAGGCTTTAGAAGCCCCATATTGACCCGCAACCCTAGCTCCATTGGCAATAGCAACAACGCCCTTTATAGCCCCTTTTACGCTCGATTTTGCCATATCTAGGGATGGATTTTCCTTTTGAGCCTTCTCAATAAGCTTGCCTTTGAATCCCCCGCCTCCGCTAGTCCATTTTCCAGACTCATCCCTAGCCTGTGACGGATCGTATAATAGTGTCGCTCCTTGTTCTTTTAGTGACAAAAGATCAGCTTTTAGTTGTTCTAGGTTTGTCTTGTCGGTGATAGGGCCGCCCACAATCCAAGCATCGCAAGTCCTCAGTGAAGCGCATTTAAAATCGAAGATTTCGCAATAACCCAGATCACCAGCTTGTTCAACTTCCTGTGCGTCCGATCCAATCCCTTTGCTGATGCAGTCTATAAGCTTGCTTGTTTGATTGAATCCAGCGCAATTACCGCAACGCATCGTCTTTGCTTCTTTAACTGACCCTCCGAAGATTTTAGCCTTCGCTGTCCAGTATTCTTCATTCGGCTCCTTGGGATTTGCGGGGCCGTAGTGTGCTACATCAATAGCCTTTTGGCGATTCGCTAGATTGGTTTTGATGTCCTGCGTGGGAAGTGGACAGGATGTTTTTTTTGACTCAAAGTCTTTTTTGTAATTATTGTGCTTTTTTATTTCCACCTTTAAATCATTTGCCATTTCTTTATTTATGTCAAAAATGCTTTCTTCTATTGTTTTTTTTGTTAAATCCCGATTACTTAATTTTTCCCATTTATCCCTCAATACTGCTGGAGTTCTTTTATTTATAGGAAGCGATTTAAAATCATTTGTTTTTTTAATTGAATATTGTGTTCCGCTTTTTGTTATTATGTGCATTTCTTCAATATTTGACCATGCAAATGTACCCCAATCCTCTGATGAGAAAGATGAATTATCTGGATGGGTATGAATATCTATAATTGAATCCGAATCTATAATTTTTTTGTTTTCCTCATCATTCCATTCTACTCTATCATTACTTCCTGTTTTTTCGGCTATTTTTTCACCAGTTTTTGCGTTAATAGCAATTCTTTTTTCTTGCTGTGAGTTTTTTGCAAACTCTTTTAATAGTTCTATTTCATTACTTATTGCTTTATTGGCATCGTTGTTTTTGTTTGATTTTGAACAAGTATTTCCCTCTTTAAATCCACCAGCACCAGTACCACAATCCTCAAGATCCATGCGCTTTGAATTGTAGCAAAGCGTATTCACTTGTTATTTGCTCCGCAATTTGTCTAGTTGAGCTACAATCTTTTCAGCCCTGCGTAGTCCTGCATCGCCACCCCAGCCGTTGTAGGCTTGCCATCCCTTGCCGTGCTCGTTCCATGTGGAACCCTTTTTGTCCACCTCATGCCGTGATAGGAAGCTGTAGATTCTGCGCCAAGTGCGAGGAGATAGGCGTTTCTTTCCAATAATGTCCCTAGCTCTTGCGATTCCTACCTGCGTCATTCCACGCTGACTGGCTGGCTTTTCAGCCCTTACCCGCAACGCAGATCTCGCCGCTTCAACCATGCCCTCAGATGGAGTCAGATCGATGTCATCAATCGACTGCATTTCGATGGCATCCAGAATCATTTCTGCATCTTGAGTAGTAAATTGCTTGGATGGATTCGTCCGTCTGGCTCTTGGGATAAAATCGTCATTCAGATATTGTGGAGAAGCCTTGACTTCCTCCTGTTTTGGTTGTTCGACTGGAGCCTGTTCTGCTTCTGGTGCGGGTGCTGGCATCGGGAATGATGTCTGTCCAGTTTTGAAAACCTCAGATATGGATTCGATTGGAACATCCATTTCCTTTGATAGCTCCTTGGCAAACTTGGCTTCGTAAGCCCTTTGACGAAGTGCCTCTTCATAGTCCTCGCCCTTGGCTCCGTACACCTCTGCCGCCGTTTTTAGACCCGCCTTAAACTCGCTTATATTTGCCTGTGAATCACGCCCGACATCAATGGTAGAATCGGATGGATAGATCCATTTTCCGTTTGTGAAATTCTTGATCGGGGGGATTTTGCCTCTAGCGATTCCGTCTGCCAACACAACATTCTTGACCCTATCAAAGAATCGATCCTCGAAGATCGTCTGCCATCTTTTAAAAGTCCGTGAAGCAAGAGCCATTTCGAGCCTAACTGTGGGGCCACCCAACTTGGATAGATCATAGCAGAATCCAAAAGGAAGATTAAAAGCCAAGGCAATCATGTGAACGATTAAATCGACATATCCTTGGAAAGCCGAGGATGGGCGGTTGCTCTCGAACATCTTCATTTCAGATCCAGTGGGTATGTAGTTCACCTGACCTCTCTGCATATTTTCGAGATTGATCGTATTTCCGTAAGAATCAGTCTGCGCTTGATTAAAGTAGGATGCGGGATCGTCCGAAGATCCAGTAGCATTCGAGATCGTCATAATGCGAAACGCCGCATTCTTTACGGCGAGGTTTTCGGCATCCATCGTTTCGGCCAAGTCCTTGCAATAGTTCACAACCGAAGCGAGATGGCTACGCCCACGAACTTCGTCCAGCCGAAGGGGATCATAGATCAATAGGAAACTTTGTGCGGGAATGTCCTGTGCGTCTGTATAGAAATTGCCTTGAGTGCGCCGATAAACTTTGTAGGCAACAGTGCGACCATATTCATCAAATTTCAGTCCAGCGATGTATTCCTGTGAGGAAGTGGGATTATCAAAAGCTCCTCCAATACGATCTGCCTCAACTGCCTGTAATCTGATGTCGCTGTTAGGATCTACTTGTCCATCGATGGAGCGTTCCCTAGTAATCACAAATCCCACATCTCCGTCCCGAAGAACTGAGCGAAGGGCAAGATGAGACAAGGCTTGAAAAGTGTGTCGTCCGAAGAAGTCACAACGCTTGCACCAAGCATTCCAGTAATCCTCATAAGCTTGATCGACTTGCCTATCCCCAGTGCGGGACATATAGCGGAAATTTCCGAGGGCATACTGCGAGAATTTAAGAAGAATAGAACGAACAATAGGATTGTTGTCTTCTAGGTCACGACCAGCTTTTAGAAGCTCCAGCCGTTCATAGGTAGCAGAATAGCCTTCACCACCAGAAAGAGGGCGAGAGGGAAGTCTATCCCGAAGAGGATATGCCCCAGCGAATCTTGTAAATTCAATCAGTTTGCATTTATCGGCAAGCCGCTTGACCCCGAAGTTAGGGTTAATTACGGAGAGTGCCTTCTCGAATAGGTTTAAATCGGGCATAGATTATTTCTTCTCGCAACTTCCCTTTGCATATGGGGCAACACCTTCTACTGGCTGATAGCCTTCCCAGCATCGTCCTTCCTTCGCCCCCATGTCCTCAGTAGCATTATCTTTTCTACGAGGTAAATCAATGTTAAAGCCAAGTTTCTCGATATACTGCAAGGCATCGTCATAATAATGAGCCGCAATGTTTTTGTCTTGGGTTGGAGGAATCTTTGTGTTCACTTGGTAGGCTCTAGCAATAGCGTATTTAGATTCTTTCAGCAATTCCTCTTTCACCTTGTAGAATTCAGCCTTGGCTTCTCCATTTGTGGGATGCTCTGGATGAGTGATCTCATGCGACAACTTCATAAGTCTGGCAAACATGGCTGTTGCTCTGCTTGTGTCTTCCAGCATTGATAAGGCTTGGTCAATAAGTTCTAGGATTTTCATATTAGTATAGGCTGATTAGATATTTGAACCTGTTCAATTCTCCCACAATCCCATCCCGAAGGTTCAATAAATCGGTATCGGATTGTTTAATGCTACGAGTGAATTCACCCATCAAAAAGTCTATTGTTTGATTGGCTAAAGTCACACCAGCACCATCAACCAAGTTCATCAATGAAATATTAAAGTTTGTGGTTGCTTGCGCTCTTCCATACTTGCCAAAATAAGTTTCAAGAAGTTCATCAATGGACTCATCCAGCTTTTCGTAAATGTTGCCGAAAGTTTTATGATTCGCATAACTCTTTGTCTGCCAATGATAAATACGAAATTGATTCTGCACATATAGGAGCTTGGTAACAATAATATCTCCGTTGTTCTTGGGGGCGATCTCTGTAAGAACTTCGACTGGAGCCTTCTGAATCTCTAGGTCTGTTTGCATCTTATCTACTTTTTCGAGCATTTTATCGATATAATTCATAAATATCGCTATTTATATCAACTCCTACCGCCCCTTGAATAATCTGGGAAAGTGCGATTGATTCTAGCTCTTGGCCCCGACAATCGATTGATAGCCGCCGTACATTCCATGACTGTGTTCTGTAGCTCTTGCAGATTTGCTCTCGTAAGTTGCCGACCACCAATACTATATGAAGCACCAGTTTTCAAGATAGCTTCAATCGCATTTAGTGTTTCGGTTCGAATGTTTGTTACTGTGGCTAGATCGAGTCCGAAATATACGCCTTGCACAGCCATGCTTTTGTGTAGCTGTCAACTTTCTCTTATATTTATTGCGCTTGTTAACACGCTTCCAGATAATTGCATTTTCATCCAGATCGCATGACCAGAGCATAAGCTGACGATAGAGCCAATAGCCCAATCCTGTGCTTAACATGAAAAAGCTGTATAAATGCCCTGTTTGATACAAAAGCCACGATAAAGCCAGTTTAAAGCTCATTTTTCGGCCTCCTCATCGATCTTTTCTGATTGCGGGGTGGGCATACAGCCCGAAAGCATAGCTCCTACTAGGTTCATGGCTTCAGCGTCAAACAAGTGATTGTCCCTTCGAATCCTTACCCATATCATCTTTGTCCTTCCAGAAAGGGGGTTAAACTTTGCCTTCTTGATTTCTGCGTTCATATGGTTGTGCCAGTCTTCGGGGCAATCGTCTGGAATCTCCCACTTGCTCATCTTGCCGTTCTTTAGCATTGAAAGTATATCCTTTACCGCTGGATTTGACCACCTAATCACAGGACATTTTGATTTCACTAGCCCCTCGCTCTGTGCCGACCTTCCTGTACCCGAAAGAGGATCACCCCAGTTGATTGTCGAATAGGGGCGAATCGTTCTACCAGTGGAAGTCATGTGAACGAATTGTTGGCTATCCGACCCAAGCAAGCAAGTCCATCCCCATCTACAAGCTTGATAATAAACTTCCCTAGTATTGGCTCCGCTATCACAGAAAACCATTTTATCCTCAACCTTCCAATCTAACTGGGTGGATCGTAGGGCATCCCAAGATTCCAGTCTCCCGCACCATTCTAGCTTTGACTCTCCCTTGGCATTCCAGCCTCGAACCACAACCCACATATGGAATCCTTTTGCCTCTTGAATGTCTGCCGTGATGATTCGCTTGGTTGCCTCCTCCCATTTCTGCCCCATACGATAACCCGACCCAGTAATCCTGACTTCCTCTTCTTGCTCTGTTTCTACCCAAGGCTGTGCCAGCACTGAATTAACGAAATTCTGCAATCCCATAACGCTTTTCTTGTCGTTTAAGAATTGCACTGCCAGCTTTCCGAAAGTCTCCCAAGGTGAATATATTCCCGATAGATGGTAGGATTTTACCTGTGGTTCTGGATTAAGGTTTGTTGGTTTCCATTTGCCTTGTCGGAGCATCTTTGTTTTGTGTCCGTCTGTGATCTTTCCCTTGCAAGCCGAGCATTCATAGTAAGCACTTGTCTTAACCTTTTCATTGTCCCACTCGCCATCTGCTCCTCTGGCTCCCTCATCCCATTTCACATTAGGCCAATTTAAAACCTGCTCTTCCTTGCAGAATGGGCAAGGGACATGGTAATATCTTTGATCTCCTCGCTTAAACGCTTGCCATATATGCCCATAATCAGTCGTAGGTGTGGATGTCTGAACTGTTAAGGAAAGCGGGTAGGTCTTGGTTCGTACCTCTGCCAAGGCTAGGGAGTTTGCTTCCTTGGATGTTGCTTCTGCCATCTTATCAGTTTCATCGCAAATCAGTAAGCCTACACTACGAGATGCAAGATTGGCGGGACTATTACTGCCAAAAAACCAGACCGACATCTTATCAAAGTGCTGTTCCATCAGTTTATACTTGTCCAGATTTTTTGGTTTGTGCCTAGCCAGAGCATCGCAATCATCGACCATTGGAAGCCAGCGATATTCGGAGAATGACCTAGCTAAGTTCTCATTAGGCATGACCCACATCGTAGGGATTGGTTTCATATCCAGCCTGTAGGCCATGCCAGCCAAGATGGAAGTAGTTTTAGCCGTCTGTGCTCCCCAGCATAGAATCAATACTCTTGTCTTTTCGTCTCGAAAATTTTCCATTGGCTCCCGAACATAGGGGGTGAGAAGTGTAGAATATGGCCCCGCAGTGGAAGAAACTCTCTCTGAAAGATACAGATTGGCTTCTGCCCACTCAGTCACCGAAAGATCACGCCTTGGCAACCAGAATCCATGCGCCAGCACTTCAAGCTCTTCCCCTGTCATTTTAAAGTCTCCGAAACGCTTATTACATTTGTTCCTATTGGATAAAGAATCTTTTCGGCATTGGTCTGACAAATAACAGTCATTACTTGCTTGAGGTCATCGAATGCCCAATTCATCAGCACATCATCCATAGCCATATCAGTAAAAACGATGTCTCTGGCTGGACGCATTTTCCATAGAAACTGAACACCAGTGCGAATTACTGAATATGACTCTGGAACTTGTGGAGCGACTCCGACCCATGCCCTTATTCTAAATCGTGAAAGCTTGTAAATGATTTCCAGCCCTGCTTGTTGGCTTGACCCACAGAACCAGACTGGATGCCCCCTCTCATTAAGGAATTTTTTGTTTTGCTTCTGCTTTGCTGTGTGAGGGGAAAAGAAAAACAGGTGAGGATAGATCATGTTCCGAAAGCAATCCTCGGCCATGAATGTCGCCGACCAAGCGTGTCGGCTATTCGCATCCCCACAACAGACTATTGCAACCTCGTCTGTTTTCCTTTTTGTTTTAGCCCAAAGACCCATAAGTACGATCCACGCAGTCCTTGATGATTTCGGCTGTTCCCTCCACTTTGTTGTATTCGCCTATCTTTTTGATTTTTCCCAGAAAGTCTTTGAGATTCCTTTTTTCAATATAAAGAGGAATCATTTCAATATCACCAAGATCAGATTCGCCCTTTTCACCTATCTCTGGCTCTGGAGGAGTTGCCAGCATCATTTTTTCGATCTCCTCATTTGAGAAGCCTGTAAGCTGAAGATCGAGATTTGTCTGATCTATTTCTTCAAGGAGATTTTTGAGTGCTTCGTTGTCGAATTCACCCGCAAGATTGTTGAGGGCGAGGTTTGCGACCTTTTCCTTTTCCTCTGGTAGATCGACTGCCCAGACATCGATTTCGTCCCGCCCCATAGCTTGATAAATCTTAAACCTCTGATGACCCCCGATGATCCTGTTTCCAGTCCGAACATTGATCGTGATGGGTTGGAGATCCCCCAAATCTGCAACGCTTTTCGTGAGACGACCCATCGCCTCTGAAGTAATTTTTCTAGGATTGTAGCCAGCCCCTTGTATCTCACTTAACTTCAGCCTCAATAGCTTGGGATACTGCGTCTTCATTTCTGCTCAAAGTGGGTTCATTTGCTTCAGTGTCAATATCTTTTGCATCCTCAGTAAATAAGCCACCCTTGGTTTTCTCAATGACTGATATGATCTGCTTTACGCCATCTGCGATTGCTTCCTTCGCCAACTCTGGATCGCTTGGGTTTGCCCTTCTGCAAACGCTCGCTCCAAGTCCTTCCATAAGGTTTCTAATCGTCATCATGTATCTGGAAAAGATCGCCCTAGCAACATCAGCATCTATCTTTGACCCCATCGCAGTCTGTAAGGTTTCGACCTTAATCTCTGCCTCCATTCTGCTTTTGACTGCTTCTCTGTGAGCCTTGACCAGATTAGGCAATCGACCTGACTCTCTGTTCACCTGTGCTTGGTGAAGGATGGCATATGCGACTTTCTCTGTCTGTCTTGCCCTAGCCAAGCATCCATAAATGTCGTCCCGCATCAGATCGCTAGGATTAACTGGATTACCTGTTTCTGGCGGGATCTCGATTCCTCCAGATATGCTCCCTGTCTTGATTACCCTGCTCGATCTTTCCCTGTTCGACTCTCTCCAAGCTGTAGCGTTTTCGATGGTATCAGTAGGCATTCCCATCTTCTTCAGCTTTGAAATATAAGGCTGAGAACAACCCCAAGCGTCTGCTATTTCTTGGTGGGTTGCCATTTAATTTTTATACGCTGATTTTATTTTAGAACAAGGATTATTTGTATTAACTTAAAGTTCAGTGAGTTATAGATTAGAGAATTTCGTCAGGGCTGTGCCAACC
>Ga0209499_1001531_pt1 | contig 15846 bp, 14 predicted proteins | sample C_130208_EF_Meta_FD_187306 | JGI IMG/M metagenome (GOLD analysis project Ga0209499, IMG submission 187306) | Freshwater microbial communities from Lake Croche, Canada to study carbon cycling - C_130208_EF_MetaG (SPAdes) (version 2) | ecosystem: Environmental > Aquatic > Freshwater > Lake...
ATGTGAATGCCTTCCTGACCGAGGAGGTGACGGAGGCTCCTGACTTGGTAGAGGAGATCGTGGCGGATCGTGAGATGTTCATCAAGAACGTGTTCCGCTATCGCAAGAACGATACAGTCCTGGCTCCCGTCCACCTGAAGCGCCTGCTGGACAAGTACGGCAATCCGTATGCGACGAAGACGGATCTGACTCCTGCCTATGTCGTGGCAATGATTGGACGCTTCATCAAGGAGTTCCCGTATAGCAAGGTCTTCCACGCCCTGCTTCGGTACTACCTGGCACCCAAGAAGGCGATCGTGACGCATCGTCTCAGTGTGGCGCTCTTTGATGAGCTGATGACGGACATCCGCTTCCGCTACCTCAAGTCCCAGGCCCACTCGGGTGAGATGGTGGGTGCTCTGGCTGCTCAGTCGATTGGTGAGCCCACGACGCAGCTTACGCTGAACACCTTCCACTCGGCAGGTACGGTCAAGGCCAACGCCACCTCAGGTGTCCCCCGTATTGAGGAGCTTCTGAGTGCCTCGGCCAATCCCAAGAAGCCGGGCAACACGGTCTACCTGTCTCCCGACATCGCCTACTCACAGGATGCGGCGATTGCTAAGATGAAGGAGATCCAGCGCACGACTCTGCGGGACATCACGAAGTCGGTGCGGATCTACTACGATCCTCACAGCAATGCCGTGGAGGATGACGCGGAGATTCTAGCTCTGTATGAGGAGTTCTCCCTGGCGAATGAGGAGGTGTGTGCCTCTCCCTGGGTGATGCGTCTGGAGCTGATCGACGAGAAGCAGGTGGCACGTAATACGCTGGATCTGACGGAGGTCCAGGCCAAGCTCCGTAGCAACTCCCAGCTCAAGCTGGTCCAGTGTCTGCACTCGGACGCCTCGGCCCAGAAGCTGATCCTGCGCCTGATGTTCGATGCCTCGGCTATCAAGAACCCGACCCAGCTCCGGTTCCTGGAGGATAAGGTTCTGGACACAGTGCTCACGGGTGTGGATGGTGTCGGTGGTGTCCACATCCGCAAGGTCAAGAACGAGCTGGTGTACAACGAGGCGGTCTCGGGCTACGATCAGAAGGAGCAGTATGTTCTGGATGTGGACGGCACGAACCTGTACCAGCTGATGACCTTCCCTGGAACAGATGGTACCCGGACGTTCTCGAACGACATCCACGAGATCAACGATGTCTTCGGCATTGAGGCAGCCCGTCTGTCGATCTTTGAGGAGTTCTCGGAGGTCTTCGTGTCGGAGAAGGTCAACTACCACCACCTGAGCGTCCTGGTGGATTCCATGACCTTCAGTGGTCGGATCGTGGCGGTCAATCGCTTCGGCATGAACAAGAACGAGACGGGTGTTCTGGCTCGGTCGTCGTTTGAGGAGACGAGCAAGAACATGTTCAATGCCGCCATGGGCGCAGAGGCGGATACGATGCGCGGTGTGTCGGCCAACATCATGTTCGGTCAGAAGCCTCCCTGCGGAACGGGCTTCGTGGATATTCTGGTGGATGAGTCTCGTCTGCCTGATGGTCAGGAGGAGATGATGGATGATACGAGTCTGCCTGAACTGAATCAGCGACTGGCGGCTCTGCCCGAGAGTGAGTGCCGTATGGAGGATATCTTGATGGAATGGTGAGAACGACGAGTCTTCTTCGTCAACTTAGGAAACAAACGATCCGTCCGACGACGAGTGCGACGCTTACGACGACGAGATGACCCTCCGGACGATTGCGATCCCGGATTCAAGGTCGATCCCGGACTTGCATAAAGTGGTAATCCCCTTATTCTTGCGTCTTCTAACGCAAATTTCTTGAAATCAATAGGCTTTCCATATTCCTTTTCATATGATTGCTGTGCTTCCTCGAATGTTTCTTCAAACATTTTATCTGCCTTTTCAAACTCTTCTTTAGTTACAGTATTATAGAACTCCATTAAGGTGCCGGCTGCATCTATCTCATTTAACTCTTCCAACTCGTCGTCTACCTCTTTGTTTAACTTACTACGATAGTCTGGATTAGTGTTATGCTCCTCAACCTCTCTAGAGGTCAAAAACATATTTTCTCCCAGTTTTTTAAGTTTCTTAGGTAAGTTATTTGGATCAACAAGACCTGCGGTATGGCTTAATGTATCTAGATTTCGAATGTCCGGTTTCCGCCCGTTAATCCTTTCGAGAATAGGCTCTAGTTTTTCTGCCTTTATGCTATCTCTACGCTTTCGTATCTTGTCCGGACTGTCAAGTGCATCGACAATTGGTTGAAGTCCGTTTTTCTTTGCTCGACTTAAAATTTTATTCAGGGCTAAATCAATAGCGTTATCTTGAATTGTTACCTGAGCATGTGAGTCTGGATACGAAATAAATAACTCGGTACTCTTTGCCTGATTACAGCATCTGTGTGCCCATGCGTATTCGATTTTAAGTCGGTTCAGATCTTGGCCCTTGCCTTCAATATAAATCAAACCATACCAGCGACCCTGTACAACAGGCATGATGTGCTCACATTCGCGATACATTTCATCGTTTGAATTTGTCACGTTGCTTCTAATTGTAAGACCGCATAGGTAACACTCTATTCCGTCCTCGAATTCACCAACAACCGCCTTACACTGATCTGACGCATCTTTAGGTTCTAACAATTTACGAAAATCCAGACTACCGTGTCTTCCAACGATCTCAGCCATTCTCGTGGCGTTTTCTTCGCCAAATAAATAGATAGCTGTGATTTTTGAACTCGCGTAGTCTAAGGTTATCTTATTTGGATCTACAGTTCTGCTTCGAGATCGAGGACGAGGAGGAGTAGAGTCACCAGGATCAGCAGAACGGCCACGGGTAGCCGCAGGAGCAGCCGCCGCAGGAGCAGCAGCCGGAGGAAGAGGAACAGATGCAGAAGCAGGAGCATCATCTCTGGCGATGTCTCGTAACTTTTGAGAAGGTCTTCTTGAACGTCGGGATTTAGAACGATCATCCTCGCTAGGAGGAGGTATCGGTCCACTAGGAGCAGGAGCAGGAGCAGGAGCAGGAGCACTACTACTGCGAGAACTATCGCCCGAAATTCCCTCCGTGGGAAACATAGCTTTTAGTTCGGCAGCAGTAACAACTTCTGTTCTTCCTCGTTTTTGTTCGGGTGAAAGTCCAGTTGGAAGCTTTGGATCATCAATTTTTTTAGGAGGCATCTCTTACTTCATGCCAACAAATCATCCGAGGAGTTTCATCATCTTCTTCACCATGCGTCCACCGCCCATCATGACTCCCGTTGCCGGCGCGGCTGCCGTCCCTTCGGCAAGGAAGAGAGCGTAGTACGGGTAGTAGATCGTGGCGAAGATGAAGTCCAGAACCGCCCAGCCAATCGAGCCGTACTTCAGGTAGGACAGACGCGCGGCTCCGAAGTGCCACAGAAACAGAATCACCGTGCTGATGATGAACATGATGATACCCACCGCGCTACCGGTATCGAACAGCGCCTTGACCTTCTTTTCATCCGTAGACGGCGCGTCTGCCTTCGGCGCGTCAGTCAGTGCGGGAGTCGAAGCGCCCATTTAAAAGAAGGACACGAAAATCTGGCGTACTCATAATGGTCAATCTAACTAATCCCGAACTCGCAGAAATCAGGACAGACTCGTTGCCACGAGCCAGTCTTGAGGCACTGAACAACCTTCGGGAAACACTCTGCACAACCACCGATTTCAAACTCCAACCGAGCCAGAAGTTCTTGCGTCGCGTTCTGTCTCCGGACTCTCCGACGCGCAGTCTCCTGATGGTCCACGGAACAGGCACGGGCAAGACCTGTACGGCCATTCAGATTGCTGAGGAGTACATTCTGCGCCCCGAGTTCCAGGACAAGAAGGTCATGGTCGTTGCCTCTCGGGCTGTCCAGGAGAACTTCCGCACGCAGATCTTCGATATGTCACGTGTGAATCTGGACAAGACCAGCAACACCCTGAGCTCGAAGCAGTGCACGGGTCGTCGCTACCTCGACATGCTCCTGCGCATTGAGTCCGAGCCGAAGAACTGGGCGAACCCTGAGATCGTGTCCCGTCTCGAAACCATCAGCGATCGCATCATCAAGGAGTTCTATGAGTTCTCTGCCTACAACTCATTCGGTGCCATGCTGAATCGCAAGCTGACCGGAACGGCGAAGGACATTGATGAGGCGTGGATCCACGAGAACTTTGATAATCGACTGCTGATCATCGATGAGGCCCATAACATCCGGTCCAAGGATGCCACGACCGACAAGGAGATCTCCACTGGACTGGAGCGTCTGATCAAGGTGGCGAATGGAATGGTGATCGTCTTGCTGACGGCCACACCGATGTTCGACAGCTACGAGGAGATCATCTTTTACATGAACCTCTTTCTGTGGAACGAGCGGAAACAGCCCTTCAAGGCCGCCCTCAAGCCCTCGGATTTCTTTACAGGCGATGCCGAACTGAAGGGTGGGGAGTCTGAGGTCCGGTTCCGGGAGTGGTGCCAGGAATACGTATCCTTTGTCAAGGGTGAGAGTCCCTTCACCTTCCCCTTCCGCCTGCCTCCTCCGACGATCTCGGAGCCGGTCAATATGAGCTTCACGGGACACAACATCACAGATCGCGAGCGTCTGAAGTATCTGTCTCTGGTCTCCTCGCAGGCTCAGGGCATTCAGCAGAAGACACTCTCGTCCTCCAAGCACGAGGATGATGACAGCAAGCGCACAGCTCAGATTCTGCCGACCATCTCGGTCCTGCCGAAGAACCAGACCTTCAATCAGACCTTCACCTCCTCCGGTTCCCAGTATTCCTACGCGGGTGATCCCTGCCTGACACCCGAGACCTTGCCCAATCACTCGGCGAAGTTCGTCAGTATTATCAAGTCCATCGAGTCCTCGTCCGGTGTGGTTCTGGTGTACTCGAACTTCGTGGCCCAGGGCGCTAAGCTCTTTGCCATGGCTCTGGAGGAGCATGGATACAGACCGCTGAAGGGCGAGACTCTGATGGCCGAGCCAACCTGGACAGAGGCTCCACTTGGCAACTACATTCTGCTGACCTCCGATGCCAGCGATGCTGAGATTTCGTCTATGTTGTCCGTGGTCAAGAACCGCGATAACGTCAACGGCAAGAAGGTCAAGGTTGTGGTCACCAGTCCTCTCGTCTCGGAAGGTGTGGACTTCCGCTTCATTCGACAGGTTCACATTCTGGATCCCCACTGGAACATGAGCCGGATTGAGCAGGTGATTGGACGGGCTCTGCGTACCTGCAGTCACCAGGCCCTTCCGCTTGAGGAACAGAACTGTACGGTCTATCTCCACATCGTCCGCGCCGAGGAGAACCGTGAGTGTTTCGATGAGTACACCTATCGCACCAAGGTGGAGACCAAGGGCATGAGGATCGCCAAGGTCCGCAAGGTTCTGGCTGAGTCAGCCATGGATTGCCCTATTCAGCTGGCGCTTCCTGCTGATTGGCGCGAACTGGTCGTCCCTCAGATTCGCGATGAGGGTCATGAAGATGTCTCCTACAAGCTGAAGGATATGATGGCCCCGGCCTTCGATGAGAGCCCTGACATCGAGCAGTGCAAGGTCAATCCCAGTGTCCTGGATCCAACCCATGTCCGGCCTCTCTCGACCTACCTGGATTCCCGCGATGAGATTCTCAGCAAGGTTGGTGATCTCTTTGTGGATAAGTCGATCTGGGATCGCAATGAGCTGATGACAGCCCTGGAACCCTTCTCTCGCGAGGTTGTGATCTATACCCTGCAACAGGCCATCACCTCGGCCTTCAAGTTCCTCGATTCCTTTGGACGTCCCAGTGTTCTGGAATCCAAGGGTGAGATGTATGCCCTGGCGCCCATCGGTGTACCCAATGCAACTCTGATCGAGCGCACGACCCGTCCCTCGATTCCCCATGAGACAGCCCTTCCGGAGACTCCGGTTGCTGTAGAAGTGAAGACCGAGGTTGCTGATGATATCATAGACACCCGCCGTAACGCCTTCAAGTGGCCGGCCGATGCTGGCACCCGCTTCTCGGAGTCAGTCAAGGACGGCTATATCTTCGATCACGAACTCAATCCTGCTGAGAAGGCTGCCTACCTGGCCACCAAGCCCCGCCTGCCCTTCAGCGATCGGCTCTTTGATATTCCCGAGACCGACAATCTGATCGGCGAGGATCTGACTCGGTTTCAGCAGTGGAACAAGGCCCTGGTTGCTAAGTTCATTGTAGACAAGGGACGGATCATCGCCTCTCTGGCTCAGAACAACATGTACACGATCACGCCCTTCGAAATTACCGATGAGGTTCCCACGCGATCGCTGGGATCCAAGAGCTTCAAGCCTACGGTATGCGGAACAGGTCAGAACTCGGTCGCCAAGGTCAAGGATCTGGCAAAGTACATCGATATGAAGGGCGTGGGTATTCCTACCAATCTGCGTGGTGCTCCTCTCTGTGTCTACGCTGAGCTCCTCTCCCGCGAACAGCATAACATCGTGTGGTACACTCCCGAAGAGATGCGGGCTCTGGAATCCAAGGACAGCACAAAGGCCATTCAAAAGGCTTTTAAGGCGTAGTCCTACAAAATGAAAACTTCCCATAACAATACCAGGACAGCATGGATCCTTTGTATGAACGTCGTGAACTGACGCGCAATGTTCACCTCGATTCCCGTTACCTCCAACGCAATATTCACGCCAGTCTGGTGGCCCAACTCCGTCACAAGTACGAGGGTATCTGCCTTCCTGAGGGCTTTGTTCAGCCCCGAAGCATCACCATCGCCGAGCACTCTCTGGGACGCACGAACATTATCAAGGGCGGTCTGGACTACAATGTCCGCTTCCAAGCTGAGATCTGCCTCCCTCACTCGGGTCAGGTCTTTCGGGCTCCTGTGACACTCAAGAGCAAGATTGGTCTGCATGCTGAGACGACGCCGATCAAGGTTCTTCTGCCTCGCGATCTCCACATCGGCAATCCGGACTTCGATGCCGTGGAGCCGGGCCAGGACATTGAGTTTGATGTGGTGGGGACTCGCTTCCAACAGGGTGATGGCTCGATCGTGGTTCTGGGTAAGCTTCGACAGATCATCAAGCCGAAGCTTGAGACGGAGGAGGCACCCGTGGAGAACTTCGAGGTAATTGCAGCTCCTGTGGGTCCGGAGTCCTCGGAGAAGAAGACGGTGACCGTGGATGTGGAGAAGACCCGTCCTGACGGAGCGCGTCGTACCAAGAAGATTCGCAATCCTGCGGGAACTACAAATGAATCGGAATCGAAAGGAACAGTTGAAGGAAAAACTTGATCAGCTCGATGCCAACGAACATGAACAGATCTTCGGAATCATCAAGAAGTACACGGAAAACTATACCAAGACCCAGAACGGCGTCCTTGTCTCCTCGGATGCCCTGCCTGACGAGTGCCTCGTCGAAATCGACCGTATGGTCACTTTTTACTTAGACCAGCACAAGCAGATGGATGCCGATGCGCTCGAACGCAAGGGATACGAGAAGCGCTAGTGAAAATGGATACAAACGAATCACAGGAATAGATAAGCAAGATGGAGTCCCTTCTACCTTCCGATGCTCAAAAACAGCTACGCGAGTATGCGTCCTTCGTCAAAAAGGACAAGCACGCAGAACTCGAATGTAAGGTCCTACCCAACAAGATTCACACCAAGGATGTGGTCGACCGTATCGTCAAGGCGATCACGGTCAACGCTCGTGGCTCAGCCGTTGATGAGCACCGGGCAACCTTTCAGTACTCCGACGGCCTGCGGGTTGTGATCGTGGGTCCTGAGAACATCCACAAGATTTGTACCACGGGCAGTTTCCGTGGTGTCCCGCTTGAGGTCGAGCGTAAGCGCAAGTACTTCGAGGTCGTGACGTCCGTCGTGGGCAAGCGCGACATGATTGATCTTCCTGACTCCTCCATTCGCTTCACGCTTCGGCATGAGGAGCACCTGCGCAAGGACTTCTCGGGCTCGCCCATGGATCCTGCCTCGCACGTCCGCATCATCCACCGTCGCTCGTGGGTCAGCCTCGATGGTGGAGTTCGCTACGATCTGTCGATGACCAAGTCCAAGACGAAGCAGACCAAGACCTTCCAGGACATTCTGGCTCAGCCTCCCGTCTACGAGCTGGAGGTCGAGGTCGTCAATCGCACGCTCTCGGACGAGGAGATGATCAAGTCCTTGCTGGGGGCGGTGGCTCCGGTCCTGGGCGCCTACCAGGGATCGCCGTTCCTGCTGACGACGTCCGATGCAGATCGCTATCGTCTGGAGTTTGAGGCCTCTCGAGTCCCCTTTATTAACCCGGTGACTCTGGAGCGCCGTCATCTCCGAAACGATCGTCCTCACAACATCCTGACGGGATACACGGTCACCAACAAGGCCGATGGTGAGCGGTGCTTCCTCGTGGTCATGCGTGACAAGCGTGTTCTTCGCATCACGCCTAGTCAGGTCGTTACCTGGACGGGTCTGACGGCCACGAACGAGGTCCATATCGGTGACGTCATTGATGGCGAGTACCTTGCTGAGCGGAACACCTTCTGCATCTTCGATGTCTACGCCTACCGTGGCAAGGACACGCGTCGTCTGCCCCTGATGATCACCGATGAGGACGTGACGCCGACCTCTCGTCTGGGCTGTGCGCATGCCTTCGTGAGCGATCTGTCCAAGGACTTCCGTGCTTTGCCGACGCAGACGCCTCTGCGTGTCTCGACCAAGCTGTTCCTGGCAGGAGACGGTGCCTCGATGGAGGAGGCCATTCGCAAGATCCTGGACACGCGGTTCGAGTATCCCACGGATGGTCTGGTCTTCACGCCTCGCTCGTCTCCTGTGGCACCGATCACGGAGCGCCGTGGCAATACCTGGATGTCTCTCTACAAGTGGAAGCCTCCCCAGCAGAACAGTATTGACTTCCTGATCAAGTTCAAGCAGATTCAGAGCTACGATGTCAGTCTGGGCAAGCTCGTGTTCAAGGGCACGCTGTATGTGTCTCGCACACCCGGAGACATCATTCATCCTTGCGAGACGATGACGGGTGAGTACACGGAGGTTGCCCTGCCTCCTGAGATGCGTGTCCTGGCTCAGAATCGTGATCGCGTTCCCTCGCCCTTCCAGCCCAGCGTTCCCAAGTCTCCGGATGCCTGTGTCATCTACCTTCCCCTGAACGACCGGGGTGTTCCGATTGACTCGGATGGCAATCGCATCGAGGACAACACCATCATCGAGTGCTCGTACGACACGGACAAGAGCCGGTGGGTCATCATGCGGACGCGTCACGACAAGACCTACCAGTATCGGGTCCTGGGCAAGCCTAACTTCGGCAACGACATCAAGGTTGCGGACTCGATCTGGACGAACATCCACATTCCTATCTCTGAGCAGATGATTCGCGATGTGGCCTCGATTCCTCCGGACGATACGATGGAGGACGATCTCTACTACCGCGACAACCTCGACGCACGTGATCGGGTCCTCAAGGATGTCTACGGGTTCCACAATCGGATCAAGGAGAACCTGTACCGCTCCTCGATCAAGGCAGGTGATACCCTGCTGGAGTTCGGTGTGGGTCGGGCGGGTGATCTTCTCAAGTGGAAGCGCACCAAGCCCTCGCTGGTTGTGGGTGTGGACACCTCGGAGTCGAACATCATCTCGTCTCGCCAGGGTGCCTGTGTTCGCTACCTCAAGGAGAAGGAGCAACACCCCACGGACTTCCTGCCTCCCACACTCTTCATTCAGGGCGACATGACCGAGCCCCTGCTAGAGTCTTCGAACCGCTACGCCAAGATCCTCGCAGGTTTGGAGCCGGCAACGACACCCTACCTCGAGCGCTTCGCCAACCTCAAGGAGTTCGATGCCATCTCCTGCCAGTTCGCCGTTCACTATGCCTGTGAGTCGGAGGAGAAGTTCAAGGCCTTTGTCAAGAACCTCACCGATCTTGGCAAGGGTGTCTTCTTCGGAACCTGTCTGGATGGATCCGCCGTGTATGCTCTTCTGCTAGGCAAGCAGTCCCATACCTTCCGTGCCGAGTCCCAGGTGTTTGGAGAGTTCGTCAAGGAGTATGACGATGGCGAGGGATGGACAGAGACTTTCGGACAGGCGATCTCGGTCCACCTCGAGAGCTTCGAGCAACCTCAGAAGGAGTACCTGGTCCCCTTTGGCAAGATGACGGAGATCCTGGGTGCGGAGGGGTACCAGCTGGTCGGTAGCTCGATGTTCGCTGACCACTACGCTGAGCAGAACTCGATCACGCTCACCCAGGATCATCAGAACTTCTCCTTCCTTCATCGGAGCTTTGTCTTCCAGAAGGTCGAGGTGCCTAAGGCCCCGAAGGAGGAGGAGCCGGAGGTCAAGGTCGAGGAGATCCAGACAGCTGATATTCCTGTCTCCTTAGAGCGCGACGGTGACACGGATGCCAAGGAGACGGCGACTCCCAAGGCTGAGAAGAAGGAGGTCAAGAAGAAGATCGTCAAGAAGGTCGTGGAGGCTGGTCCTGAGCCCGCTCTGTTCACAGGCGGTGACGAGGGCAAGGGCGAGTGGCGCATGCTCTCGAACATGTTTGAGGCACCCTTCCAGATGGATTCGATTACCTTCCCCACGGTCGAGCACTACTTCCAGTGGATGAAGGCCAAGACCTTCGGGGACGGAGCCATTGCTGCCAAGATTCTCAAGACGCCCTCGGCTAAGGCGGTGAAGGCTCTGGGCAAGAAGGTCAAGGATTTCAAGATTGAGGAGTGGGATGCGAAGAAGGACGGTATCATGGCAGCCGCGCTGAAGGCCAAGGTGATTCAGCATCCCGAGATTCGAGAGAAGCTCCTGCAGACGGGTGTCCGGCCGATTGGCGAGGCCTCGGCTCGCGATAAGTACTGGGCCATCGGTACCTCAGCCGATACGTCCAAGGCCAAGGATCCCTCGAAGTGGCCCGGTAAGAACGTTCTGGGCAAGATGTGGATGGATCTGCGTAAGGAACTTTCGGAGTGAAAGCATGAACTACAATAATGAAGTACCCCAACATCGTGTTCTTTCGGCACGAGTCGTATAAGGAGATCGACACCTTCATCAATGAAAACCGAGATAAGCTTGATTGCACGCTCAACATTACGAGCGATCGCAACGACCTTCGTAAACTTTTTGATTCAAACTATCACCTGGTCATCACGTACGGTAAGGATCAGACGGAGTACTTCGAGGACTTCCGTATTATCAATGTGGGTCGGTTCCGTCTGCGATGGATTCACTTTACCTCGATAGACCTTGAGGCCTTCAATCGGGGGGTCAACTATTGCTATGTCCACAACGCCCAGCTGGATCGGCATCTGACTCGTCCCGTCTTTTCGGTCTTTACCTCGTGCTACAACTCGTACGACAAGATCTACCGTCCATACAATAGTCTGAAGGCACAGACCTGCATCGATTGGGAGTGGGTCGTGATGGATGACTCGCCAGACGATAAGCACTTCGAGTTTCTCAAGACGGTCATGGGCGATGACTCCCGTGTTCGCCTGTACAAGCGATCCAAGAACAGCGGAAACATCGGTAACGTCAAGAATGAGACCGTTTCGCTCTGCCGTGGCAAGTACGTACTGGAGTTTGATCACGATGATGAGATTCTGCCTGACTGTCTTGCTGATGCCGTTCGGACCTTTGAGGAGGATGAGGAGGTTGGTTTTGTCTACATGGACTGTGCTCACCTGTACGAGAACGGAATGCCCCACTCGTACGGCGACCACTTCGGTCTGGGCTATGCAGGGTACTACTGCCAGAAGTATCGTGGAACCTGGCTCAACGTGATCTCGCATCCCAACATCAACAACATCACGTGCACACACATTGTAGCAGTGCCCAATCACCCTCGCATCTGGCGTCGTGAGACTCTAATGAAGCTGGGCAACTACTCGGAGTTCCTGCCGATCGTGGATGATCTGGAGATCCTTCTCCGGACGGCGGTGGGGACCAAGATGGCTCGGGTGCACAAGCTGGCCTACATTCAGTACATGAATGACAACGGCAACAACTTCTCCTTCATTCGGAACTGGGAGATCAATCGTCTGGGCACGCAGAACATCGTACCTCAGGCCTTCGACAACTTCAAGATCATCGAGCACATGCGCTCTGTGGGCGCCTACGAGGAGCCCAAGCCGAACTGGTGGAACAACCCGATGTGGAAGCGCGAGGGATTTGAGTACATCTACTGCAACAAGCTCCTCAACTACGATGCGACGAAGCAGTATTGCTATATTGGGTTTGACGCCTTTATGAAGGGACGAAACGACATTCGTCAGCAGTTGGCTGACCCGAAGAATGACGTCTTTGTTCTGGTGAATGACTGCACCAAGGAGGAGCTTTGCAAGGTGATGGATGATCTTGAGTTTGACCGTATCAAGTGCTACGCTCTGAAGGATTGTACCCTTGAGCAGTTGCGCAACTACTTCATGCTCGTCTGCAAGAGCTGTGCGGACTACGAGATCATCCAGACCGACGATAAAATTCCTCATACGACATCGTCGGCCGAGTCGGTTCAGCAGGTGTCTGTCCCACTGCTTCAGGAATGAAACGGTTGTAGAGCTTCTTGCCAATGATCGTTGTAGCCTGTTCGGGCGTGATCTCACCCTTCTCAATCTTACGCTTCAGGGCTAGCATCTCAAAGAAGGTGGAGTCCATGCGATCCTCGGCATGCATTTGAAAAAGTGAGGGGTAGTTGAAGTAGAGCACCTCATTATCCTTCTTGAGTGCCTCCTCATACTGCGCCTTATTTGACTTGAGGTGACGGTACTTCTGCTTCGAGACGTCCATATTCCGAACGAGAGCCTGGACTTCCGTAGCGGAAAGATCGACGCCATTGATTCCACGACGCCCTTCTTCGACTTCCTGGGGAGAGAGTTCACGGACCGTGCCGGCAGGTGCGCTAGCCGACATGGTATGCCTATACTACGACAAGAGGCTTTAACTGAGTCATGAGTTCCGCACACTCGTCATGTGTGGTCATCCCCGTCAGAATGACCTGGCCTGTGCGGAAGACCTTGGCTATCCACTTCTTGTCGGGGAAGTAGATTTTGACTGCGGGGTAGACAGCGGGCTCATAGACCGTCGTCACACCCTTCTTACGCAGATCTGAATATAGAGTATCACGAGAGAGATTCGAGGACGAACAAATCTTGGTCTTGTAGTTCATCAGAACCACACGACGAACACCCGTCCCCTCCCACTCGCCCGTGATCGCGTCAGGGCAGTTCTTTGTGATATGATCCTTGAGCATGGTCGTGACCTGACGATCGTACGACTCATCCAGGACGCCCGTGATGTGAAACACGCCGTTCTGGAAGATTTTGACAGTGATCTCCTTGAGAGGGACCTGTCCATTGCCATCAGACATGGCGACCAGGGTGATTGAGTTATGACCGAACCCGGTTGTTCGCTTTGGGGCGTCGGGCTTTGCGCGGCGCTTGATCTTGTCTCGCTTCGAGGTTCCCCGCTTCAGGACTCCCTGCTTCTCGATCTTGATGATCGACTCGGTCAGGGGGAGATCCTTCACCAGGATATCCGTATTGAGGCGAACGCCCATCGTGTATAGTACTACCATCGTTGTGAGTGTCGGTTGATCCATCTTGCTGAGGTCTAGTCGTGTAGACCCAATCGATTTCGTTTTCCCAGGCATGGGAGAACGACAACGGAAAATGACTAACAACAACACAGGAGAACGTCCGCAAGGCCTTCCTCATGATGACCTCCTCGTGGGGAGTCAACATCCACCCCTCGAGGTAGCCGAGCCAGATCGTTCCGCTCTTCTGATGCTCGACAATCGACACAACTGAATCTGCGAATCCATTGTCGAGTAAACAGTCGGAGAGGTCGAAACAGTTTGCAGGTTTGGCTATAGGATAGGTATAAATTGTCAACATACTTGTTTTCTAGGTGCGTCTTTAAGATACATTTACGTTCGGCTCAATCGTGTGAATCGCCGTATTGAGGCTCTTGATGTTGTATAGCGTCACCTGAGCCGTTGTGATCGAGCACGGGCATCCACGGGCAAACTGCACCTTGGGGTTTGCACCACAGGTGAGACAGGAGTTATATCCACGACCCTGCGTCTGCTTGGCGTTGTAGATCGCGCCAAAGCCCGTAGGATCCGCAGCCATCTTGTCGTTAACCTCGGGCAGAGTCGAGGACGAGAGACAGAGATTCTGGATCTGAGCTGGCTTGATGTTCGCAGGCTTAAGAGCCTGAGCAACCGCCTGACCTGCCGTATACTCATTGTACACCGACGCATCCGTGACGTTGTGACCACCACCCGAATAGAACTGGGAGTTCGGCAGAGTCGCCGTCATATTCAGCGTCGTCGTGCACACAGGCTTCACCACCGCCGTCTCCAGATTACCAGACGCCGCCTGGCGCTTGATCTGGCGAGTGTAGTCGCTCGCATCCATACGAGGACGAGTATCTGTGTAGGTAACTAAGCGTTGCTTGAAGCGTCCCATATACTCGCTACAGGACATTTACTCTTAGAGGCAAATAAAAATGGAGGGAGGTCTTCGTATTCAGATCCCCCGAGTCTATTATTGTCGGACTCCCTCGTGCCAGGAGTTCTTTGTGAATGATGATCTTACGTACTGTAGAAAGTGCTCACACTCCGGGATGCGTGAAGAAGTGGCGACGACAGCACTCGCGAGTGAGACCGAGATCGTTCATAGCCCGCCCCTCAGCGGATACCGTACTTGTGGGTGTCAGGTACACTAGCTCATCCTTCTCAGGACGACCATCCTGCTTGCGAAACTTGGCGACCAGTCCTAGGAAGGTCTTCCACTTTCCAGCGATCGGAAGATTGCAGGTGTAGCAACGAACAGGAATAGGGAAATCCATCTGCTGTTCTCTTACTTACAGAAAGGGCATCCGTTTTTCTTGTCTGCCCGAAGAACAATGAAGATCCCGAAGAACTGGACACTGATGGCCCTTGTCCTCGCCGTCATCGCTGCCTTTGTTTACCTTCTGATTCCGAAGGAGGCGCCCTTAACAGCAAAAATTAATAAGGATATTGCCAAGGTCAATTCTCGTTTCACGCCGACCGAGAGTGTCGATGTGGCGTTCGCGATGAAGATGATGCTTCACGATCCTCCTCAGATGCTGAACCCTCCCAAGGCTCCTCCCCCGCTCCTTCTCTACCCGCCGTCCGACGAGGACCTGGCTAAGCTCAGTGGCGAGTAGTGCCTCGAGCATATATGCTCAACGCCTACCACATGATCTCGAGCTCCTGAACCGACCAGAACTCCGACGTATTATTCGGAAGCTGACGCCGAATAATGTACGGCAACTTCCGCTCCTCAATCTCCCGCTTTGCCACCGTCCAGATAAACATCGGATCACTTGTCTTCATCCCCTTCAGATCGACAAGTGGCTTGGCTCCCTCGGCTATCTGCTGGGCCCGGGTAGCAATCAGCGAGGTGTACTCATACTTGGTAAAGAAAGGCTGGGTCACGCGAGGTTGCTTGATCATCTCCGCCACCTCCTTGCGAAAGACCGGCTTGACCTCAGGATGAAGATCCATCTCGTTTACTCTTACTTGTTGCTAGGGTTCTTTTATCCGTTTTACACACGTATCTTCACTCGTTCTATTCTCACGAATAAACAAATGCCCCTTCTTCGTACCTCGCCCTCTGATCACACCGCCTTTGTTCGAGCTAACGTCCAGCTTCCCACGAACGGCAAGGTGGTCAAGTCCACGAACGTTGCTCCGGCTACGAGTGTCGCTGTGAAGTCGGTGGCGATTGCCTCGAACTCCTCGGCCAAGGCAGCCCCGTCAACGACCATTGTCTCTATCGTCTCTCAGGCGACACCAAAGAACTCAAAATATTCTAACAAGTAAACAATGCCTACCATTCCTGCATCTGATTATACATCCTTC
>Ga0209499_1001533_pt1 | contig 15836 bp, 23 predicted proteins | sample C_130208_EF_Meta_FD_187306 | JGI IMG/M metagenome (GOLD analysis project Ga0209499, IMG submission 187306) | Freshwater microbial communities from Lake Croche, Canada to study carbon cycling - C_130208_EF_MetaG (SPAdes) (version 2) | ecosystem: Environmental > Aquatic > Freshwater > Lake...
ACATTATGTAAAGTAAGAATTAAGCGTGTTTCCCTGATCCTTTGATTCTATACGTCCACTCATTGGACATAACAGAAAAGGGCTCACGTTATGTACACATCTAATCAAACGTTTTTATTAGCTTTAGGAACTTTAATATTTGGAACCTATGGCGGTTTTTATTTAGGAAAGATTGACGGGCTAAAAAAAGGTTTTATTAAGGGTCGTCGATCCCGTTCCCTATCCGAAATGGATAGCTTGTGATCGGCCGCGCCAAATCTGGCGTCTGGTGCGATTACTGTAAAGCGGCTTGGGGTCAGATAAATAACCAATGGCATGAAAAGGCCAAAACCCCGGCATGGGTATCTATTACCTCAACCTCCCTACGCTCTAAAGGAATCATCCGGAGCTACTGCCAGAGTCACGCGGAATCTTTAACCGTGGACGCTAACGGAGAACCGTTCTCATTTGCCGATCAGATTGTGGCCGGAGTACAGGAGACTTTAAATGTTTAATTTAGCGGACTATGAGACAGTCGAGGAACGTTTAACCAAGTTTTGGCAGGAATATCCAGATGGCCGGATTTACACGGAAAAGGAGGAGTCAGATCGAGACGTATTTATTTTCGTGGCTGAGCTCTATCGTACGGAGAACGACGCGAAGCCCTGGACGCGTGGGTGGGCTCGCGAATCGATTAGCGACCGCGGCGTTAATTCGACTTCTGCTTTGGAGAACGCGGAGACTAGTGCGATTGGCCGAGCACTTGCTAACGCAGGTTACGCAAAAGTCGGCAAACGTCCAAGCAGAGAAGAAATGTCCAAGGTACTCGCCGTGGAATCCTCCAGAGATCAAATTCTAAAGATCACGGGCGAATTAGCCGAGTCAGATATAGGCGAATTACAAAAACCAGCTGATCGATTACCGGTGAGCTTGTCCGACGCCGTACAAATTATCAGCGATCGAATTTCTAACGCTCCAGTTTACATCGAGACTTGTAGGCATGGAGAAATGATTAAAAAAGAGGGTAATAAGAACGGCCGTGATTACCTTGGATTTACTTGTATCGAAAAGAATGGATGTCCAGCTATTTGGTACAGACAAGACCCAGTAACTCGAGAATGGTCGAAATAATGGGATTCGTTGAGATTATCAATCAAGAGACGAATGAAGTCATTTTGTTAAAGGACGGTAAACGTGAGCATTATGAGCGTGTATTTTGCGACGGCCATGGCCTATATCGCTCCCCTCTTGGCGGCGGTTATTACCAGATACCAAACTGGGATCGCCTTTGGCTTTGCGCTGAGTGCGTAGAAGATTTTATCGAACGGCCAAAGAGAATTAAGGCCGACGATGGGAATTAAAAAGGTTGAGGAGCTTCATCACGGCTTCAGAGACAAGAATAACCAGATTCTCTATTGCCGGGAATGTACACGCCTATCCCCTATCAATATCCGCTGGCCGTGCGCGACCATGAAAGCGTTAACGGGTAAGGATGTCCAGGAGGAAGGCCATTGATCTCGGTAACGCTTACTTATGACGAAGAAGTGTTAGCCCATGAGATCGGATTCACACGATCCAAAAACATGGGAGGAACGGCGCAAAATCACAAGTATGCCAACGAAGCTTTGAGCTATCACCAATTTATAGCGGCTTGCGCTGAGGCGGCTGGAGCCGAAATAGCCGTGGCTAAATACTTTGCGTTAACCGATTTTAAGCCGTCGGTCAATACATTTAAAAGCCAAGCCGATGTCGGCAACACGATCGAGGTAAAACATAGCGGATACATCCATGCTCATTTAATCCTGACCGAGTCAGACCGGGAAGATGATATTGCGGTATTAGTCACCAATACATCACCGCTCTATTACCTAGTCGGATGGGTGCCAATTAAGACCGCACGGGTTAAACGAAACTGGCGTAAAGCGGCTAATTCATGGTGGATTATCCAGAATGATCTCAGGCCTATGGAGGACTTTCTAAGATCCAGTTATGCCATAGACGCATTTAAGGAAGTTAGTACATGATACGGCGTGTCGCGTTGCGCCGTGTCGGTGCTTACTTATATGGTGTATGTCGAAGCATTACTGTCGTTAACAACAACAAACAAACAAAACAACCTAATAAAGATTTAATCGTAATACTGGTTCTTGTTGTTGTTAATTTACTTCTCTTAGGCGTGAGCTATGCCATCTGGTGGCCAGCCCTATGAGCATCAATAGCAAAGCGCATTTAACTACATCAGCATGGAAGCGGTTAAGGCTCAGGGTACTGTCTAGAGACGGCTATACCTGTACCTATTGCGGTCAGCCGGAGGCCGATCAGGTAGATCATGTCGTCCCGATCGCTCGCGGTGGTGACATATACAATATGGATAACCTTGTTGCTTGTTGTCGTAGGTGTAACTTATCTAAGGGAACTAAAACAAAAGCGTTTTTTTTATCAGAGAACGCTACCCCCCCTGTTTTTTCAGAAGTTTACCTCCCTAAAACCACGTCCAGCCGGCCAACCTTGCCCATAGTGAGCGACGATGACCCCGAGTAAACCCAGAACGGGCAAGAAACGAGCCGAACCATTATTGGGGAATGCTAAACCCCGGCTACATTCAAAGCTCCTTAACACCAAATCCCGAGCGGATGAGGTTGTACAACTTGCGATTGATGTCGGGATGCCGTTACTACCCTGGCAAGAATTCGTCCTACGCGATTTACTTTCAGTCGATGAAAATGGCTTATTCATCCGTCGATCCAGCTTGGTTTTGGTGGCAAGGCAAGCCGGAAAAACTCATTTGGCGCGTATGTTGATCCTGGCGCATCTGTACCTATTCAATTCTAAAAATGTCTTAATGATGGCGCAGAATCGGGCGATGTCGTTAACGACTTTTCGGGAAATTGCCAATCTGATAAACGATAAGCCATTTTTAAAAGATCAGACAAGGAGTATCCGTTACGCTCACGGGAGCGAAGCGATTGAACTTAAAAATGGGAACCGCTTGGACGTAGTAGCCGCTACTCGGGACGGTTCCCGTGGCCGAACGGCCGATTTCCTTTATATCGATGAGCTTCGCGAAATTACCGAAGAAGCTTTCGCCGCGGCAACGCCAACTACCCGAGCGCGGCCTAATTCCATGTCATTATTTACCTCTAACGCTGGAGACGCCTTTTCGACGGTGCTTAATTCCATGCGCGAAAATGCTTTAGCCAATCCGCCTAAATCTTTTGGATTCTATGAATACTCAGCCAATCCTTACACCAAGATCGATTTTACGGATAAATTTTGGCGTAACGTGGCTCAGGCTAATCCAGCCATGGGATACACAATTACCCGGGAGGCCTTGGAGGAAGCTATCTCAACATCCAGTCAGGAAGCCACGCGGACAGAGCTTTTATGTCAATGGATCGACTCTTTAGTAAGTCCATGGCCTTACGGGATACTAGAGCAAACCGCCGACAAGGATTTTAAAATTTACGATGGTGCCTATACGGTTTTCGCCTTTGACGTATCCCCTAGCCGTAAAAATGCTTCTCTTATGGCCGGACAAATAACCGCCGATGGCAAAGTCGGTATCGGAATCTTGGACACTTGGTCCAGCGCGTTAACGGTGGACGATTTAAAGGTCGCCGCAGGGATCAAAGAATGGGCAGACCGATTTCATCCCCGAGAAATTTGCTACGACAAATATGCGACCGCCTCAATCGCCGAACGTTTAGCCCATGCTGGCCAAAACTGTCTCGACATATCTGGGAGCCAGTTTTATACCGCGTGCGCCGATCTCCTTGATGCTTTAGTCAACGGCCGGGTTGTCCATAACGGTCAAGACGAATTTATATCCCAAATGAACAATGTAGCCGCCAAACAAAATGATTCCGGCTGGCGTATTGTAAAACGCGCATCAGCTGGCGACATATCCGCTCCGATTTCGGCGGCTATGATCGTTCACCAATTACTCAAACCGTTATCCGTTCCTCAAATAATTACAGAAAATTAAATCCGACACGTTTAAAATTAACCGCAAATGTCCTTGACATTCTGAAAAAATTATGACATGGGATTACGCGATTTCTTCACCAATAGGAAAGACGCGACCCAAAAAAACATAACCGCTCAATATGCCCCGGCGGTCATGGATGCGCCTTATGGCAGTTTTTGGGGCGGTGGTTACGGTGGGTTTAATAATTACGCTAACGCAATTTTACGGCAGGATGCGATGGCGGTGCCTACCGTCGCACGATGCCGAAATTTATTAGCTGGAACTATTGCCACTATTCCGCTTCAAACCTACGCGACGGCCACGGGCGCGTCGGTGCCGAACATGGTATGGGTTGACCAACCGGACATCCGTCAGCCTAGAGCCGTGACCGTGGCTTGGACGGTTGATAGCTTGTTAATGTATGGCGTGGCCTATTGGCAAGTCACAGAGATTTACAAAGAGGACGGGCGACCAGCTCGTTTTGAGTGGGTACAAAACGACCGCGTTACGCCAAAATATAACGCCACATCGACCGAGATCGAGTATTACTCGTTAAATAACGTTCGTTTACCGATGTCCGGTATTGGATCGCTCGTTACCTTTCAAGCTTTAGACCAAGGCTTATTACTCAAATCCCAAAGCACGATTAAAGCCGCTTTAGATATTGAAAGAGCCGCCGCCATCGCCGCACAGACACCGATGGCGACTTCAATCCTTAAAAACACGGGCGCAGACTTACCTGAAAACCAAGTCCAAGCGTTATTAGCATCCTGGAAACAAGCCAGGTTATCGAAAAGTACGGCCTATTTAACATCAACGATTACCGCGGAAAACATGGGATTTAGTCCCAAAGACATGATGTATAACGAAGCCAAACAGTATTTAGCGACGGAGCTGGCGCGCGCCTGTAACGTCCCGGCTTTTATGGTGGACGCCGAGGTATTTCGAGGAATGACCTATCAAAACATTTTGGACGGTCGAAAAGAATTTGCCGCCTATTCCCTGGCTCCGTTTTACACGGCAATCGAGGCGCGTCTATCCATGGATGATTTAACGCCACGCGGAACGGTGATCCGCTTTGCCGTTGATGAGACATTTTTACGGGTTGATCCGGTTGTCCGTTTACAAGTCACCGAAAAATTGTTGGAGCTTAATTTAATAAATCTCGATCAGGCTAAAACCATGGAGGGTTTAGCACCGGACGGAAGCGGATTACCTAAATGACACATTTAATTTTTAGTAGCAAAATCGAAGCGGCCGACGCCAATCGTCGCATTATCTCCGGCGTTGTCGTTCCCTTTGGCAAGGTCGGAAATACATCCGTCGGCCCGGTTGTCTTTGAAAAAGGATCGATCGCTATACATGACGGCGCGAAAATTAAGTTATTGGCTCAACACGAACCGACTAACCCAATCGGCCGCGCTCAATCATTTTCGACAACCAACGAAGCCATTTACGGCACGTTTAAAATTTCGGCAAGTCAAAAAGGAACCGATTATCTGATTTTGGCAAGTGAAGATTTAATCGGTGGCCTATCGGTTGGCGTGGATGTCATAGCTAGCCAACCAGGCAAGGACGGGGTTTTGTATGTCCAATCAGCCGTCCTAAAGGAAGTGTCTTTGGTGGAAAGTCCAGCGTTTACCGATGCGGTCGTTACCAGCGTCGCCGCCGCCGCTGAATCAACCGATGACCCGGAAATGAAATTAGAAGATCAAGAAGATCAGCAAATACAAAAGATTTCCGATGCCGTTGAAGTCCTAAAAAACATTCAAGAAGTAGAAAAGGCATTAGAAGAAACCGAAACCACTAACGAAAGCGAGGCCATGATGTCCGAAACGACTCCAGCCGTACCAGCCGAGGCATCTCTAGAAGCCTCACCAATTATCAAAGCTTCAACGCCTTACATCACCTCCGCAGTTCGCTCCCCTATCGTCTCGATGGGTAGTTATGCGACACACATGATTAAAGCTAAACAAGGAGACGAAGATTCCGCGCTATATATTCGCGCCGCGGCAGATTCGACCTCGACTAACCCGGCCTTTAATCCTAATCAATACCTTACTAACATTTTTGTTAGTAATACAAATTTTGGACGCGCCGCCGTCGATGCGTGTACTCGTCAAGCTTTGGGACCAAATGGATTTACCATTAACGTCCCATCGCTCATTACTCCAACTCAGACCGCGCCTACTGTTGCCGCTACCGCTGAGTCGGCCGCTCCAAGTAATACCGGAATGACCTCCGCTTATCAATCTTATACAGTATCCAAGTACGCCGGACAACAGACCGTCAGCCTTGAGCTCATAGACCGTTCTGATCCCGTATTTATGGATCAACTTATGATCCAATTAGAACGCGCTTATTTGCTCGCTACGGACGCCGCGGTTATTGCTCAGCTCATTAGCTCAGGAACCGCCGCAACCGCGACCGCTAATACCGCCGCCGGGTTGATTTCTTACCTTTCGGCTCAATCCGCGGCCACTTATGCGGCTACTTCTTATTTTGCTAAAAACGTCGTCATTGGGTCGGGAACTTGGGCGGCCGCTATGGGGTACACCGACACTACTGGTCGTCCAATCTTTAACACAACGACACCAATGAACTCAGCCGGACAAATTGGTAATTCATCCATTCGCGGAAATCTGCTAGGCCTCGATGCTTATGTAGATGTCAACGCCGCGTCAACCGCTGGCGCAAATAACTCGGCATTTGTCATCGCTCCGGAAGCCGTGACGATTTTTGAATCACCAACGGCGATGTTTAGCGTAAACGTTGTGTCGTCCGGATCGGTCAATCTAATGATTTACGGATACATGGCAATTGCCGTATTACAAGCCGGCGGCGTTCGCAAATACGTTACTACTTAAGTTTTCCATCCTGGCCAGTCGGTAGCCCTTGTCGGCTGGTCAGCTATTGATTAAGGAGGTTCAGGAGAATGGCGGCCACATACGTCACCGCGTCGGAGTTAAAAGCTAATTTGGGGATTGGCACGTTATACGCCGACTCAATCGTCGAGGAAGTATGCCAAACCGCGCAGGATCTCCTTAATCAATATCTCTGGTTTAACGCTTATCCAGTAACCGCGCTATCAATTTATAATAACGTCGGTTACGCCGTTATTTCGGTTCCTTTGGGATTTGTCACGGGTCAAACAATTACATTAACTAATTGCGGAGCAACCTATAACGGGTCACGGACAATAACGGCAACATGGCCGTGGACAAATGGAAGCGGATCATTTCCAACATTTCCGTTTTTTCCGTGGAGTCAATTTAATTTCCCTTTGGGTTATCAGCTTCTCCAATTTAATTTAACGGCGGCAAACGATAATTACCATTTGGTCGTCCCTTACGGATCGGCGTCAGGCGTTGACACCAAAGACACCGGATACGCCACGACTCCAGCTATACGGGAAGCGGCGATGATGTTGGCGGTCGATATTTGGCAAGCACGACAACAGTCCAGCATCGGAGGCGTATCGCCAGACTTTGCGCCGTCACCGTATCGGATGGGTAATACTTTAATGGCTCGCGTAAGAGGCCTTATAGCTCCTTACGTATCACCGCGATCGATGGTGGGCTAAATGACGACGGCTATCACCGCTCTACGGGCTGAATTAGCAAGCGCGTTAGATAACCCTGGAGTATGGAGCGTTTTCTCTTTTCCTCCGGCTTCACCTATTGCTAACTCGGTCGTTATTTATCCAGACGATCCATACATCGAACCGCAAAACAATCAGTACAACACCATTTCGCCGGTAGCAAATTTTAAAATCTCGATTATTGTCCCGTTATTTGATAATCAAGGCAATTTGGGAAATATAGAAACTTTGGCGGTCGCCGTAATGAACAAATTGTCGGCGTCCAGCTTGTCAATTAAAATAAGCAATTTTTCGGCTCCTACTACTTCACCATCGGACACGGGCGAAATGTTGATGGCCGAGTTATCCGTATCCATCCTTACCTATTGGAGTTAAAACATGGCATTTTATACAGACGAAGAAGAACGATTTTTAAAACTTATTGGGCAAATTTCAACAGAGACATTAAAAGAAACAAAACCTACCAAACCAGAAACCGCCGAAGTTGTAACGCAAGCTCCGGCCACAGAAGAAACCGGAGAATAACCACATGGCCATTTTTTACCAAAATAACGTCGGGGTAAAGATCAGCACGGACGGAACCACCTACGTAGATTTAACTGACCACGTTGAGTCGGTCACAATTACTTCAAACTCGGATCAATTAGATGTCAGCGCGATGGGTACTACTGGGCATCAGCTTATCGGCGGCCTCCAGGCTAATACCGTGGCGATCGATTTCCTTAATGACACCGCCACCTCGTCGGTGCTTCAGACCCTTAATTTATTGGTTGGAACTAACGCTAAATTTAAAATCCTACAGACCGTCTCAGCTATTGGCGCAGGTACATCCACCGGAACGCCGTCGGCTACTAATCCGCTTTATTCCGGTTTACTGTTTATTAACAAACTAACCCCAATCGTCGGACAAATTGGTACCGTCTCCGTTCAATCTTTAAGCTTTGATGTATCCGGTTCCTTGACGGTCGCATCGTCGGGAACATGGTAAATCATGGGTATTTTCTATCAGAATTACGCCGGGTTCAAAATTTATTATTCCGGCGGTTATGTCAATTTATCTGACCATGTTGAGGCCTTAACAATTACAAGAAATTTTGACCAGCTGGATGTCACTAGCATGGGCTCCAGCGGTCATCAGCTAATCGCAGGACTTGAAGCTTCAACGATCGCGGTAGATTTCCTCAATGACACCGATAGTTCGTCTGTCATGCAAACGTTGAACGCGCTAGCTGGAACCGTGGCTTTATTTAAGGCCATTCAAAACACAACGTTATCCATCGGTTCAACGAACCCGGTTTACACCGGATCGGTTTTGGTTAACAAACTAACTCCAATCGTTGGACAGATCGGTACTGTCTCGGTTCAATCTTTGAGCTTTGACGTGTCTGGAGCAATATCCACGGCCATTACTGGCACTTGGTAACTACAAAGAAAAGGGTAAAAAATGGCTAAGTTAAGAATAACCAGAATCAATGACGACGTTTCCGAACATTCCATAACTCCGAGCATTGAATACGCATTTGAGCAATACGCTAAAAAAGGTTTTGCCCGTGCGTTCCAGGAAGATCAAAAGCAATCGGACATCTACTGGCTGGCTTGGAAATGTATTAGCAAGGAAGAGGACGTCCCATTATTCGGCGAAAAATTTATCGACACTTTAGCCAAGGTAGAGGTTATCGACGATGGCCCAAACTAATCGGGCGCGACTCCATGACCCATATGATCGCCAAACTGGCGGTTAGGACAGGAATCGCGCCGCTGGATCTCGTCGCTTGCGATGGAGCCATGATTAACGCAATTATTGAAGTTTTACAAACCGACGCACGGGAGGCCGAAAATGCCAGTAGAAGTCAGAGGGTTAAATGAAACCCTTAAAGCTTTACGGCAATTTGAACCCGACATGGTTAAAAACTTAAACAAGGAAATCAGGGCGGCCATGACTCCAGTAGCAAAAAAAGCCCAAGGTTTTGTCCCGTCCGAAATTGGCGGATTATCTAACTGGGGTTTTTCTAGCAAAGGAAAGAAAATAACCGCTCGATCTAGCGCGTTCGCTCAGGAAGGGCGGTTTCCTAAATTTAATTCTTCAATCATTCGCCGAGGAATTAAAATTACTTTAGGAGCGACTCGGCCAAATCGTAACGGTTTTATGACGTTTTATCGGATTTCCAATATAACGGCCGCCGGGGCAATTATCGAAACGGCCGGACGAAAATCAGGTAGTCGAGGTCAGCCGTGGGATCCGACAGACTCCGATCACGATGTTTCCCATTCGCGTAACCCAAACGCTGGCGCGTGGTTTATTTCTCATATGCCGCAACATTTAGTCGGTCAAAAAAATATGCGTGGTCGTCTCATTTACAAAGCGTTCGAAGAAGATCAGGGGAAAGCAAAAGCCCGGGTAATGAAAGCTCTTGATAAGACTATAGAAGATTTTAAAATTAGATCACGAAGTAAAATAAGTCGGTCGTTTAAATGAGCTCACAAACCAAAATAAACGTCGATTTTGTATCGACATTCAATAACAAAGGCACCAAGCAAGCCCACGGAGAAATTAACAAATTAACCGAATCTTTTAAACGCCTTGGCGCGTCTTTTGCTCTGGCCTTTAGCGGTCGGGAGCTTATTAGATTCTCCAAAGAAGCCGTCTCAGTATTTGCCGCCGATGACAAATCGGCCAAAATCCTGTCGCAAACTTTGGGCAATTTGGGGCAAAGTTTTCAGGATGTACCCGTAGAGGATTTTATAACCAAGCTCTCCGAGGTAAACGGTATAGCTAAAACTGATTTACGTCAGGCGTTCGACACTTTGGTGCGATCAACGGGCGACGCTAGCAAAGCCCAGGAGCTCTTAAACGTTGGCTTAGATGTATCAGCTGGCACGGGTAAAGACTTGGAAAAAGTGGCGATGGGATTGGCCAAAGCCTACGCCGGAAATAACGCATCCCTTGGACGTCTCGGTTTAGGTTTAACAAAAACTCAGTTATCCACTAACTCATTTGCCGACAATCTCAAGCTGATTACGGCGATGTTTAGCGGCGACGCCGCCGTAGCGGCCGGATCATTTCAAGGAAAGGTCAACCGTTTAAAAACATCATTTGAAGAATTAAAAATCTCGGTAGGCCAACAGTTAGTCGATGCTTTAACAGGAGCAGGAAAAGGCGACACCATCGCGCCTTTACAGGATGGGATGAAGAAACTAGCTCAAGCCGTTGGGCGAGCCTTAGCCGCTTTAGTCAAGTTAGGCGCATGGATGGTTCAAAACATAGGCGTTATTAAAGCCGTGGTAGCCGTTATGGCCGGAATGTTCGCCGCACAAAAAGCTATGGCATTCGTTAAAACCCTACAAATAATAATCGGGGTTATGAAAGCTTTACGCACCGCCTCCACATTGGCCGCGGTAGCTGAAGCTTTTGCTACTGGCGGTACCAATCTGGCCATGGGTGCGGCGGCAATAGCGGCCTTTGGTGTGGTTGCCATTGGTGTATTTGACGGACTCGGCACCAAGATCGACGATACTCAAGAAAAATTAGGAACACTCAGCGCAGGGGTTTCCGGGTTAGCTGGCGTCAAAGCTCAAGCCTATTTCAAGCAACATCCAGAATTTGCGCCACCGTCTAGCAAACCAATCCCGGAATTTATATCGCCGGAATTAACGGATTTTAACCGCAACAAAGCGGACAAACAGGCGATCGCTTTAGCCAAGCAAAAACAAAAAGAAGCGGCGATTTTGTTGGCACAAGAATTAGCAACGAAAAAAGCTAAGGCCGATCAATTAGCCCTAGACCGAGCTCAATTAGCTTTAAAGCTGGCTGGCAATACGACCAACATGGCCAATATAGAAATTGAAGCCGCATTACAACGTGGCCAGACTAGACAGGTTACGGATGTCTTATTACTCCAACGAGCTGAAATCGTGGGTAACGCCGAGCAAGCAAACGTCTTAGCCCGTAAAATCTTAGAAGCTAACGGCTTAGTCATGGATGTAGACGGTTCTATTAAAAATCTAAAAACGGCTAAAAATCCATTTGGCGATTGGCCACAAGCATCCACGGCGGCAATTAACGGCGTTAAATCTTTAGAGGATTCCTATGCCAGTTTATTAAAAGCTATTCAAAAAGCGGCGCAAGCGGCCGCAGACTTGGCGCAAAAACATCCTGGTGGTGTTCCTCTTGTTCAACCGGATACACCTCAAACGCCTCCAGGCAAACAAGAACCAGGACCCGTGCCCGGCGGCGGAGCTCAGCCGATGCTTCCAGTAGGAGCCGGGTCATCCCTATATAATCTCGATCCGGCCAATAGATTATCAGGATCAGACGCGCTTGGACTCTTAGCGGCTACACTAAGCTCACAAAATCTACAACAAGCAACGAGCACGGCCACATCAACCCCGTCTCAAATTCCCGGCGGTGGAGCTCAGCCGATGATTCCATCGTCATCAAATAATCAGCCCATCGTCATAAACGGAATCACCGTTCAAGTTTCCTTAGACGGTACACCGTTACTTTCAACAATAACCAACGCTCAAGTGAACCAATCGGCTAGCGGTACTCCGTCCACCTTTGCGCGATCCGGGTATTTTGGTGGCTAAATGACATATCCCGTTATCGTTTCGACTTTCGTCGACTTTAGTAGTAACCCAATTTTTCCAATTCCGTCGAGCTCGTTTACTTTAAATAGCGCAACTTATGGAACCTTGAATAACAATTATCTTGGATCGGGAACGGCTTACACCGTTGACGTTTCTTCGCAAGTAATGAGCATTAACATCGCAGGCGGTTATCAGCTTCAACAAGATCAATTTCAAAGCAACGGTGGAACCGTTCAAATTTACGATCCGAACGGTTGGTGGAACCCACAAAATACCGCATCGCCTTATTATGGTTTTTTAACCGTCAATAAAAAAATAGCCATTTATACGCAATACCCAGACAGCTCAGCCGCATACGATCCCCTCTTTAGCGGATACATCAACGCTTATAATTATTCTTTCCCTACATCGATGTCGGTGGGTTATGTTACTTTGGCCGTGTCCGACGCTTTCAGACTATTTACCCAATCGACCGTCGCAACTGTAACCGGAGCTTCTAGCGTTCAATTATCGGGAGCTAGAATTAACGCAATCCTTGACCAAATGGGATTTCCGGCCAGTTTACGCAATATCGACACCGGAGATACATCAGTCCAAGCAGACCCAGGAACCGTCCGAACAGGTTTAAACGCACTTAAAAACGTGGAATTTGCCGAAATGGGAGCCTTTTACATAACGGCCAACGGGTACGCAACATTTAAAAGTCGAACCAATGTCACCAAAACAAACGACGCTTATCCCTATTATGTCTTTTCTAACGATGGCTTGGGTTATCCAGGTTACGTCGGAATTACATTTGCCAACGACGACAAATTGGTGGTAAACCAATGTTCGGTGACAAACGTCGGAGGAACGGCACAAAGCTATCAAGACGCCGATAGTGTGGCGAAATACTTTCCGCACACCGTAACCCAAACCAGCGTTGTTGGAAATTCAAATGCCGACGCCTTAAATGTTGCTCGACTATATGTAGCGGCCAGAAAAACGGCAACAATAAGGATAGATAACATTACTTTGGATTTAAATACGCCAGATTACAATTACGGAATTAGCTACGCCTTGGCCATGGATATTTTTTCAACCATAAAAATAACAAATGTTCAAACCAATGGATCAACAATACAAAAAACGCTTCAAATTATGGGGAGCTCGTATCGCATAACCCCAACTAATTTTGACATTCAATTTATTACATCGGCACCAATTAACGCCGGGTTTAAATTAGATTCAAATCTATACGGACTTTTAGACACGTCAAACCTAGGATGGTAAGGAGAAAATAATATGACCGCAGGATTTCCAGTAAAGGCCGATTATGTAGCCGGGGACATTTTAACCGCGCAAAACATGGACGATTTAGCAGGAACGGTAAATTTACTTAACCCGACGGCAAAAGGTGGGTTAGTTTCGGCCTCGGCCGCCAATACCCCGTCCACGTTGACAGTCGGAGCAAATAACACTATTTTAGTCGCGGATTCAGCGGCTACGCCAGGGATTAAATGGACTTCGACTTTAACATCGCCAACGATCGATGTCATTAACGCGGCTTCCGCTTCTGGTACGACTCAATCGTTATTTCCAAATACAACAACGGGAACGGTGAACGTTGCTACTGGTCTTACATCAGGGTCGTTAAATCTTGGTAACTCGTTAATTGTTAGCGGAGCAACAACGCAAACTATTGCAACTGCAGCAACAACAGCTGCCAGCACGAACTCAAACGGAATTACAATTAAAACAGGAAGTGCAATTGGAGCTGGCGCAAGCGCAGGTTCAATAACAATAGATGTAGGTCCTTCAGCTCTTGTGGCCGGAACAATAAATATTGGAACCTCAACTTCTTCAGGCATGAAAATGGGACGTACATTTACTCTGACTCAAACTGACGGCTACCGTATATTTCTTCAACAAACACCAAACGCGCAAACGGCATCAGTTACGCTTACTTTAGCAAATTTGCTTACTGAAATCATTACTTCTACATCAGCGTCAGCGGTAGCATTAACACTCCCAACAGGTACGGCCAGTCAAACCGCCCCATTTTTGACTGTAGCGATCAGTAATCAAGCATTTGATTGGACAATTATCAATTTAGGTTCTTCGTTCGGGGCAGTTACTCTTACGGCTAATACTGGCTACACAATTGTCGGAAGCGCAACGGTTGCTATCGGAACTTCTGCTAGATGGCGTTCGGTTAACACCGCGACTAACACTTGGGTTGCTTACAGGATCAGCTAATGATTACCGATATCGCCTTAAAAGAAGTCGGTTACACCGAGGGTCAGGGCAACGCTAACAAATACTCCAAAGCATTAGGCAGACCGCCGGAGGCATGGTGCGCCGATTTCGTCAGCTGGTGCGCCAAGGAGGCAGGCGATCCTGTTTTTAATTCTGCTGGTGTTATACAATGGTATGACTGGGCGCAGAAAAACGGCTTATTAGTTAGCCCATTAAAAACATTAAGAAACGATCTTTTAATCTTTTCATGGGATTACAAAACTTTAGAACATATTGGGATATGTCTCGGTTGGAATCCAAGAACCCATTTATTCGACACCGTGGAGGGCAACACGGCAGGCGATAACACGGGGAACCAATCCAACGGGGATGTAGTGGCTCTTAAGCATCGGCCGCCTTCTTGCGTCAAGTACGCAATCCGACCGAAATGGAGAACAGGATGAAAAAATATCTACACCATCTTGCCATGGGACTTATGGGGCTATTAGTTACTTGGCAGGCTACAAACTTCGCTCTCAATTACCGAGCGGTTCTTTCCTCGATTATCGCTTCTGGCCTAGCTGGAGCATCGATCAAATCTAAAGAGCCAACGGTTTAATAGCGACAAGCCGCGGAGCTGGCTGATTACCTGTAACGGGTACTTGGGTCGGCTCCGAGGCTGGAGCATCGATCCAATCTTGAGTCATCGCCTCACCGGGACGAGAATACAAATTAGCATTACCTAACCGCTTGGCCTTTCGTCGTTCTGCTCGGGCTAGATTTTCCGCATCCTTTTCCATCTTCCGCTCCTGGATCTCTTGTGCGCTAAGTGTTCGAGATGCTGGTGATCTCAGCCAATCCTCATTCAATAAATACAAATCATGAGCCCGGGTTACTTGGGCTAAGAATGCGGCAATTTCTTTTCCAGAGATGGCCAGTCTTACTTCTTGGGTTGAGCCTTTAACCGTGGATTCATTCTCAGGCATAAATTTAGATGCCACGATCAATAAATCGCCGGGGTTCTGGATCTCAACATCTTCACCAAATACAAAACAATCGATCCGGGCTTTAACGTTAATTTCCGACGTGACTTTAATGGAGGCCGATGGCCTCGATATTTCCGGCCTCACCGCGCTTTCATGGGAAGATACAAGAGGCCTCGAATGAGACCCCCCCCCGACATTTAAAGCCATCTATGCCCCTTAATAAGGCTTTGACTTTTAAAGATAATCTGCCGGGTTTACTGGCGTGTCGTGAGCATAAGTGATTGACAACACAAGGACAACCCTTCAGACTAGGGATAACCAGTCAAAGCTCAGGGATTAACGCGGCCTTATTTTCGATAATGTAGTTTATCCACATTATGTAAAGTAAGAATTAAGCGTGTTTCCCTGATCCTTTGATTCTATACGTCCACTCATTGGACATAACAGAAAAGGGCTCACGTTATGTACACATCTAATCAAACGTTTTTATTAGCTTTAG
>Ga0209499_1001540_pt1 | contig 15789 bp, 10 predicted proteins | sample C_130208_EF_Meta_FD_187306 | JGI IMG/M metagenome (GOLD analysis project Ga0209499, IMG submission 187306) | Freshwater microbial communities from Lake Croche, Canada to study carbon cycling - C_130208_EF_MetaG (SPAdes) (version 2) | ecosystem: Environmental > Aquatic > Freshwater > Lake...
TATGGCGACAGATCAGGGCAAGACCTCGAACCTCAATGCGCTGGGCGTGATCTCGGATGAACTGCACCGGCCCATCCCGCAGATTGGCTTGACCACCTTTAGAATGCCCTACACGCCCGTGACCTTCGGGGTGCTGGCGGGCATGGCGCGGGGCGATCTGTTTGATCCCATCCGCACGACGCCGATCCACGATTGGGCGGCAGAGCAGGGGGCAGTCTTCGAGGACGTGTCCCTCTGGAAACGCGCCCGCTTCTTCCCGCAAGGGCGCGAGGATATGGAGGCGGCGGTTCGGCGCGAATGTCTGTCGGTGCGCCAGGATTGCGGCATTTTCGATGCCTCGACCCTGGGCAAGATCGAGGTGGTCGGCCCCGATGCGGCAGAGTTCATGAACCGCATGTACATCAATGCCTGGACCAAGCTGGGCGTGGGCAAGTGCCGCTATGGCATATTGTGCCGTGAAGACGGGTTTGTTGCCGATGACGGCGTGGTCGGGCGCATTGCCCATGATCGTTTCCATGTCACCACCACGACCGGCGGCGCGGCCCGGGTTCTGGGCATGATGGAGGACTATCTCCAGACCGAATGGCCCGAGCTGAATGTCTGGCTGACCTCGACTACCGAGCAGTGGGCGGTCATCGCCCTGCAAGGCCCCAAGGCCCGCACGATCCTTGAGGGGCTAGTCGAGGGGATTGACCTGTCGCCCGAGGCCTTGTCCCATATGAGCCTCACTGAGGGTGCAATCTGCGGCGTGCCGACAAGGCTGTTCCGGGTCAGCTTCTCCGGCGAACTGGGCTTTGAAATCAATGTGCCTGCCGAACATGGCCGCAAGGTCTGGGAAGCGATCTGGGCGGCTGGTCAGCCCCACGGACTGACCCCCTATGGCACCGAGACCATGCACGTGCTGCGGGCCGAAAAGGGCTTCATCATTGTCGGTCAGGAAACGGACGGCACCGCGACGCCGGACGATGTCGGCCTGACTTGGGCGGTGGGCAAGGCCAAGCCGGACTATGTGGGCAAACGCTCGCTCGCCCGGCCCGCCATGGCCGATCCGGCCCGCAAGCAGTTGGTCGGTCTGCTGACCCAAGACCCCGGCGTGGTGCTGGAGGAGGGGGCTCAGGTCATTGTCACGCGCGGTCAAACCCCTCCGATGAAGCTGATGGGCCATGTGACCTCGTCCTACCACAGCGCGGTCATGGGCCGGTCCATCGCTCTGGCCATGGTCAGCGGCGGACGGGCACGCATGGGCGAGACCCTCTATGTGCCCATGCCCGAAGGGCACATCGCCGTGACGGTGTCCTCACCGGTCTTTTATGATCCTGAAGGAGCGCGGGTGAATGGCTGATCTGATGACAATGGCCCCGTCCATGGCCCGCCATGTTCTGCGCGGTCGCCCAGAGGCCCTAGCGGCGGCGGAAGGTGCGCTGGGTTTTGCCCTGCCGCGAGAGGCCTGCCGGGCCGCGAGCCTGAACGGCACCCACGCCCTATGGCTTGGTCCCGATGAGTGGCTGATCCTGTCCGCGTCAGGCGCTGGCCTTGGCGACCGGCTCAAAGCGGCCATGGGGGCCCATCCCCATTCGCTGGTCGAGGTCACAGATCGTCAGATCGGTCTCCTGGTCGGTGGTCCAGAGGCTGAAGCGGTGCTGTCGGTCGGCTGTCCGCTCGATCTGGATCAGGCCGCCTTTCCGGTCGGCATGTGCACCCGCACGGTCCTGTCCAAGGCCGAGATCGTCCTGTGGCGAACAGGGCCGCAAACCTTCCATCTGGAGGTTTGGCGCTCGTTCGGTGCTTATCTGCGCGCCTTTTTGACCGCTTCGGCGGTTGTTCCGGCAACTGACTGAATGGCGCAAGATCCCAGCAAGATGACGGACTCCAAGTCCCCGCAGCGCCCGCCGCTGCGGATCGGGATCATATTGGCCAACAATTTCACCCTCTCGGCCTTCGCCCTGTTTGTCGATCATCTGAGATTGGCGGCAGATGACGGCGACCGCAGCCGCCCGGTGCGCGCCCAATGGTCGATCATGGCCAGCCGCCCGGACCCCATGCGCGCCAGTTGCGGGGTCATGACCTCGCCGACCAGCAACTTCCTTGATCCGCGCGAGCTGGACTATGTGGTCGTGGTGGGCGGCGTTCTACATGGCGGTGCCCAGATCAATGAGGCGACCGAGCGCTATTTGCAAAAGGTCGCCGATGCCGGCGTCAAGCTGATCGGTATGTGTACGGGCAGCTTTATCCTGTGCCGCGCCGGCCTGATGAAGGGGCGCACGGCCTGTGTGAACTGGTACCATTATCAAGATTTTCGCGATGAGTTTCCGGATCAGGCCGTGGTCGCGGACCGTCTGTTCGTCGCGGACGGCGACCGGATCACCTGCGCAGGCGGGGCCGGGACCGCCGATCTGGCCAGCTATCTGATCGAGCGCCATATCGGCTGGTCGGTGGCCCAAAAGGCCAGTCAGGTCCTGCTGTTTGATCGTCCTCGCGCCGGTGCCGACGCCCAGCCCCATCCACCCATGTCCGAGCGCGTCTCTGACCCTCGGGTCCAGCGCGCCCTGCTGTTGATGGAACAGAACCTCGCCGGTCCCTTGCCCATCGCACAGGTGGCCGGGCAACTTGGCCTATCGACGCGCCAGTTTGAACGCCTGTGCCACACGACCTTGGGCATGAGCCCGGCCTCCGCCTATCGCCGCCTTCGCCTGCGCTATGCCCACTGGCTAATTGAGCATACGGACCGGTCGGTGACCGAGATTGCCCATGCCGCGGGCTTTGCCGACTGCGCGCACTTTTCGCGGCAGTTCAAAGAAAATTACGGATCGTCCCCCTCTGATCAGCGTCGCCATCCTGGGGCGAACCCTGACAGTTCTGGGTTGGCATCCTTGAGGGTGTTTGGCTAGAGGACGGTCCCCCTACCCCCGCTTCGCCGGTACTTCCCCAGAGGGGGAAGATTTAAGGATCCAAGATCTTCCCCCTCTGGGGGAAGTGGCGCGAAGCGCCGAAGGGGGTCTTGTTTTCTATCCCCCTCCATTTCCCCGCGAAGGCGGGGACCCAGACCCGTTCACTGAGGCCAGTGGATGTAACCCCCTCACCCAACCCTCTCCCCCAAGGGGGCGAGGGCTTGTCGGAGCTAGCCCTCTCCCTAAGGGAGAGGGTTGGGTGAGGGCCTTGTTTTCAAACGCATGCCCTCGCCATTTACAGACTCCAGCCTTCAGCCTACCAATTGAACCTTAGCGCAAGCGGGCATACCAGCCTGCTGCCGAGGGAATAGCTCATCTCACCATGTCCTTGATGTTAAGAACCTTTTTGGAGAATGAGCGGGGGATCAAGCGGTTCCTATCGCGGTTTTTTCCTCGGGCTCAGGATGTTGATGATCTGGCTCAAGAGACCTTTTTGCGCGCCTTTGCCGCGGAAGCCGAGCGTGATGTCCTTAGCCCCAAAGCCTTCCTCTATCGCATTGCTAAGAACCTCGCCCTCAATGAGCGCGAGCGCATGTCTCTTCGGACCACGAACTATATAGAGGATTATCCTGACCCATCGGTCATAGGTGCCAGTGATCAGGTCTCAGGTGAGGACGTGGTCGAAGGTCGACAGAAAATGGCAATCTTTGCAGAAGCGATATCCGCCTTGCCGCCTCAGTGCCGCCGGGTGTTCTTGCTGCGCAAGGTTCAGGGCCTGTCGCAGAAGGATGTTGCGCAAACATTAGGCCTTTCGGTCAGCACGGTTGAAAAACACTTGGCAACCGGTCTGCTCAAATGCAGTGAGTATCTAAAGCTACGCGGCTACGAGGTCGGCGGCGGCCCGGCACCGACCCCGCCTCAGCAATTCCGATCCAAGGGAGGGTCAAGCGCAGATGTCTGACCCCACCAACATTATCCGGCTTGTAGACCTAGCGACTATTGAGGCTCAGGCCGCAGACTGGATCGCGCGTCTGGACCGTGAAGACCCATCGGACTCCCACCTCGCTGACTTTGCGGCGTGGAAGGCCCTTAGCCCTCAGCATCAGCAGGCGGCGGATCGGCTTGAAGGCCTATGGTCCGAATTTGACGTTCTAGCCAAGCTTACCCCTGCGATCCAAGATCGCATTGTTGCCAGCCCTAGGCGCCCGACACCGCCGCCGCCCTGGTGGGTTGCGGGCCTTGCCGCGGCCAGTCTGGTTGTGGCGGGCCTCGGTGCGGTCTCGGTCCTTCAGAATCTGCCCCATACGCAGGTCTATGATACGGCCGTGGGCGGGCAGCGGACGATCAATCTCGAAGATGGATCGAGCATCCAGCTTAATACCAACAGTCAGGTCGAGGTGCGCTATTCGCCCAAGGCGCGGGACCTGCGGCTGATCCGCGGCGAAGCCTATTTTGAGGTGGCCCCGAACAAGCAGCGGCCCTTCTCGGTCTATGCCCAAGAGGGTGTGGTTCGCGCCGTGGGCACCGCCTTTGTCGTCAGGTTGTCCGGAGATCGGGTTGAGGTCACGGTGACGAAGGGCAAGGTCGAGCTGGCCGCCTTTACCCATCCGGTGGGCCGCGCGTCGTTAGATCGCGTCGCCTCCCTGCCGCGCAAGCCTCTGACCATGGTGTCGGCAACCCACGGTGCCACCGAACTGGCAGTGCTGGATCAGACCCACCTGATCGAGCATCTCGATCTGGCCGCTCCGGAAGTGACCCGAAAGTTGGCATGGCGCCAAGGGATGTTGGTCTTTAACGGCGAGACCCTGCCCAATGTTGTGGCTGATGTGAGCCGTTACACAGATGTTCAGATCGAGATCGGTGACCCCACCCTGAACAACCTCAAGGTTGGGGGTTATTTCAAGGTGGGCGAGGTTGATCCCATGCTTGAGGCGCTCGAATCCAGCTTCGGCGTTCGCGTTGAGCGGATCGACGACAAGCATGTTCGCTTGCTGGCCTCACTTTAGAAAACCAACAATTGCCCTTGGTGTAAAAAAAACATCACATAGGGCCGGGGGCACTAGAGGATTTCTCAGGCTCATCGGTCCTATCCCCTAAGGCCGGTGACTAGGCAGTATCGTTGCATCCATCGTCGCGCCAAAGATTAGGGAAGAAGGATCGCCATTTGCGCGTAAGGATTGCCGCTTGCCTGTTGGCGGGCTCTGTCCTTGCAAGTGCTGGCGGGGCTCAGGCTCAGGTCGCAGGTCCAGCCTGCAACCTTCGGATCACCCAAACCACGCTCGGACCAGCCCTCGGGGCCTTGGCTGAGCAGTGTGGGGTGCCGCTTCTATTTCCTTATGAATTGGCCCGTACGGGGGGAATACGTCCCGTAAGAGGACGGCGCACGATACCCGAGGCCCTGAAGATCATGCTTCGGGGCACGTCTCTCACCGGTGAACTGACGGCCAGCGGGGTCATTACGATCTCGCGTTCCGTCGCCAACGGGGAGAAAGATATGACGCGCAATACAAGAACAGGTCTGCTGGCTGGGGCTTCCGCCTTGGTCATGAGCATCATCGGGACCAATCAGGTTCAGGCTGCCGACACCAAGCCTGCCGTGATCGAAGAAGTGATCGTGACCGCCACCAAGCGGGCTGAGTCCGTTCAAGACATTCCACAGAGCATCACCGCCGTCAGCGGCAAGGATCTCGAAGCCAAGGGCATCGAGAACTATGAAGACCTGACCCGCACCATCCCGGGCGTGATCGCCACCGGCGGTTCTAACTTCAACAAGTTCGTCGTGCGCGGCATCCAGACCTCGAACGGGACCAGCAGCAGCGGCGAGCAAAAGCTGGTGGCCATCTATCTGGATGACCTTCCCCTGACCTCGTTCTCGGTCCTGACCCCAGACATGCGCCCCTATGATATTGGTCGGGTTGAGGTTCTGCGCGGACCCCAAGGCACCCTGTTCGGCTCCGGCTCCTTGGCGGGGGCGATCCGTTATGTGACCAACAAGGCTGACCCGAGCGGTTATCACGCCTCGCTTGATGTTGACGCTGGTAAGACCAAGGGCGACTCCAATCGCCTGCGTCTGGGCGGCATGGTCAATGTGCCTCTGATCGAAGATCAGTTGGCGGTGCGTCTTGTCGGTTACACGCGCAACGAAGATGGTTGGGTGAACTATGCCGGCGCAAACGGCCGCAAGAACAGCAATACCGCTGATGATTGGGGCGTTCGTGGCTCCTTGCGTTGGCAGCCTAACGATAAGCTGAACGCAACCTTCATGGTGACCAGCGATCACAATAAGGTTGGTGACTCTTCGCTCTATGACCCGACCCAAGGCCGCAACATCGCCAAGCGCGATTTCCCCTTCGCGGTGGATATTGACCTCGATAGCTACAATGCCACGGTCGAATATGATCTGGGCTTTGCGGACCTGACCTCGGCCACCGTCTTTGCCAAGTCCAAGACCGGTTGGAACCTCGATCTGGACGCGGTCTTGACTGCGATCATGCCGTTCTATTTCCAAGAAAAGATCGATACGGATTCGGTGGTCGAAGACATCCGCCTCGTCTCCAAGAAGGGCGGCAAGCTCGACTGGGTCGCTGGTGCCTTCTATCTGGATCAAAAGAGCGACTATGCCGACAGTTTCAACGTGCCCCAATCCTTCTTGGCCGCGCTGAAGATTACCGGTCTTGCGCCGATCCGCACGCCCAATGCCGATACCAGCATGGACCTGCGCAACAAGAAGAACTTCGAAGCCGCGCTCTATGGTGAGGCCAGCTATCACTTCACCGACAGCTTGACCTTCACGACCGGTGCGCGGGCGTCGAAATATGAGTTTATCGATGAGGACAAGGGCATTGGCTTTACTACCCCAACCCTGATCCCCGCGATCTTCACCTCGATCTTCGGTTATGGTGGGGCTAACATTGCTAAGGTCCCATCGGTCGCGCGGACCAACTCGACCGGCAAGAAGAGCAAGCTGATCGGCAAGTTCGGTCTGGAATGGCAGCCTAGCGCTGACCAGACCTACTATGGCTTGGCCTCGCAAGGCTTCCGCCGTAGCCACCCCAATGGCCCCTCGGCCAGCAATGGCGGTAAGAGCGCGATCAATCCAAACGATCCCGCCATCATTCCCGTCATGGCCGAGGCGGACTCGCTTTGGAACTATGAGCTTGGGGCCAAGAATATCTGGCTGGATGGACGTCTGCGCACCACGCTTGCAGCCTATTATATTGATTGGGGTCCAATGCAGGTGCCGCTGGTCCGCTCGTCGGATGCGACACCCTATGTCGGTACCGTCGGTAAGGCCCGCTCGATCGGTCTAGAAGCCGAAGTCGATGCCCTGATCAATGAGCATCTGGAAGGCGGCTTCAACGCCACAATCCAGAGCGCCGAGGTCACTGAACTGACCGCGACGGAGTCTCTGATCTCGGGTGCCGTCGTCGGCGCGAAACTGGCTTCACCAGAGTTTAAGGCCGGAGCCTATGCCAAGTACGGTTGGACCTTGGCCGATGGCTCTGACCTCTATGCTCGCCTCGACGCGCAGCATGTTGGGGAGTACGTCAACACCTTCCCCAATACGGCAGGTGCCAAGATCCCGAACGCGGCCTTTGCCAAGATCCCAGCCTATCAGAACGTCAATGTCAGCCTGGGCTGGGCTAAGGGTAATCTGAAGGCGGTGCTCTATGCCGAGAACCTTGGCAACAACCAGTCACCTATCTTTATCGACGCGGCCAACTACTCGCTGAACCGTTACGGCACCTTGCGTCCGCGTACGGTTGGTGTGCGGTTGGGTTGGAAGCACTAAGAGGCTTTAGGCGCGATTGGGTCTAAGGGCCTGATCGCGCCGACCTCTATCTAATGTCACAATGATCTCATAGTCTGAGCCAAACCTCGGCGTGATCGCGCGATCGGGGCAGGGGAGTGGTTACCATGTCCATGCTGCGCAAGGCCCAAGCCCTTGGGTTTACGATGGTTTTGTCTCTCGCAGGAGGGGCTCTGGCCTCAGCCGCGGATATGAGACTGACCACCCCTCAGGGCCAACTTTTGGGCGAGGTCGGAGCAGAGGACGGTATCGCCGTCTTTAAGGGCATTCCCTATGCTGTGCCGCCGGTCGGCGTGCGCCGCTGGAAACATGCCGAGCCTGCACCGGCCTGGTTCAGCCTTCGCAGCGCCAAGACCGCCGGTCCTGCCTGTATGCAGATGACCATGCCCGAGAGCTTGACCTTCGGTCCGGGCAAGACCCAGCCCGTGCTCTATTTCGAGCCCGGCGACGTCACCAGCGAAGACTGTCTCTATGCGAACGTCTGGACCCCGGCCAAGGGCGGCGAGATCAAGCGCGCGCCTGCCCCTGTGATGGTCTGGATCCATGGCGGCGGTTTTGTTGGCGGCGCAGGCTCTTCGCCGAACTATGACGGCACGCAATTGGCCAAGAAGGGTGTGGTGGTGGTCAGCATCAACTATCGCCTCGGCATTTTCGGCTTCTTTGCCCATCCCGAACTGTCGGCGGAAAATGGCCAAGGGGCGTCGGGTAACTATGGCGTCACCGATCAGGTCGCGGCCCTGAAGTGGGTCAAGGCCAATATCGCGGCCTTTGGCGGCGACCCCAACAATGTCACCATCTTTGGCGAGTCTGCTGGAAGCTGGGCGGTTAGCCTGCAACTGGCGACCCCCCTGTCAGAGGGCCTGTTCCACAAGGCTATCGGCGAGAGCGGGGCCTATTTCTATTCGATGCCAGACCTGAAGACCGCCGTGAACGGCATGGAGTCGGGCGAAACCATGGGCAAGCGCTTTGGTGACAAGGTGGCTCCCGGTGGCTTGGCGGGCTTGCGGGCCCTCAGCGCTGACGCCCTTCTGAGCGCCAGCATGACCACGCCCGGTGCGCCCAGTTTTGGCCAGTTCTTGGTCGTCGACGGCTATGTGCTCAAAAGGCCTGTGCGAGAGACCTATCTGCGCGGCGAGCAGCATCCGGTGCCGGTCATGGTGGGCTCAAACTCTGATGAGGGCTCAGGTCTATCCGACTTTGGGGTAGTGGCCGGAACGCCGAAGGATGCAGCGACCTATGTGGCTCAGGTCAAGGCGCGCTATGGCGATCTGGCCCCGGCCTATCTGAAGCAATATCCTGCGACCAACCTGACCGATGCGGTGTTCAACGCCTATCGCGACTCCGAATTTGGCTGGCGTATGGAACATTGGGCGGGTCAGATGGCGGCTACGAAGTCTCCTGCTTGGCTCTATCACTTCTCGCACCTGTCGCCTGCCGGCGAGGCCGTGCACTGGGTGGATTTTGGGGCCAATCAGCGTAGGCTCGGGGCCTTCCATGCCTCGGAAATTGCATATGTTTTCAACAATCCACAAGCTCAGTTGCGCTCTAGCGACAAGGTCAAGCCGGCGGACGTCGCGCTGGCCGATCAGATGAGCAGCTATTGGGTCAATTTCGCCAAGTCCGGCAATCCCAATGGCGCGGGTCTGCCCGAATGGAAGCCCTATCTGGACAAGGATCGCCGCTATATGGCCTTTGACGAGACGGCGGTGCCGTCGGTCAATCTGCTGCCGGGCCGCCTAGAGCTGCACCGCACCATCGACACAGTGCGAACCCAAAAATCCATCCCTTGGAACGGAGCTCAAGCCGGATTGCTTGGCCAGACGGTTCCTGCCACGGTGACCGCAACTGCCCGTTAAAGCGTTTCTCAAGCCTTCAATCTCTTAGGACATGACCATGACCTCGAAGCTCAATAATGATCCCCGCATCGACCCCCGGATCAAGGCCATCTTTGGTCAGACCGGCGACCTCGTCCCGACGGGTAATGCCAAGGACCGGGCGGAAATGCTGGCCTATGAGGCGAGCGAAGAGGGCTTGGCTGCTGCTGCTGGCTTGAGCGCCATGTTCGATATGGTCGATAATGAGTTTGTCGCCCCGTCGGCGGGTCTGGTCATCCGCACTGAGCGCTTCCAGTCCGCGCCCGACGGCAACTGGGTCAATATCCAATATATCCGCCCAGATACGGACGAGACCCTGCCTTGCGTCTATTACATCCATGGCGGCGGCATGATGATCATGTCCTGCTATGATGGGCTCTATAAGGCTTGGGGCCGGATCATTGCGGCGCGCGGCGTGGCCGTGGCCATGGTCGATTTCCGCAACTGCCTGCGCGCCTCGTCGGCACCAGAGGTCGATCCCTTCCCTGCCGGTCTTAATGACTGCGTCTCTGGCCTGAAATGGGTCAAGGAAAACAGCGCCAAGCTCAATATCGATCCTGACCGCATCGTCGTGGCCGGAGAAAGCGGCGGCGGCAACCTGACCCTCGCCACGGGCCTAAAGCTCAAGCAGGACGGCGATATTGGCCTGATCAAGGGGCTCTATGCCCTCTGCCCCTATATTGCCGGCGAGTGGCCCCTGGCGCAAAATCCGTCCTCGAGTGAGAACAACGGCATCTTCCTCGAACTGCACAATAATCGCGGGGCCATGGCCTATGGCATCGAGGCCTTCAATGAGCGCAACCCTCTGGCTTGGCCTGCCTTTGCCACGGCAGAGGACGTCAAGGGCCTACCGCCGACCGTGATCAGCGTCAATGAGTGCGATCCTCTGCGCGATGAGGGCATCAACTTCTATCGCCTCTTGATGCAAAGCGGCGTCAATGCCCGCTGCCGACAGGTCATGGGCACGACCCACGGCGTCGAGATCTTCGCCATCTGCTGCCCGGACATCAGCCGGGATACGGCCAATGATCTGGCGCGGTTCTGCCGCGAACCGCTCTAATCTAACGTGAAAGGGTCTGTCCTGGTTTCGTCTAGGACAGGCCCCATCCGCGCTTGAGGGCATTGAGCGCTTGGGCGTTGAACCGCACGCTGACCGACGCCTTGGGCACCAAGCCATTGAAGCCGTGATAGGCGCCGGGCACGACCAGCAGCTCAGTCGGAACGCCAGCGGCGATCAGACGGCGCGCATAGTCCACATCCTCATCGACGAAGAGATCTAGCGCCCCGACACTGATGAAGGTGGGTGGTAGGCCTGACAGGTCCTTGACCCGCGCAGGAACCGAGCCAGCCGGTGGGTTGGCACTGCCCGGAGCCATGCCGAGCAAGGATTGCCAGCCAAACCGATTGGAGCCCGTATTCCACAGGAAGTGGCCAATATGGTCGGGCGCAGGCTTGGTCGAGCCGGTCCGGTCGTCGAGCATCGGATAGATCAGCAGTTGGAAGGCGAGGGCATATTCGCCGCGATCCCGCGCCGCGATGGCCAGCATGGCCGCATGACCACCGCCCGCACTCTCGCCGCCGACCGCAATTCGCTTCGGATCAATGCCAAGACTAGCCGCATTGAGGTTCATCCACTTCAGGGCGGCGTAATTGTCCTCCAGTGCGCCGGGGAAGGCCGTCTCAGGTGCAAGGCGATAGTCGACCGACACCACCAAGGCGCCGCAGGTCGCGGCAATGTCTTGCAACGAGGCTGGGTTACCATCGACGCGCCCGCCCACGAACCCGCCACCGTGCATGTGCAGATAGGCCGGGCAACCCTTCTGACCGCCCGTACCATCAATCATCATAACCGCTACATCCGGCGCGCCCTTGGGGCCGGGAACGGTCTTCATCACGGGCTGAGGTGCAGGGGCAGGCTTGGGCGGCAGGCCCGGACGCGCCCGCATCATGGGCAAGGTCGCCTTGCTGATGGTGTTCTGCGGCAAGGCCTTGGCCGTTGCCAAAAGCTCCGGATCGACCAGGGCGAAGGGATCAGCAGGCGCAGAGGCGACGGCCGTTGCCGCCTTTGACGATGCCGCCAATAGGCCCGAGGCTGCGACACTGCCCAGCAGGCCGAGGCCCAGATTTCGCCGATTGATCTCGTTCATGTTTTGGTTCCTTGCGAAGGCGTTGGGCCGGGGGACTCGCTTTGCGATCATGCCTAAGAGATGGTGGTGCGTTAAGGAAAATCGCATGGTCAGGCCCGTCGCGCGGGCCTTAAGAGACTGTCCAATCCTGCCGCACGAGGGTAGGAAAGGACATGGCTGATACGCTGGACCAGATCGACCTTGCCGCCCTGACGGCCTTTGACGACATCATTGATGTGCGCAGTCCGGGCGAATTTGCCGAAGACCATATGCCGGGCGCGATCAATCTGCCTGTGCTGAGCAATGCCGAGCGGGTCGAGATCGGCACGCTCTATGTCCAAAAATCTCGCTTCCTCGCCCGGCGGATCGGTGCCGCCTATGTGGCCCGCAACATTGCCCATCATCTCGAAACGACGCTGGCCGACCGACCGGGGGGCTATCAGCCACTGATCTATTGCTGGCGCGGGGGGCAGAGGTCTAATGCCATGGCCACGGTCCTGCGTCAGGTCGGTTGGCGGGCCGTGCTGGTGACGGGTGGCTATAAGACTTGGCGGCGCTTTGTCAGTGAGAGCCTCTATGATGCAGAACCGTCGCTGAAGGTCATCTTGCTCGACGGCAATACCGGCTCGGCCAAGACCGAAATCCTGGGGCGCATGGCCTCGCGTGGGGTGCAGGTGCTGGACCTTGAGGGACTGGCAGCCCATCGGGGTTCCGTGTTCGGGGCCATGTCGCGTGACGGTCAGCCCAGTCAAAAGATGTTTGAAGGTCGCCTGCTTCAGGCCATGGCCACGCTCGATCCGAGCCGTCCGGTGCTGATTGAGGCGGAATCCAGCAAGATCGGTGACCGAATGGTGCCGCCGATCCTGTGGAAGGCCATGCAGACTGCCCCGCGCATTGTCATCGCGGCCACCCCTGCCGACCGGGTCGGCTATCTGGTGCGGGCCTATCGCGACATTTCAGAGGACGAGACGGCGCTCTATGAGGCTATTGACCGTTTGCCGCCACTCTATGGTCGCCAGCGGCTTGCCGACTGGAAGCAGATGGTCACGGATCGGGCCTTTGAAAACCTCGCCGAAGCCCTGATGGAGATCCATTACGATCCAGCCTATGGCCGGTCCAGCCGGCAAGATATGCGGGTCTGTCTGGGGACCATCACCCCGCCCAATCTGGACGATGAGGGCCAAGAGGCCGCTGCCGACCAGATCGCTGCCCTGATGCTCAGGCTGTAACGGTCAGGCGATGGCCGTCTTTGCGCACCGATAGGCTGCCGATGATCCAAGCCGATTGGCCCAGCGCAGCCATCTGCGCCACCAACCCATCCCCCTGATCGGCAGGCACCGCCGCGAGCATCCCGCCAGCGGTCTGAGGATCGAACAGCAGGGCAAAGCGCGGGTCTTTGCGCAGCGCCTCATCAAAAGACATTCGATCTGCCAGAGCGGCGTTCTGCGGATAGATCGAGCTATGGACCCCGTCCTTGGCCAATGGGATCGCCCCGTCGCACCAGGGCACGGCCTCAAGGCTGATCTGGCCCGATAGGTCCGACTGTTCCAGCATTGCGTGAAGATGGCCCGCGAGGCCAAAGCCGGTGACGTCGGTCATGGCATGGGCTTGGGTACGTAAGATCTGGCTCGCTGGTCCGCTGGACTGGATCATCTGGCGAAGGGCCGCTGCGACCCACCTGCCCTTGGCGAGGCCCCGCATCTCAGCGGCCATGACGGTACCCACACCGATGGGTTTGGTCAGGATCAGACGGTCGCCAGCCTTAGCACCGCTAAGGCCGGTGGCGCTGCGTCCGTTCATTAGGCCGGTGAGCGTCAGGCCGACTGTCAACTCCGCGCCAAGGCTGGTATGGCCGCCGACCATATCTGCCCCGGCTGACGAAAGGGCAGACTGAAAACCTGCCATGATTTCGCGCACGGTCTGGGCCTGCTTGGCCTCAGACATGGCTGGCAGGATCAGGCTGGCCAAGGCGGCTTGCGGATCGGCCCCCATGGCCCAGATGTCGCCCAAGGCGTGGTTGGCTGTGATCTGTGCGAGGACATAGGGGTCCAGCGTGAAGGCACGGAAATGGTCGCAGGTTAGAACCTGCTGCTCGGTCCCTATCGACAGCACCGCCGCATCATCGCCGCGTCCGCGCACAATGTCAGCGCGGCTGGGTGCCTTGAGGTCGCAGAGGGCGGCGGCCAGCACATCCGGTCCAACCTTTGACCCACACCCCCCGCAAAGGGGCTGGGCCTGCTCCAGCGCCATCACCCCGAGCGCGACGGGGCCTGACAAGGTCGAGCGCTCCATCGGTGTTGAAGCAGAACTGAGACGTTCTAAGAACCGCTGGTCGATCTGATCCTTCCATGCCCAAAGGCCCGGCAGGCTAAGGCTCACCCCCCACTTTTCAGCGACGGCAGCCTTGGCCCCCAAACTGATCAGTTTCAGATAGTCCCCTTGGGGATGAAACGGACGCATCCGCCCGCCGGACAGCGCCGCTTGCAGATTGGCGAACAGGATAGGCGCTTGGCGTACCGCAAAGACCCCCGCCTTAGGGCGCGGACTAAGGTCCATATGGGCGCAGTCACCGACGGCGAAGAGGGTATCGTGGCTGATACTCCGCAAGGTACGATCAACCCGGACATATCCGTCCTTGAGGCTCAGACCCGTCTGTTCGAGCCATGGAGCGGGCAGGGCTCCGGCCACCGATGCAAAGAAGGCGGCTTCGACGGTTTGGTCGTTGGCCATATGGGCGATGTGTCTCTCGACGCGATCCACTTTCGAGCCGGTTCGAACATCGATCTGCAGATCTTTGAGTTTCCGCGCCAAGGTGCGGCGAAGGCTTGGCGGCGCGAGAGGCAAGATCTGGTCTGAGGCCTCAATCAAGGTCACTTGTGCGGTGGGTGACAGGCTCCTCAGACGATGGGCCATGGCCATGGCGAGCTCAACCCCGCCCACACCGCCTCCGATGACGGCAGCGGTGGCTGAACGACTCCCGGCTGCCGCTTCATCAAGGTGGGCCGCCCAAGCCTGTGCAAAGCGTGACATCGGCTTGGCAGGCCACAGGGCCGTGTCGCCTTCGACCGTTCGTGGCCTGCCAGAGGCAATGCCAATATCTAAGGAGGCGGTATCGAACGCGATGTCAGGACGGCCAGCGATGCTTGCCCGGCCAGCCTTGACGTCCAATCCCTCGACATGACCCAAGATCAGCCGCGCCCCTGCAAAGCGTGCCAGTTTGACCAGATCAATCTCGACCTCATCACGCTCATAGTGCCCAGCGACAAAGCCCGGCAGCATGCCGGTATAGGGCGCGGTGGGGTCCGGATTGACCAAGGTCAGCCGCACGCCGGGCAGGGGAGCCATACCCCACATCTTGAGCAGAAGGGCGTGAGCGTGACCGCCGCCAATGAGCAGAAGATCGCGCGTGATCGGAGCGCTCGCACGCATGATAGAGCCTCCCCTTCGCCTGCAATTCCGCTCGTCAGCAGCGCTCAGCCCCTGCACGAAAGCACTGATCGGGTTGGCCTTGTCAAGGCGCAGCCATGAGTGGCCGGATGTCGCGGCCAAAGACTGATTGTGTTACCCGTTATAATATGACAGCAATAACGCCAATATTTTCAACATATGGGAGCGACGAGATGCGGGTTTGGCTTGGAGCCCTAGCGGGCGCGGCGGCAATGATCACGGCGACGATCGCCACAGCTCAGCCGGTCGGAATGATTGAAAATGCCTATAAGGGGCAAGTCGCGGCCCGTATGAAGGCCCCGCTGGCCAAGACGGATCTGTTCGATGATCAGGCCATGCGGGTGGTCCTGTGCGGCACCTCTGCGCCGTTCCCAGATGCGAACCGTGCCAAGTCCTGCACGGCCGTCATCGTCAAGGGGCACGCCTATCTGGTCGATGTTGGCCCGGGCTCGGTCAATGAGCTCATGCTGATGGGCTTTCCGATGGATCACATCGCCAGCGTCTTCATTACCCACTATCACTCAGACCATATTGGTGACCTTGGCGAACTTCGTTTCAACAGTTGGGCCGGTGGCCGTGCGGCACCCTTGCCGGTCTATGGGCCTGAGGGGGTTGAAACGGTCGTGGCAGGCTTTAATCAGGCC
>Ga0209499_1001541_pt1 | contig 15785 bp, 10 predicted proteins | sample C_130208_EF_Meta_FD_187306 | JGI IMG/M metagenome (GOLD analysis project Ga0209499, IMG submission 187306) | Freshwater microbial communities from Lake Croche, Canada to study carbon cycling - C_130208_EF_MetaG (SPAdes) (version 2) | ecosystem: Environmental > Aquatic > Freshwater > Lake...
GAAGGGAGGCTCCGATGGTCATGCGCGCACCTGTTGGACAAGGACGGGTTGGCCCGCAAGATCGTGGAAATAGCGCGTCAGCAGGTTTTTGGCGGTAACAAGTCGGTAGTCGGCTGAGGCGCGCATATCTGAGAGCGGTTGGAAATCATGGGCAAAAGCCGCGCTTGCGGCGGTTAGGGTTGCCAGATCCCAAGGCTGGCCGATCAGGGCGGCTTCGACATGGGCGGCGCGTTTGGGAATGCCCGCCATGCCGCCAAAGGCGATGCGGGCGGCGGTCACGCGGCCGTCTTGCACTGTGACGTTAAAACAGCCGCACAGGGCCGAGATGTCTTGGTCGAACCGCTTGGAGATTTTGTAGCAGCGCACCGCAGGGGCTTGGGCGGGAAAGGAAATGCCGGCCACGAACTCAGCCGCGCGGCGGTCTTGTTTGCGGTAGTCAAGGAAGAACGCTTCCAGCGGCATCGTGCGCATCTCGTCGCCCCGCCGCAGGTGCAGCGTGGCCCCCAAAGCGATCAGCGCGGGGGGGCCGTCGCCGATGGGCGAGCCATTGGCGATATTGCCGCCGATGGTGGCGGCGTTGCGCACTTGGGGTGAGCCGTAGCGTTGCAGCAGGGCGGCAAAGGACGGGTGCAGCGCCAGCATGGCTTTGCGCAGGGCTTCGATGGTGACCCCTGCGCCGATATGGACCAAGGGGCCTTGGAATTCGATCTGTTGCAGGTCTTGCACGCCGTTCAAAAACGCCACTTTGCCCAAGGGACGCATCTGTTTGGTGACCCAAAGGCCCACATCGGTGGCCCCGGCGATCAAGGTCGCCTCGGGGTTGGCGAGGTACCAATCGGCGAGCGCATCGCTGCTGTCAGGCCTAAAGACACTGTCGGTTCCCAAAACGGGGGGGCTGCTCGCCCCCCCGAACCCCCCCGCGCCAAGGGGGCCGTCTGCCCCCTTGGGATCCCCCGAGGATATTTGCGCACATATGAAAGGGGCATCTGTTTGCAGCCAGTCGGGGACGGGTTGGTCTTGGGCGGCTTGGGCGGCGCGGATGATCGGGGCGTAGCCGGTGCAGCGGCACAGGTTGCCGGCCAGCGTGGTGTCATGGTCGCGGTCGCCGTTCAGGTGGGCGGTGGCCATCGACATCACGAATCCCGGTGTGCAAAAGCCGCATTGGCTGCCGTGGTGGGCGACCATCGCGGTTTGCACGGGGTGGGGCTGGCCGTCGGGGCCTGTCAGCCCCTCGACCGTGCGGACGGCTTTGCCATGCAGTTGCGGCAGGAACAAGATGCAGGCGTTGAGCGCGCGGGGGCCTTGGGCATCTGTCACCATCACCGTGCAAGCCCCGCAATCGCCTTCGTTGCAGCCCTCTTTCGTGCCTTTCAGCCCTGCACTGTCGCGCAGGTAATCGAGCAGGGTATGGGTGGGGTTTGCCGTGGAGACGGCAACGGGGGCTCCGTTCAGTAAAAACGTCACCTGCGTCATGATCTGTCCTGCCGCGGTCTTTGGACTGGGCTTTACCCCCCGATGCGGCGGAAAGGGGCAAGCTTTGGCCATTTGAACGGGACAAGGGGGCGCATGTCCAGCCCTTCCTTTGGGATTTCGGTGAAAGCTCTTTCGCGGATTGGGTGAGAATGGGCAAAAGGCGGGCGTTTCCCTTCGCCGCGCCTTGCGCTAGGCTTGGGCTATGGCCCAACCCCGATTCATCCATCTGCGCGTGCATACCGAACACTCCCTTCTGGAAGGGGCGGTTCCGGTCAAGGCGTTGATCAAGCTGACCAAGGCATCCGAGATGCCTGCTGTGGCTGTGACCGACACCAACAACATGTTCGCCGCCCTTGAGTTTGCGGTTTCAGCCCTGGGCGAAGGGGTGCAGCCGATCATGGGCTGTCAGGTCTCGGTCGCTTACGAGACACCTGCTGCGGGCGAAAAGACCAAGCCTGGCGCGCCGCTGGTTTTGCTGGCGCAAAACGAGGCGGGGTATTTGAACCTGATGAAGCTGAACTCTTGCCTGTATATCGACAAGGGCGGGGCTTTGCCGCAGGTCACACTTGAAGAGGTGGAAGGATACAGCGCGGGGCTGATCTGCCTGACAGGCGGGTCAGACGGGCCTTTGGGGCGCAGCATTCTGGCAGGGCATTTGCCCAAAGCGCGGGCCTTGCTGCACAGGCTGGCTGCGGCCTATCCCGACCGGCTTTATGTCGAATTGCAGCGCCATCCGGGCGAAGGCGGAGCCTTGCCGGAAGGGGAGGCGGCGTCGGAAGCTGCCATGGTTGATCTGGCCTATGACCTTGGCCTGCCACTGGTCGCCACCAACGATGTCTATTTCCCCAAGGCCGAGATGTATCTGGCGCATGATGCCATGATCTGCATCGCCGAAGGGGCCTATGTCGACCAAAGCCAACCGCGCCGCCGTCTGACCGCCCAGCACTATTTCAAGACCGAGGCCGAGATGGCGACCCTGTTCGCCGATCTGCCCGAAGCCTTGGACAACACGGTCGAAATCGCCCGCCGCTGCGCCTTTGCCGCCTATAAGCGCAAGCCCATCCTGCCCAAATTCGCCGATGACGAGGTGCAAGAACTGCGCCGTCAGGCCAATGCGGGGCTGCAGGCGCGTCTGGCCGTGATCCCCCATTCCGTCACCCCTGCCGAATACCAAGCGCGGCTGGATTTCGAACTGGATATCATCGAAACGATGGGCTTTCCGGGCTACTTCCTGATCGTGGCTGATTTCATCAAATGGGCCAAGGATCACGCCATTCCGGTGGGGCCGGGGCGCGGATCGGGGGCGGGGTCGCTTGTGGCCTATGCGCTGACCATCACCGACCTTGACCCTTTGCGCTATGCGCTGCTGTTCGAGCGGTTCTTGAACCCCGAGCGGGTTTCGATGCCTGACTTTGACATCGACTTTTGCATGGACCGCCGCGAAGAGGTGATCCGCTATGTGCAAGAGAAATACGGCCGCGAGAAGGTGGCGCAGATCATCACCTTTGGCGCTTTGCTGTCCAAGGCCGCCGTGCGCGATGTGGGGCGGGTGCTGCAACTGCCCTACGGTCAGGTGGACCGCCTGTCCAAGATGATCCCCTTGGAAGGGGTCAAACCCGTCAGCATCACCAAGGCGCTGGCCGACGAACCCCGCCTGCGCGAGGCTGCCAAGGAAGAAGTGGTGGGCCGCCTGTTGGGTTTTGCCCAGCAGATCGAAGGGCTGTACCGCAACGCCTCGACCCATGCGGCGGGCGTGGTGATTGGGGATCGGCCCTTGGACGAGCTGGTGCCTTTGTACCAAGACCCAAGATCCGATATGCCCGCGACCCAGTTCAATATGAAATGGGTTGAAGCGGCGGGGCTGGTGAAGTTTGACTTTCTGGGCCTGAAAACCCTGACCGTTATTCAAAACTGCATGGAGCTTTTGGCCCTGCGCGGGGTGTCGTTCGACATCAACCTGATCCCGTTGGATGACAAGCCCTCTTACGACCTATATGCCTCGGCCAAGACGGTTGCGGTGTTTCAGGTGGAAAGCAGCGGCATGATGGATGCGCTGCGGCGCATGAAACCGACCTGCATCGAGGATATCGTGGCGCTGGTGGCCCTGTACCGCCCCGGCCCGATGGAAAACATCCCGACCTATTGCGAGGTCAAGAACGGGTTGCGCGATCCGGAATCGATCCATCCGACGATTGACCATATCCTGAAAGAAACCCAAGGCATCATCGTCTATCAAGAACAGGTGATGCAGATTGCCCAAGTCATGGCGGGCTATTCGCTGGGCGGGGCCGACCTTTTGCGCCGCGCCATGGGTAAGAAGATTGCCGAGGAAATGGCCAAAGAGCGGCCAAAGTTTATCCAAGGCGCTTTGGCCACCCATAATGTGCCCAAGGAAAAAGCGGGCGAGGTTTTTGACCTGCTCGAGAAATTCGCCAACTACGGGTTCAACAAATCGCACGCGGCCGCTTATGCGGTGGTGTCGTATCAAACGGCGTATCTCAAAGCCAATTACCCCGTTGAATTCATGGCCGCCGTGATGAACTGCGACCTGCATCTGACCGATAAGCTGGCGGTCTATAAGCGCGAGGTGGATAAGCTGGGGATTGCGACACTGGCCCCGTCGGTAAATGATTCGCTTGCCAAATTCACCGTGCGGGGCGGGCAGCTGATCTACGGCTTGGGCGCGCTCAAAGGCGTCGGGGTCGAGGCGATGGCGCTGATCGTGGGCGCGCGCGGTGAGAAGCCCTTTGCCACGCTGTTCGACTTTGCCCGCCGGGTCGATATGAAACGCGTGGGCAAGCGCCCCTTGGAAATGCTCGCCCGCGCGGGGGCCTTTGACGCGCTAGACCCCAACCGCGCCCGCGTCTTCGAGGCGCTGGATGCGCTGGTCGCCTATTCGGCGGCGGTGGCAGAGGCCAAGGCGTCCACCCAAGTCTCGCTTTTTGGCGATACGGGCAGCGATCTGCCCGAACCCCGCCTGCCGTTCCGCGACGACTGGCTGCCGGTAGAGCGGTTGACGCAGGAACACCAAGCCATCGGCTTTTACCTGTCCGGCCACCCGCTGGATGATTACATGTCCGCCCTAAAGCGCAAAGATGTCAAGACCTTGGCCGAGGTGACGGTGATGGCCGAACGCGGGCCGCTGGTGGCCAAGATGGCGGGGTCCGTCTCGGCCAAGCAGGAACGCAAATCAGCCAAGGGCAACCGCTTTGCCTTTGTCAGCCTGTCAGACCCGACAGGGCTTTATGAGGTCACGGTGTTTTCCGACACGCTGGAGGCGGCGCGCGATCTGCTGGAACCGGGGTTGAACGTGGTTTTAACGGTCGAGGCGACCTTGGAAGGCGACACGCTCAAACTGCTGGCCCGGGCCGCGCAACCGATTGACCAAGTGGCCGCCGATGCCGGCGCCCAAGCCATCCGCGTGCATCTGAACAAGGCCGAGGCGATCCCCTCGCTCGCCGCCCTTCTGGCCAAGGTCGAAGGGCGCAACAAAGCCCAGATCACGCTTTGCGTGCCAGACGATCAGGGCCGCGAGATCGACCTGACCCTGCCGCAGCCCTATCCGCTGACCCCGCAAATCCGTGGGGCGATCAAGGCGATGAGGGGTGTGGTGCTGGTGGAAGAGGTTTGACGACCCTGTCGGGCGAATAGCCTGCCCTGAATTCCCAAATGATACCGCCCTACGCCGCCGGGGGCCGTCTGCCCCCGGACCCCCGAGGATATTTGGGCAAGTATGAAAGGGGTGCCTACCAATGCGGTGGTTTTTGATCGGCCAAGGGGATGGAATTGCCCCCCTCACTCTCGCGCGCCGCCTCGCGTTCGGCCAAAAGGCCCACGATGCGCGTCAGGCGGTCGATCTCGCGGCCTTGTTTTGCCACCATATCGGACAAATCCTCGCCCATCCGCATCAGGTGGGCGATTTTTTCTTCCAAGCCTTCAATCGTCATCTTTTTCCCTTTCATACTTGCCTAAATATCCCACGGGAGGTCCGCAGCGTGTGAAACCCTCCGGGCGGCAGCCCCAAGCGCGCCCGCAGTCCTTGAAGCGCCCCCCCGCCTCGGCTATGCAACCCCCAACCAACCAAGGGGCTATCATGGCACAGGACAAACCCGCCCGCCGCCCGCGCGCCGAGCCGCCCAAGGGCTTTCGCGACTATTTCGGCGCGGAAGTCACCGAACGCAAGCAGATGCTGGATAAGGTGGCGGCGGTCTATCATCTGTACGGCTTTGACCCGCTGGAAACCAGCGCGGTGGAAACGGTCGAAGCATTGGGCAAGTTCTTGCCCGATGTCGACCGCCCGAACGAGGGTGTCTTTGGCTGGCAAGACGAAGACGCCGATTGGCTGGCGCTGCGCTATGACCTGACCGCCCCCTTGGCGCGGGTGGCGGCACAGTTTCGCAACGATCTGCCCTCGCCTTATCGCCGCTACGCGATGGGGCCGGTGTGGCGCAACGAAAAACCCGGTCCGGGGCGGTTCCGGCAGTTCTACCAATGCGACGCGGATACGGTGGGCGCGCCTTCGGTGGCGGCGGATGCCGAGATTTGCGCGATGCTGTCGGATGCTTTGGAAACCGTGGGCATTCCGCGCGGGGATTATGTCGTCAAGGTCAACAACCGCAAGGTTTTGAACGGCGTGATGGAGGTGGCGGGGGTGCTGGACCCGTCCGATCCCGCCCGCTTTGAGGCCGAGCGCGGCATCGTTTTGCGCGCTATCGACAAGATGGACCGTTTGGGCGACGACGGCGTGCGCGCCTTGCTGGGCGCGGGGCGGCGCGATGACAGCGGTGATTTTACCAAGGGCGCGGGGCTTTCAGCCGAGCAGGCCGAGGTTGTGATGGGCTTCACCTCGGCCAAGCGGGCGACGGGGCGCGATACGGTGGCGCGGTTGGCGGAACTAGTCGGCGCTTCTGTCATTGGCCGCGAGGGGGTGGCCGAACTGGAGATGATGGCCGATCTGTTGGACCGTCAGGGCTACGGGGCCGACCGGATCGTGCTGGATCCCGGCGTGGTGCGCGGCTTGGGCTATTACACGGGGCCGGTGTACGAGGCCGAGTTGACCTTTGAAATCTTGGATGAAAAGGGCCGCAAGCGGCAGTTTGGCGCGGTTGCGGGCGGTGGGCGCTATGACGATCTGGTCAAGCGCTTTACCGGCCAAGCGGTGCCTGCAACGGGTGTGTCGATCGGCGTGGACCGGCTTTTGGCCGCCCTGCGCGCCAAAGGGCGCGGTACGGTGGATACGGCGGGGCCGGTGGTTGTGACCGTGATGGACCGCGAGCGGATGGCCGATTACATGGCCATGGTGGGCGAGTTGCGTGCGGCGGGCATTCGCGCCGAAGTCTATCTGGGCAACCCCAAGAACTTTGGCAACCAGTTGAAATACGCCGACAAACGCGCCTCTCCGGTGGCCGTTATCCAAGGCGGGAATGAGGCCGAGGCGGGGGTGGTGATCCTTAAAGACCTGATCCTTGGGGCCAAGATCGCCCAGAACGCCACGCTGGAAGAATGGAAAGACCGCCCCGCGCAAATCGAAGTACCCCGCGCCGATCTGGTGGCGGCGGTGCGGCGGATCTTGGCGCAATGACGCCAAAGGCGTCCATTCGCGCGGAAGCTGACCGGCTTTTTGCGGCCTTTCAGGCGGCAGGCGCTGTGGCCGTGGATGCCGACATCTTGCTGCCTGCCGAAACCCTGCTGGACCTGTACGGCGAAGACATCCGCGCCAAGGCCTATGTCACCACCGACCCCGTGCTGGGCGAAATGATGCTGCGCCCCGATTTTACCGTGCCCGTGGTGCAGGCCCATATGGCGCACGGCGCAGACCCCGCGCGCTATTGCTACAGCGGCGAGGTGTTTCGCGCCCAAGATCATCTTGGCGCACAGGCGCGTGAAAGCCTGCAGGTGGGCTTTGAAATCTTTGACCGCCAAGCCCCCGAACGCGCTGACGCCGAGGTGTTTGCTTTGTTTGGCGCTTTGCTGGCAGGGCTGAACCTGCGGGCTGTCACCGGCGACATCGGCATTTTGATGGCCGCCGTGCGCGGTATCAGCGCCAGTGACAAGCGCAAGGCCGCGCTTTTGCGCCATATCTGGCGCCCCCAGCGCTTTCGCGCCCTGCTAGACCGCTTCTCAGGCCGTGCCCCGATGCCTGCCGCCCGCGCCGCAGTGCTGGCAAGGCTGGCTGCGGGCGAACCCGCCGACCTGATCGCCGCCGCTGGCCCGCTGATCGGCCTGCGCGAGGCGGACGAGATCGCCGCGCGTGCCGCAACTTTGCTGGAAGATGCCAAAGCCGCGCCGATTTCAGCCCTTGAGGCGGCGATGCTCTATGACCTGTTGCAATTGCAGGCCCCGGCCCCTGCCGCGCTGACCCATCTGCGCGGCATCGCGGTGCACCTGCCCGCCATTCTGCCTGCGGTGGAGCGTTTTGCCGCCCGTTTAGAGGCGTTGCAAAGCCACGGTGTCGAGGTCGCCACGCTGGCCTTCGAGGCCAGCCATGGCCGCACCGCGATGGAATACTACGACGGCTTTGTCTTTAGCTTTCTGCACGGCGAAGAGGTCGTGGCCTCGGGCGGGCGCTATGATGCTTTGACGGCGGTGCTGGGGCAGGGGCGGTCGATCCCGGCCGTCGGCGGGATCATCCGCCCGCATCTGGTGGCAGCGCTGCGGGGGGCTGCGTGATGGTCAAGATCGGGGTGCCGTCCAAGGGGCGGCTGATGGAAAAGACCTTTGAGTGGTTCGGGGCGCGGGGCCTGCGGATGGCCAAAAGCGGGTCTGACCGGGAATATGCGGGCGTGGTCGAAGGGGTGGCGGGGGTAGAGCTGGTGATGCTGTCGGCCTCGGAAGTGCCGCGCGAACTGGCGGCGGGGCGGATTGATCTGGGGGTGACGGGGACCGATCTGGTGCGCGATAAGCTCGCCGATTGGGACCGTCAGGTGCGCGAGGTGGCGGCTTTGGGCTTTGGTCAGGCCGATCTGATCATCGCCGTGCCTGCCGCGTGGATCGACGTGGACACGCTGGACGATCTGGACGCCGCCGCCGCCGCCTTTCGCGCCCGCCACGGGTTTCGGCTGCGCATTGCCACCAAATACCACCGCTTGGTGCGCGATTATCTGACCGCCCAAGGCGTGGCCGATTACCAGCTGATCGACAGCCAAGGTGCGACCGAGGGCACGGTCAAGAACCTGACGGCCGAGGCGATTGCCGACATCACCTCAAGCGGGGAAACGCTGCGGGCGAACCATTTAAAGGTGTTGAGTGATGCGGTGATCCTGCGCAGTCAGGCGATGTTGTATCAATCGGCCTTATCCGCTGGCCCCGAGGTTGCGGCCTTGCTGGCACAGATCGGCTTGCGGCCCTAAGGCCGGGGGCCGTCTGCCCCCGGACCCCCGAGGATATTTGGGCAAGTATGAAAGGGGGGTGCGGGGGGTTAGGGTTTGCGGCTGCCAAGGGCCACGCCTGCGGCGGCGAGTGCCATGCCGAGCCAGCCGAGGGGCGGCATGACTTCACCCAGCAAGGGCCAAGCAAACAGGGCGGCTAGGGGCGGGACGAGGTAGAACAGGGCCGAGACGCGGCTGACGGCTCCGGCGCGGATCATGGCCAAAAGCAGCGTCATGGCGAGGATCGAATTTCCCAGCACCAGATAGGCCATAACCCACACGAACTGCGCGTCCCACTGGATGTGCAGGCTTTCGGTGGCCAAGGCCAAGGGCAGGGTAAAGGCGGCACCGACAGCGTATTGGATCAGGTTCGAGGTGACGGGATGGTGCGTGACGCCGAATTTCTTTTCATAGAGCGTGCCGCTGGTGATGCCGAACAATGCGGCGAGGGTGCACAGCAGGCCCCAAGGGTTTTCCGCCGCCACTTCGGCCCGCGCCAAGATCACCACGGCAGCACCTGCCAGCCCAAGACAAAGCCCTGCCCAGCCCATCGGGCTGACGCGTTCGCCCACCAATGCGGGGGCGGCGAGGGCGACGAGGATGGGTTGCAAGCAGACGATGATCGACACCGCCCCCGCCGAGACGCCGGATTTGAAGGCGACATAGCACAGGCCGAAATAGGCCACTTGGATCAAAAACCCCACCAGCGCCACATCGCCTGCGGCGCGCCATGTCTTGGGCAAGGGCGCGCGCAGCACCAGCGCCACGGGGATCAGCACCGCCAGCACGGCGACATAGCGCAAGGCCAGTAGCGTCAGGGGCTGGGCATGTTGCAGCCCCAGCTTGGCCACGCCAAACCCGGCAGACCACAGCAGCAGAAAGATCACGGGGGCGGCCATCAGCCAAAGGGGGCGTTTCATGCCGCCCTGTGTGGCAGGGCGCACCCGCAAGGGCAAGTCAGTGCAGGCCGATTTCGGCCAAAGCCTGTGCCAAGCTGGGGGGCAGCGCGCTTTCCAAGGCGCGGCCCTTGGGCAGGTCGCGCGGGCTTTCGGCGGCGTCTAAATAGCGCCAGCCTTGGAAGGGGCGGCGGGCGGCGGCTTCGGTGCGGATCACCTCGACATCCAGCACCAAGGCGCAGCGGGCAATTCCGTCAGATCCTTGGCGCGGCTCTAGCGCAAGAATGCGTTGGCGGGCGAGAACTTGGCCTTTGATCACCCAGTAGAGCGAGCCGCCGTCCAGCACCTCGGCGGCGCGTTTGGGCCACATGCGGGTGATGTGTTCGGCTGTGCCCGCAGGCCAATGGGCCTTGTGCTGGGCTTGCCATTGGATGAGGTCTTCGACGCTTTCAGCGCCCACGCAAAGTTTAAGGATGTTCAGTGCCATAAGGCTATCATAGCGGGGATGCGCGCAGGCTCAAGGGTCGGCGGTAGAAAGAAAGGCGCGGCGGGGCGCTTGCCTGTGGCGACCCCATCGCGTATCTTGTGCGTTCTGCCTCATCCCCCCCCACAATTTGACAAAGGTCTGCCCATGTCCCGTTTTAACGCGCCGATTGCCGAACAGATTTGGGACATGAAATATCGCCTGAAAGAGGCGGATGGCACGCCGATTGATGCCTCGGTTGAAGACACATGGCGGCGGATTGCGCGGGCCTTGGCGGCGGTAGAGGCTGACCCCACCCTGTGGGAAGAGCGATTCTATGCCGCCCTTGACGGGTTCAGGTTCCTGCCCGCAGGGCGCATCACCGCAGGGGCGGGCACAGGGCGGGCTGTCACCTTGTTCAACTGCTTTGTCATGGGCACGATCCCCGACACCATGGCGGGTATCTTTGAGGCACTCAAAGAAGCGGCGCTCACGATGCAGCAGGGCGGCGGCATTGGTTATGACTTTTCCACCATCCGCCCGCGCGGGGCCGAGGTGAAAGGCGTGGCGGCAGATGCCTCTGGCCCGTTGAGCTTTATGGATGTCTGGGATGCCATGTGCCGCACCATCATGTCGGCGGGCAGCAGGCGCGGCGCCATGATGGCCACGATGCGCTGCGATCACCCCGATATCGAAGCCTTTATCGAAGCCAAGAAAGACGCCGCCCGTTTGCGGATGTTCAACCTGTCGGTGCTGATCACGGACCCGTTCATGGCGGCCGTTAAGGCCGATGGCCCGTGGGAGTTGGTCTTTGGCGGGCGTGTCTATCAAACCTTGCCCGCGCGCGATCTGTGGGCGCGGATCATGCGCAACACCTATGACTTTGCCGAACCCGGGGTGATCTTTATCGACCGGATCAATGCGGCCAACAATCTGGGCTATGTCGAACAAATCGCCGCCACCAATCCGTGCGGCGAGCAGCCCTTGCCGCCTTACGGGGCCTGCCTGTTGGGATCGATCAACCTGCCCACGCTGGTATCGGGTGCCTTTACCGGCGGGGCCAAGCTGGATGTCGCTGCGCTAGATGATCTGGTGCGCATGGCCGTGCGGATGATGGACAACACCGTTGACGCCAGCCGCTTCCCCCTGCCCCAGCAAGAGGCCGAGGCGCGCGCCAAGCGGCGCATTGGCCTTGGCGTCACGGGGCTGGCCGATGCGCTGTTGATGGTGGGGCTGCGCTATGGCTCGGTTCAAGCGGCGGCACAGACGGAAGCTTGGATGCACGCGATTGCACGGGCGGCTTATCTCGCTTCGGTCGATCTGGCGCGGGAGAAGGGGGCCTTCCCGCTGTTTGACGCACAGGCCTATCTGGCTTCGGGCACCATGGCGGGGATGGACGCCGATGTGCGCGCCTTGATCGCCCAGCACGGCATTCGCAACGCGCTGCTGACCTCGGTTGCGCCCACGGGCACGATCAGCCTTTATGCGGGCAATGTCTCGTCCGGGATCGAGCCGGTCTTTGCCTATGCTTATACCCGCAAAGTGCTGCAAAAAGACGGGTCGCGCACGCAGGAAGAGGTGGTCGATTACGCCGTGCGGCTGTGGCGTGAAACCCATGGTGACGCGCCCTTGCCGGATTATTTTGTCAACGCCCAAACCCTGCCGCCGCTGGACCATGTGCGCATGCAGGCGGCAGCGCAAAAGTGGATCGACTCTTCAATCTCGAAGACCATCAACTGCCCCGAAGATATCAGCTTTGACGCCTTTCAAGAGGTCTATATGGCGGCTTGGGATCAAGGCTGCAAAGGCTGCACCACCTACCGCCCCAATGCCGTGACCGGATCGGTGCTGACGGTGAGTGAGGCCGCACCCGCCGCCGCCGCGCAAATGCCTGAAGAGAAAGGCGGCGAAGTGGTCTACTTGGCCGAACCGCTCAGCCGCCCCGCAGCCCTAGAGGGCAACACCTACAAGGTCAAATGGCCGGGCAGCGAACATGCGCTGTATATCACCGTCAACGATATCATCATCGCCGGCCACCGCCGCCCGTTTGAAGTGTTCATCAATTCCAAAAATATGGAGCATTTCGCTTGGACGGTCGCGCTGACGCGGATGATCAGCGCGGTGTTCCGGCGCGGCGGGGATATCTCGTTTGTGGTGGAAGAACTGAAAGCCGTGTTTGATCCGCGTGGCGGGGCTTGGATGGAAGGGCGCTATGTGCCCTCGATCCTCGCCGCCATCGGTGGGGTGATCGAACGCCACCTGATCGCGATTGGCTTTATCGAAGGCGAAGGGCTTGGCCTGAAAAGTGATCCGCACGCCGAGAAAATGGTGGTGGGCGGCAGCCCAAGGGGCGCGGCCTGCCCCAGTTGCGGCAGTTTTGCGGTGCAGATGAAAGAAGGCTGCATGACCTGCGCCGATTGCGGACATTCGAAATGCGGGTGAGGTCGCAGCCGATCAGGACTGCGGCAAGCGCCACGGGAAGGAATACAAATAGCGACAACCGGGTGCGGTTTGTCACCTTCGGTGGGCGTGCAAAAAGGTGATGCCTGCCGCGTAAGACAAGGGTCGGCCTTTCCCAAAAAGGGGGCAAAGGTGCTGTGCAATTTGCCCGATGTCGCCGATAAAATCCCGGATGGCATATAGGCCCGCGCCTTGATCAGGCATCTTTATGCCATGAGATCCCCTTGGCTGCATAGGTCTGGAAACTTCAACGGTTCTGGCGTAACGACAGACGAATTGATATTCGACCTGCCCGATAGGGCGCATCCACGGGGATCAGATGGCCAGTATGCTTTCAATACGCTCGAAACTTCTGCTGCTTTTAATGGTCAGCGGGTTGGCAGCGGCTTTGGCTATCAGCGCGATCGGCTATATACGCTCTGACCAAGCCCTGCGGGCAGCGGTTTGGGATCAGCTTTTGGCGGTGCGCGAAACCAAAAAGGCCGATATTATAAGGTATCTGGATGCGCAAGAACGTGCCTTTGGCGTTTTGGCGGCCCAAGGTCAGGTGCAACAGGCCCTGCCAGAGTTTCGCGCCGCCGTCGCCCTTGAGGGGGCTTTGCCTGCAACAACCGAGCAGAGCGCTTTGGCGGATTTCTATCAAAGCGACATTCTTCCCAATCTGCCAGAAGCGCAGCGGCCCCTGTCGCCGGACATTTTGTTGCCGACCGAGCCGCAAGGTATGCGCCTGCAGCAGCGCTATATCGCGGCCAACCCCAACGCGTCGGGCAAGCGCGATCTGTTCGAAGGCCCGCAAGGCACGCCGGATGCCTATGACGCAGTGCACAAGGCCTATCATGCGCATTTCTTGAACATGATGCGCGCCTTAGAGCTTTACGATATCTTTCTGATTGATGACCAAACAGGAGAAGTCCTGTATACCGTTGAAAAAGAAATAGATTTCGCGACAAATTTGACAACGGGCCCCTATCGCAACTCCGGCCTTGCCCAAGCCTACCGCAGGGTGCGCGATGCGCCAGCCGATCAAAACGGCGTGGTTTTTGTGGATTTTGACCATTACGGCCCCTCATTTGGCGCGCCGGCAGCGTTTCTGGCCGCACCGGTCTTTCACAACGGGGATCGGGTGGGGATTATTGTGGGGCAAGTGTCGATCGACAAGATGAACGCCGCCCTCACCTCGGGCGGAGATTGGATCAACGAAGGGCTGGGTGCTTCGGGCGAGGTTTATCTGGTGGGTGCGGATGGGTTTGCGCGCTCTGACAGCCGGTTTTTGATTGAAGATAAGCCGGGCTATCTGGACCAAATGACCAAACTGGGGGTAGAGCCCGCAGAAATCGCGGCGATTAAACAGTCTGGCCATTCGGTTTTGAACCAACATTTTGCAACCCTTGCGGTCGAGCGCGCGCAAAGCGGCGAAACCGGAGCAGACACGATCCGCGACTATCGCGGGATCGAGGTGTTATCCGCCTATGCGCCGATTGATTTTGGCGGGCATCGTTGGGCGATTATAGCGGAAAAAGATGTGTCCGAAGCGCTGGGCCCGTTGCACGATTTACGCCGCGTGATCTTGATCGCGACAGGCGCTATTGCCATGGCGATTACGATCTTTGCCCTGATCGCTGCGCGTGCCTTTGTCAGCCCGCTTTTGCGGCTACAGCTTGGGGTAGAGCGGCTGAAATCAGGCGATACCCAATTCAAAGTGCCGGTGAAAGGCAATGATGAATTCGCCAATCTGGCCACGGCTTTTAATGGCATGCTGTCCGAAATCGTGCGGCGGAACGGGATTATTGAATCCAAGACCGCCGAATACGAAAAGCTCTTACGCAATGTGTTGCCCGACACCGTGGCCGACCGCTTCAATGGCGGCGAATTGATTGTGGCGGATACGTTTGAAAACGTCAGCATCATCTATGCCGTGATCGTGGGCTTGGATGTGATCCACCGCGACCATTCCGCCAATGATATCATTCGCTTGTTGAACGAGCTGATCGACCTGTTTGACGAAGCCGCTGAGCGGCACGGGGTGGAAAAGATCAAAACCATCGCCGATGCCTACCTTGCCGCCTGTGGCCTGTCGACGCCAAGGCTAGATCACCGCCAGCGCGCGGCGGCCTTTGCGGACGAAATTCAAAGCATCCTGCGCCGCTTTAACGAGGCCAAGGGCTTGCATCTGACCCTAAGCATCGGTCTGGCCAACGGCGCGGTTGATGCGGGCATCGTCGGGCGCAAGCGGTTTGTCTATGAAATCTTGGGCGAATGCGTTTCAGAGGCGCGCCGCTTGGCGCTGTCGGCCAACGATTCTAAAATTCACATGAGTGCCGCGATGGGCGCAGCCCTTCTGGCCCATCATCAGGATGTGGCCAAGCATGGGTGATCTTTTGTCGGAAACCACCGCCCTTTGGACAATTGCGGTTGTTCTGGGCTATCCCATCTTGGCCTTGGGCTTGGTTGAAGCTTACCGCCATGCCCGCACCGGTTATCCCGAACTGGCCAGACTGATCAATCTCTTGCAAGTTTCGGTTCTACCCTTTGTGGCGCTGCATGTGTTGATGAAACGTGTGGCCGAAGTGCCGCCCGATAATACTGCGGCCAAGCTGGTCCTGACGGCTTTGTCGATCTCTGGCATCAACGCCCTGTTGCTGGGGTTGAATTTGCTTGTCAGGATCGGCCCTGCGGCCAATGAAGCCTTGGCCCGCACGCCCGGACTTGTGTTGGATTTGATCCGTCTGGTCTTGGTGCTGGTGGCATCGGCCTTTGTCGCGTCAACCATATGGACGGTTGATCTTGGCTCTTTGATGGCGGCTTTGGGGGTTGGGTCGGTGGTCATTGGTCTGGCGCTGCAAGACACGATGTCGGGCCTGTTCTCTGGGGTCTCGTTGATGTCTGGCCGGCACTTTCGTGAAGGCGACTGGATTGAATATGGGTCTTCGTCGGGCAAGATCGTCAAGCTGGACTGGCGATCCGTGACGATCGAAACGCTTGATGATGAACGTCTGATCGTCATTCCCAATTCTGCGCTGGCGCAGGGCGGGTTTACGGTTTTGTCCTCGTCCACACGGGTGTTTGGCCAGAATATCTATGTCAAGTTCAGCTACGGCACGCCGCCTGCCCGCGCCATGGATGCGA
>Ga0209499_1001547_pt1 | contig 15724 bp, 17 predicted proteins | sample C_130208_EF_Meta_FD_187306 | JGI IMG/M metagenome (GOLD analysis project Ga0209499, IMG submission 187306) | Freshwater microbial communities from Lake Croche, Canada to study carbon cycling - C_130208_EF_MetaG (SPAdes) (version 2) | ecosystem: Environmental > Aquatic > Freshwater > Lake...
GCCTAAATTTGATAATCCTACAGCACCGCCAACCATTCCAAGAACAGTAGCAGTACCCAAAGCAGTTGCTAGTTGATAGCTTTTTGTATAATACCGTTGGCATAAACAAATTTCTGTTGTTATATCTCTAAAATCAAATCCAGTAGCAGAGCTACCTACTTCTAGTTGTACGCCTGTTATGTAAAATGTTGCGCCACTTGTACCTACTACGGATGTTGCGCCTGTAGCTGAGTTATAGTTTGCAGCAGCCCAAGCGCCAGCAGTTCCGCTTCCAGTTGAACCAACTCCAAGTCCAAAAATAACACTAAGACCAATTCCGTTTGTTGTCAGCCAAGTACCTGTAGTATCTCCAGCAATAGTAATACTAATAGAAGTCCAAGTACTTGCGGATGATACTGTATATGTAAACGGATAAGAACGATTACCTGCAGAGTTTTTTAATACTCCACCAAAAGTACCTGTTAATGAACTATAGATTTGAAATGACAGAGTTACTGTTTTAGCATTTGCAGTTCCCCAAGCTAAGTCCGCAATGTTTAATCCTTCAATTCGTTGTGCTAACCAAAATTCATCAGAAGCACCTACTGTATATGCAGAACTAGAAGTTATACCAAGATAGTTAATATATCCTGATGGTGGTGTAACTGAACCCGCATTTTGCTGTGCTGTAAATTTAGAAGCAACACTACCATATATAAAAAATCTATCTACAACATAAGTAGCAGAAGTTGATTGAGTAACACTAGCCCCAGCATTACGCTGGTCAATACGCATACCACCGTTAATAATTCTATTTTTGAATCCTACATGTTGCGCTGAACTTACTAATTGATTACTAGTAATTACACCAGTAATTGCTGTATTAGAAACTGATGCAATCTGTGAACTAATAATATTACCAGTAATAGCAGTATTAGCCACCGACACAATTTGCGCAGCAGTAATTGTTCCCGTTATCTGAGTATTAGCAATCGATGAAATCTGGTTTGCGTTAATCAAACCAGCAATTGCTGTGCTTGAAACTGACGAGATTACATTGGCACTAATCGAATTCGGTGCAATACTATCTGAAACAATTTGTGAGATTGCCATCTATTACGCTGGCAAGCTTGATGCCACCCAATTTTGAGCTGTTTCATCCCAAGAATATGGACCACCTTCAGTAGGCATTTCTACTGGAGCTTTCCATGTCCACGTTGCAGAGTCCATAACCCAACTTGCATATGGTGATGGTGCATAAAACACATCATTAGCACGATCATAGGTGTAACCAAGACCTGCATAATTTCCACGAACTGCTGGCTGACCAGAAGGCTCTTGGCTATTAGGTAAATAATGAACATTACCTCTAGTGTTATAACTAGTTTGAATCCATTGGCCGGGGCTTGAATCAACAAACGTATTAAAAAAATCTGGCTCAGCAACAATAACCTGAACCACTTTACTGTCAACTACTTTAGCAAAATGTCCCATCTACTTCTCCTCTAAAAAATTAATTTAAATATGTTCCCATTGTTGGGCTTCTTCATTCCATCGATAAGACCACTTATATAAATCAGTAGGTCTAGGAATTGGTGCTTCCCACAAACAAGTATCTTCATTTAAAATCCATGAAGCATAAGGTTTAGGGGGAATAAAAGCATCTCTTGTGGCATCATATGTGTAACCTACTTTAGCATAATTCTTACGCAAAGTAACTCCACCATCCGGTTTTCTTACTGTGTCATTAAAATGATAATGAACACCGCCGTATGTATTAAAAGAAGTTTGTATCCAAGTTCCGGTCGATTCATTTACCGAATCAGCATTTACAACTTCTACAACAATGCCATCAACCACTCTTGCAAAATTTGCCATTACACTACGTTCCTTTTTATCTAAAAGCTTGGCCTTTCATCCACGCCACAGCCGAATATCGTTCACCTTTGGTGACCGGTGTTACCATATGTTCGATGAAGGAGGGAAATATTACAACACTTCCTTTTTTCCTTGTCATCGTTGCCGTTTCACCTTTGGCGCTTGTTCGAACAATCAAATCACCACCTTTATAACTATTCTCATCTGACAACTGAATCGAACAACTTAATTTTCTTTGCCAATTGCCATCTTCTGGAGGAAAAGCATCAACGTGCCAATCATAATGTCCTTTTTTACCATAGTGGCCTAATTGAACATCTTCCATTCCGTGTATATCGAAATTCCATCCAGCATTTACATTGGCACTTTTAATATATCCAAAGATAGTATCAAATATTTCTGTGGCCGGTGGAACCCAAACAACATTAGTAATACGAGTTTCATTTTTTAATTCAAAACCACCTTTACCATCACCAACTGTAGCAATTTCTGCTTTATCTTTATTGAAATGTTCTTCAATCCATCTGTCACAAACTTCTGGTTTAATTTCTGCTTCCCAAAACCAATATGTATTTTTAAAAATCATAATGTAATCACCTTATAAAATTAACTACTGCTGTTTATTATATAGTACTGCGCCACCAAAGGTTATGCAATAAAGTTTCCTGATGAAAGAAATTGATGAACCCACCAAGTTTGTCCTGTAGCAGAATAGTTTGTAACAGAACCTCCAGTACCTCTTTGGAATGTACTTTGATATGTGACAATTACAACACCTGATCCTCCGGCACCACCGTTGGCTCCGTATAGAGCAGGATTATAATAAGCACCAGCACCACCGCCACCGCCGCCGGTGTTTGTAGAACCTGATGTTGCAGTAGTGTTAGTTCCTGATCCGCCGCCACCACCACCTGAACCTCCTGATCCAGGAGATGATACACTATATGGATAATTTGGTGGATATGCACTAGTATTACCGCCGCCGCCACCGCCGCCAGCATAATAAGTTGATGATCCAATAATTGAAGAGGTGAGTCCTACTCCACCGGGTCCTGCAGCTCCAGAGTTTGTTGCACTACTTCCTCCAACACCACCCGCACCGCCACCACCCGATGTACCGAATCTTGGTTGCCCTGCGCCATCACTACCGTTACCAATCACATTACCGCCCGCACTACCTTGGCCTGCTGTTGCTGCACCTCCGTAAACTGTTGTTGCACCATTCGTATTTCCTGTGCCTCCACCAGAACCACCAGAACCACCTTGTGAACCAGGATTTGATCCGCCCCCGCCACCTACAGCAGTGAGAGAGAATAATGCTGAACTTCCACCTTGGCTTCCTGGACCTGAAATTCCTGCTGCACCACCACCTCCAACACTAACGGAATAAGTAGCGCCAGCGGTAACAAGCTGAGTAGATATCGTAACTAATCCTCCTGCACCACCTCCTCCAGAAGCCCAAGTACCACCACCACCGCCTCCGCCGCCAGCAACAACTAGCGCTTGAACAAAATAACTATTACTTGCTGGAAATGCCGACACCCATGTGTTTGATGATGAGTTAGCTCCATTAGCGCCAGAGAAAGCTTCAACAGTTTGTATTGTTGTATTATAACGCAACATACCAACAGAAGGGTTTGCTGGTCGCTGAGCAGATGTACCTGAAGGTAGGGTCAACGCTTGAGTTCCTGTATCAGTAAATCCGTTGACCGAATCGAATATTAGTGCCATTTTTTATTCCTTTAAATTACTTTCCATACTGCATTACCGGTGATTTGAACCAAAATTCCTGCTGTATTCATAACAATTGGTCCTACTGAAAACATATTTTTACCAGATGGTGATGTATAATTTGCCGTAATCTGATTTGAATTTTCAAAAAATATTCCTGTGTTTGCTCCACCAGAAGAACCACCAACACTTGATCCTGCTATAGCACCCCAAACACCATTTGTATAACCTTCAAATGATCCTGTGGTTGTATTAAGCCTGAACTGTCCATTAGCACCAGCAGGTCTTTGTTCTGTGGTACCAGCGGGTACCTTTAAAGCCCCAGTACCATTGGCAGAAGCGGTATCAATATGTAATACACCAACAGAACCATTAGCTAACATTGCACCAGGTAAAGTTCCTGGTACCATTGCATTAATAATGGTATTTGACGATATTACATCTGATGTTATCTGTGTTAATGCCATTTATATTATTCTTTAATTTAACTATTTATTAAGCAGTGAAAGTGCCTGATGGAACTAAAATTGCACCAGTACCATTCGCTGATGCTGAATCTAATTGTGAAGTAACAATCGCCGTATTGGTTGATACTTCATTGAAGGTTATTTTTTGTTGTGCCATTTTATGCTATGTATGTTCCTGATGCTGTAAATTTGTGGTATGTATAACCGCCCAATGAATTAATTGTTCCACCAAATCCTCTTTGTGAACCTAAGTAACGTACAATAACTAATCCTGAACCGCCGGATCCAGAATTGAATGCACCACCTCCACCACCTCCGGTGTTTGTTGTACCAGAACCTCCTGTTCCTGGCGGAGCTCCTATTGATCCATTGCCTCCGCCACCCGATCCTCCCGGTGCCGAAGATCCATTATAACTTTCTCCACCTCCACCACCACCTAGGTAATTGGAAACTCCTGTTCCTGTTGCAGTGGTCCATGCAGAGAAAGAATTTGTTCCTGCTCCACCAGCACCACCATTATTACTTGAACCGTTTCCACCAGGAGCTCCTGCACCACCACCGCCACCAGCACCATCAGCGCCGCTAGAAAAATAACCTAAACCTCCAGGATTTCCTTGGCCAGTTGTTCCGCTACCGGCCGTGCCACCTGAATATGCTGGAACTCCTCCGCCGCCGCCGGCTCCACCACCAGAACCACCATCACCACCTTTACTTCCGGTAGATTGAGTTTGGCCATAACCTCCACCATATGCTGTTACGAGTGATCCAAAAGTTGAATTTGTTCCTGAATTACCTTGTGATGGATATGCAATTCCTGCTCCTCCTCCACCAATCACAACGCCATATGACAATCCAGGAGAAGTTGAAGTTGATACCGATAAAACTCCGCCTGCACCACCACCACCACCTGCATTGTAACCGCCACCACTACCGCCACCACCAACTGCAAGAACTTCAATTAGATATGAAGTTGATGCGAGTGTGTACCAACCTGTATTTCCAGCAACATAAACTTCTAACCAAGTGTTTGAAGAATTCCAACGAATTGTTCCATTAGCCGCTGAAGCAGGCCTCTGAGCAGTTGTTCCTGTTGGCAATACTAAACCACCGACAGCATTACTGGAGTCCACAATACCACCAGCAGCAGAAATGAATACATTACCAGTTAGTGATGTTAGATTGGCCGCAGATGATGAACTGCTTGCTGATCCTGAACCTACATTAGCCCATGATACACCATTTGCTGATTCTAATGTACTTAATGTGGTGTTATATCGAATTGCTCCTGCTGTAGCAGTTGGTCTTTGACCAGTAGTACCAATAGGAACTATAATTGATCCGTTACCTGTTGCTGAGCCAGTATCTAATTGAACAACAGAAACTTGTCCTGTTAATTGTGTAGTTGTAACAGAACTAATTTGATTTGAATTAATCAAACCAGTAATAGCAGTATTACTAACAGAAGCAATCTGTGAAGCAGAAATGCTTGTGTTAGGACTAATTTCGTTAGAAGTAATTAATTGTTGTGACATGATTAAGCTATGTAAGTTCCTGATGAAGTAAATGTGTGAATTGTTTGGCCACCAGAAGATGAAATTATTCCGCCTGTTCCTCTTACTGGTCCTGTATAAGAAATAATTACTACACCTGATCCGCCAGCTGCACCCCCGCCGCCACCGGATCCTCCACCACCACCAGTATTCGATGAGCCAGCTGATCCTGCTATTGCAAATCCTCCAGCACCTCCACCTCCTGTGCCACCTGCACCAGCTGTATTGGTGCTGCCGTCACCTGAGCCTCCGCCACCACCTGCATAATACACACTTGAACCACTAATTGAATTGGTTACTCCTATACCACCGGCGCCAGATGCAGATGCTCCTGTTCCTGGAGTTCCTCCTGAAGCTCCTGCACCGCCCCCACCACCTGACGGATATGGCGATGTAGTATTACCTGCACCTCCAGGATTTCCTTGGCCAACAGTTCCTGAATTACCTGGAGTTGCAACGGTACTTGTTCTTCCTCCGCCACCACCTGATCCACCAGCGCCAGAATTATTATTATTAACATCTCCACCTCGGCCTCCACCAATTCCATTAAAACCAAAAATTGATGAATTTAAACCTGCGGATCCTATTGCGCCTCCTGATCCAACAGTCACAGAATATTGTGTTCCTGGAGTTACAGATATTGCTGCACCAGATAAAACTCCTCCTGCTCCTGCTCCACCACCAGAAGGTCCTCCACTACCTCCACCGCCAGCAACAATTAAATAATTAACAAAATATGGGCCCAACGCAAAGCCGCTAGAATAAGGTAACCATCCCTGATTCGCATCATAATAAACAAAAGCGGCCGATTGTCCGTTTGTAGAAATAATTAAGTTGGCGGTATTACCTTGAATTCTATTTCCGTTTGGAAAAACAATTAAATTATTTGAACTAAAAGTTCTTGCATAGTCTACAATTTGAATTTGTTGGCCAACAGTAGGTGATGCAGGTAAAGTTACTGTTACATTAGCAATTGCAGTATTAACTCCGTAACCACTACCCGCTACAGCAATAAAACTTGTATTCTGAACTGGCTGCCATGAAACTCCACCACCAGAACTTGCAGCACCAGAACCCACATTGGCCCATGCTGTACCATTGGCACTCTCTAATGAACCTAATGTAGTATTGAATCGAATAGCACCCGCTGTTGTAACTGTCGGTCTTTGTGCTGTGTTTCCTACAGGAACAATAATTGCACCAGAACCATTGGCTGATATAACATCCAATTGTGTAGATGTAATTTGTCCAGTAATAATTGTATTAGCTACTGAAGTAATATCGTTTGAGGTTATTTGTTGTAGTGCCATTTTTTAAGCCGTAAATGTTCCTGATGAATTGAAGGTATGATATGTATAACCACCAGATTGCGTAATAGTTCCACCTGTACCTCTTGCAATTGGACTTAAATAACGAACAACTACTATACCTGATCCTCCAGCACCTGATACTCCAGAACCTGATCCACCACCACCCGATCCTGTATTAACTGAAGCACTAGTAGCAGCAGGAGAACCACCGTTTACTCCTCCACCACCACCACCTCCGGATCCTCCTGATCCAGCAGAAGAAGGCGATGATATTGCACCGCCGCCGCCACCAGCATATGATGATCCATTTGACCAAGTGTATCCGCTTCCGCCATTACCTGCGTTTGTTCCGCTAGCGTTTGATCCTGAAGAAGTTGCACCGCCTCCACCTCCACCACCGTAATAAACTGGTGCGTATCCTAACCCTCCTGGATTTCCTTGGCCGGAAGTTCCTGATCCTGCAGCACCGCCGCCGTTATTTCCACCACCACCACCTGATCCACCAGCACCAGCATTAGCAACGCCGCCGTTATTTCCTCCGCCGTAACCACCACCAATTGCTGCCAAATTAAATGCAGTAGTATTAGTACCGGCGTTTCCGTTTGCATTTGCTCCAGCAGCAATAGATGCACCGCCGCCACCAATAACAAAATTATAAGATGTTCCTGAAGTGACTAATACAGAAGCACCAACCAATACACCTCCAGCACCTCCACCGCCACCATTATTTGTTCCACCAGAAGCTCCACCAGCAATTATTAAATAATCAATTGAATAATTTCCTACTGAATATCCTGATGAATAATTAAGCCATCCTTTTGTTGCATCAACATAAACAAGATTAACAGCTTGGCCATTAGTTGAAATGGTTACGTTTGAAGTGTTGCCTTGAATTTTGTTTCCGTTTGGATATAAAATTAAATTATTGGAACTAAAAGATTGATTGTAGTCAACAAAAGTTAATAAGCTTCCTATGGTTGGACTTGAAGGTAAAGTTACTGTTACGTTAGCAATTGCTGTATTAACAGCATAACCGTTACCAGCAACAGCAATAAAGCTATTATTTTGTACCGCTTGCCAAGAAACACCACCGCCACCAGAACTAGTTGCTGATCCTGAACCTACATTAGCCCATGCACTTCCATTAGCACTTTCTAATGTATTCAGAGTTGTATTGTAACGAATATAACCTGCTGACGCTGCCGGCCTTTGGGCTGTGTTTCCAATAGGAATTAATATTGCACCAGTGCCATTTGCTGAAGCAAAATCTATTTGAACATTACTGATTGCTCCGTTGGCAATTTGTGTACCAGTGATTGTATTGTTGGCAATTTGTGATGCAGTAATTGTGTTGTTAGCTATACTTGTATTTGTAATTCCATAACTAGCAATTTGTGCAGAAGTTACCGCACCAGCCTGAATTTTTGATGTAGTAACAGAGTTATCTAGTGGAACTAAACCTACACTTATTGATTGTTGTGCTGCACGAATTGCTGCACCATTCGCTGGAGCAGAAGTAAATACTAAATTGTTTCCAGAAATAGAATAGTTGGCTGGGCTTGTTTGTGTAATACCATTAACTGTAACAGAAACTCCGTTGGCTGCTGGTGGAGTTTGTGATAGTGTGAATGATGTATTTGATCCGTTACCAGTAAAATTGGTGACAACCGGATTAAATAATCCAGTAGCCAAATGATAATACTGAATAGCACCAGTAGCAATCTGTGCTGATGTAACTGTGTTGGCTGCTGGTGATACACCAGAGTTTACGAAGTTACGATATACAACAACAATATTATTAGGATATGCAGCAGAAGGTGGTGAAGTAAATGTAAGTGTGTTTAAATTAGAAACAAGATAAGCAACACCCGGATCTTGTACCACATTATTAACAATAACTTCAATGTCAGATTCGGTTGTAACGGAACGAGATAGATTGAATGTGGTTGTTACTGCATTACCACTAAAGTGATCGTATGATGTTGATGAGTATCCAAAACTATCTGGCCGAGATCCTAAAAATGTCATAGTTTAATCCCTATGAAATTTGTAATACTGATAGAATTGCATCCGCTGAATTGGTAACACTAGAAACAACTTGTACCGAATCGCCTGCTTTAAGTACCAATTTTTGATCACCGCCAACAACTACGATTGTACCACCAATAGGTACTGTAGCATTGTTAACAATATAGGTTGCCGCATATGAGTTAGAAGAATCTAAAACATAAGCAGAGATTTGAATTGTATTTGATGTGGTACGGTTGGCCACGGACAAACCAATCACAGTAGATTGTGTGGCGGCTGGTGTCTGGTAGACCGTTGTATTGGCTAAACCAATACCTGGTTTTAACGAATTAGTGAATGAATTGGCCATTATTGATATCTCATATTATTGTTTATATTTATCCTGACTATCCAAGAGCTATAGAATATGCTAAAGCCGTAGAAACAGCAATCAATACTGCATTGGAGGTGGCTGCCGTGGTACTAGAATTAGATGAAACCGAATCACTCAAAGTAACTGAGGCACCACCAGTAGAATAAGGTGTTCCGTTAGCATAGAATAATCCGTTGGTGTAAACAGCATTTGCATAAAGGTTACCAGCAATACCGGCACCACCAGAAATTGTAATAGCTCCTGTAACATTTGAAGTGGCCACCGTAGTATCTGTGATGACCAACCGACCTGTCATTGTGTCGCCAGATTTTAATACTGTTGAGTATGCTCTAGTGTTGGCTGTATTTGCTTGAGCATATCCAGAAGCCGCATAGTTGTTAACTGCTGTAATATTGGTAGCATTAGTATTACCAGCGGCATATGCAGCCCAAGCAGCATTGTTTGCTGTGGTAATATTGGTATTCTGTGTAAGGTTAACACCTTCAATAACATCCAATCTAGTATTTTGTGTTAAATCAACACTTTGAATAATAGAAATTGTTGTATTTTGGTTTGTATTGATTGTTTCAATACTTTGTAATCTGGTATTCTGAGTTACATCAACACCAATAGTTACGTTTGCTTGTGCATATGCAGCTGCAGCATATTGGTTTACAGCCGTAATATTGGTAGCATTGGTATTGCCAGCAGCAAAGGCAGCCCACGCAGCATTATTTGCTGTGGTGATATTGGTATTTTGGGTAAGGTCAACACCTTGTGTAACAATAGTATTCGCTGAAGCAGTATTGGCCTGATTGAATGCGGCTTGAGCCAAACTAATAGCATTGTTTACATCACCGGTAGTAACACCTTGAGTTGTTTTAATTTCGATAGAGGCACCAGATGCCGGTGCTTCAGATAATGTAAGAACATTATTTGCAAGTGTATATGAACTTGTTAATTGTAATACACCATTAATATTAACAAGAACACAATAAACGTTGGTTGGTGTTGATGTTAAAGAAAAAGATGTTGTTGATCCATCTCCAACATAAACATCATCCGAAATAACAAAAGAAACGGCATTTGCATAAACTGTTGTTGTTCCACCACCTCCACCGTTACTTGTGGCAGTAGAAGAAATTGTAATCTTTTTATTGATTGTATCAGTAGAGATACTGATATTATTACCTGCAACAAACGATAAAGTATCCGCAGCACTTGTTGCAAGTATTAATGACGAATTGGAATTGATTGTTGCAAAAGAATTGGCTGATGTTTCACTTTGAATATAAGTGATTGTGCCTGAAGCATTTTTATAATACAGCCTTCCATCGGCGTAATTTAGAGCCAACTCACCAAAAGCTAGTGATGGTGGTACATTACCTGTAGCGCCCGATTTTTTTAACTGTATGTTTGTATTTGCCATCTACTTAAAAACTTCCGCCGTCCTTTATAGTATCTGTTATCTCATTTGAAAAAACATCTACTGTTTTTGTTGTTTTTGCTTCGTCAATCTTTTTACGCTTGGCGGGAGTTAATTGCAAATAATCAATTTGTTCCTTTAATTCTTTAATCATTTTATCATAAGTTAACCGAGTTTTTTGGTGCAAATCTCGTTCTTTTACCAACTCATTTCTAAAAGTATCAATATGTTGAACTTGGTGTTTTACATTTTCAAATTCATCTTTTCGACTTCTTAATTCATTCAATTCTTTATTTAAATCTTCAAGTTTTGAATTTAAATTGGTAATTTCAGTTTCATTTTCAGAATTCCTATTTGCTTCCATGACAGACAATTCTTCAATTCGTTTTGCCTGTTCATTGACCAGTTCTTCAGTAACTCTTGCGTTTGCCTGTAACGAAATATTTCGAATGATAGCATCCGTCATTGTTCTCGTTAGTGTTTCAATATAATAATTCAAATACTTTTCGTTATTCATTTCAAGCTCCTTATTATAAATTAATTACAAAGTATATTTAGAACTGGCCTCCATCAAGAGCCGATGACCATACTGGAACTCCAGCATTAGTAACAGTAAGAATCTGATTTGACCAAGTTTGGTCAGCAGTACCTGCTGCGGCAGTAACTTGAATTGCGCCTATTCCATTGCCGTATGTGATACCGTTTGTAGTAAAGGTTGCTGCGCCTGTACCGCCTCTGACTACACCTAATGTTCCAGAACCAATCTGTGAAGTGTCGATATTGATATCAGCACCAGTAGCAGCAGTAACCCGACCATATGCATCAACAGTAAGCGATGTAATTGTTTTTGCAGTAGAGAGAGTACCAGTCAATACATAATTTGAGTTGGCTAATTGACCAACTGCGTCAGTTCCGTTACCAATTAATAAACCACCACTAGAGAATGTTGCAACACCAGTACCGCCTTGAGCTACTGTTAATCCTGCAATTGCTTGTGTTGTGTAGTTTGTTACACGACCATAAACATCAGTTGTTAAATTGTTTACTGTGGAATTAGATGTAATCGATGTGTTGATTGACGATACGTTAGCTAACTGACCTAAACCATTCGTACCTGAACCAATAACAACTTGACCGGTTGCAAATGAAGATTGTCCTGTACCACCAGAAGTAACAGGTAATGCTGTTGTTAAACTTAAAGCACCAGAACTAATCGTTGTGGCAATGACGTTACCCTTAAAGTAACTAGCATTAACGTTTGCGGTACGGAAACTAGCATCAGCCACATCAATTTCATTATTTGCGTTGAGTGCTTTGTTGTAGTTATCGAATACATAGAATTCTCTATTGCCTGCATTACGGAACACACCAGTTGCTCTTTGTGAACCATCGTTGTATGCACCAGCAAAACCAATATCAACAGCATCAGAGGTGGTGTTGTTTGAGGCCAAATAAATCATTGGGTCTGCAACATTTAATGTTTGCGTATTGATGGTTGTTTGTGTACCAAGAACAGTTAAACTACCATTAATGGTTAAACTACTATCGATAGTTTGTAAAGAAATTGGAGTGTTAGCACGAACAACGGAAGTATCTACGTCAAATGTTACTGTATCGGTAGCACTTGCAGTAGAAGTAATACCTGCACCACCAACGAGTGTTAATGTATCGCCACCAGAAATAACTTGACTTGCGCCGCCATCAGCAGCAACAGTAAATGATGTAGTAATGCCAGCAGTAGAAACAGCAAGAATACGACCGTTAGCACCAATATTTAAAACAGGAATTTGTGTAGTAGAACCGTATGAACCAGCAGTAAGACCAGGAACCGCATTAAGAGCAGCATTCAATGTGATGGCGGCCGAACCATCAAAAGATTGTGCTGAAGCAGTAATATCTGTACCAGAAATCGAGAAGTTTCTTGCGTTGGTTAATTGGTCTGCCTTGTCAGCAATACCAGTCAAACGACCAGCAAACATACCATTGGCATCACGTTTTACCAATGTGCTAGCAGTGTTGGCTGCCGTGGCCGCATCTAAAGTAGAGGTATAATATTGACCACCTACGTTAACAACACCGGTACCAGCAGGAGAGCCTAGGTAAAGGGTATTCGATGAGTATGAATAGGCAAACTCACCGGCCTGCAACGATACAGGACGTCCTGTAGTTACCGACCGTTTGATTAAAATATTAGTATTGGCCATTTCTCAATCCTTTTTTTATTTTTATGGATGCCATGTGTTATTTATTAAAACGTACCACCATCAACCAAGTTAATGACGGCATTTGATATGTAATTCGGACCACCTATTTGAATGATATCTCCGTACTGGTCTCCAATGAATAATGTATTGGACTTAAAAGAATAAGCCAATTCACCATCATCCAATAGGCTTGGCCTAGTGTTTGCATACGACCGGAGTATCTGTATCGTGGTATTAGCCATTAAAACAATCCGGCGTCAACATTTTTTAAATCTAATGGTAAGGTACCAGCATTTACAACAGCAAAACTATTGGTATTGGCAACATAAGTGATAACATCACCATTATGAACACCGGCTAATTCTAAATCTGTTGCACTTTTGAGTGTTCTTGTTCCACCATAATTAATCTCAGTAGCGGTAGGTACTGTTCCTGTACCAACCCTTACTTTAATAACTGCTGGTTGTGTTACTCTGACATTAGGCATTGTTTACCTCGTTACACGGGGTGAAACGTCTATAATTCCTTCTAAAATTCTTGTTTTCACATTGGTGCTGGCATCAGAAATGACGGCATCGTATACATAACGACCAGGAGCTATATTGGCTGTGGTATTTGCAGCTAATTCTAAGGTAACAGTACCTTGCCCAACATTAATTGAACTAGAAAAAGTTGCAGTAGCGTTTGCGGAATAATAAGATTTACGCATCTGACTGGATGCTGTGTATCCGGCAAGATTGTATGTTTCACCATACACATCATCTAAAGTGATGGTTGTGGTAAATGTAGTACCTTGTTCTAAGTATAGATTACTGTATGCTGCCGGCATTTATGTTCCTATTATATCCTATTGTATATTTATTTAATTTCCATCTAAGCTCAGGAGTAAATGCGCTTCTTAAACTCTTGGAACTCGTTTCCGGAATTTCTAGGCCGGAACGTAAAAAATCGAAATTTTTACTTTTTAAGTTTTTCGACTTCAGAACTTAATTCCTTGATTGCTTCAACTAATAACGGAATCAAGCGCTCATAATGAATGGTCAAATATTTTTCATCAATAGGTGCCGGTACAACAACTTCTGGTAGCACTTTTTGAACTTCTTGAGCAGAAAGACCAACTTCAGTTCTATCTGTATAACCTAGTGACTGAGCTAAATCATTGGCTTTATAATAGAAACCATTTAATGACTTTAACTTTTCTAAAGCACCAGTAATGTTCTCTAAACGATTTTTCAATCTATCGTCAGAGTAATATGAAGTGATGTTGTTAGTAGCACGGATCTCACCAGCGGTACCAGAAGCAGCAGTACCTATACCAATTGATCCGAACTGAACACTCGATGCCGTAGCAATAGCTTGTGGTAAAGAGAGTGTTGGTGTGGTTGTACCAGTTACAACAACTTGATTGGCTGTTCCTGTAATAGAAACCACCGCTGATGTATTACTAGAAGCAGCAGTAATTCTACCTTGTTGGTCAACAGTAATATTAGCTGCTGTATAGCTTCCTGGAGTAACTGCTGTGTTTGCAATTTGTGAAGCAGTCATTACACCAGTAATTTTGGTGTTAGCTAAAGAAGTAATAAATGATGGATTTGCATATGAACTGGTAATGTATACACCATTGTTTACAGTATTTGCATTACCTGTGATATTTGTGTTTAAATAACCTGTGCCGGCACCGGTGATTGATAAGGATTGTGCCGATACAAAACCAGCAACCGTTACATTACCAGCAACTGAGCCATTCAATACTAAAGAAAGTGAGTTTGCTGTTATTTGGCCACCGGTGATTAAACTACCACCAATAGTTGCATTGTTTGATACTGCTAATGATGTACCTGTTCCGTAAATACCAACGTTGGAGAACGAACCATTTGCAATTGCACCTAAACCACCAACAGTAAGTTGATTTTGAATATAAGCAGAAGAACCAACACCTTGAACTTGTAAACCGCCGGCAATAACGGCGTTGTTAGCAACCTGTAAACCTAAAATGGGAGCATTTAGATATAATGTTCCTGATGGTTTGATATAGTTGTTAGCAGCGAAATCGTTATTTTCTCTAACCAAAGAGTTGGTTGTTACAACCCAATCACCAAAGGTGTTAGCATAACTTAAAATTGATACGGTATTAGCCAAGATATTTACCCCTTATTATTAATCTGTGTAACATTTCCATCCCTTGTAGGTTTTTTGTTTACCTTGTGCTATTGCCGACATAGAACCTTGATTTAAATTGTATTTTCTGCAAAATTCTGATAAATTACTTGTTTCAAAATTTCTACCCTCAGGATCAATTAATTGCCAAGTTTTCATTGTAATCAATGAATGCTTAGGTATTTTTCCTTTTTTAGCCAAAGACATATTCTTTCTATGTTCCTTGGTTTTATTATAACTTGTTACATTATGTATCATTTTTCCATTTATACCAAAACAACCTTTATTAATTAACATTGGATTGTTCCAATTTTCTTTAATTAAATTTTGTTCAAAAATAAAAGCATCTTCTTTAGTATAAAAATCTGCAAGAACCATATAATTAAATTCTTCAAATACTGGTTTTATATTTTTAGAACTTGAAAAATATGTACCGCCTAAATCTAATTCTGAATATACCGAATTGGCCCAGCGAGAACCAAAATAAAATTTTCCAGTGATTTTATGTGTTAATTTATAAACATATGGAAAATTATTAGCCATTTTTAATTTTTACCTATGAGTTGCAACATCAACAGTTTGATTTCTTTGATATCATTTTTAACATCAGCAATATCTGTTTTCATTCTATTTATTTCTTGT
>Ga0209499_1001548_pt1 | contig 15719 bp, 9 predicted proteins | sample C_130208_EF_Meta_FD_187306 | JGI IMG/M metagenome (GOLD analysis project Ga0209499, IMG submission 187306) | Freshwater microbial communities from Lake Croche, Canada to study carbon cycling - C_130208_EF_MetaG (SPAdes) (version 2) | ecosystem: Environmental > Aquatic > Freshwater > Lake | place...
GAGCACCACAAATTCCCCCAGCCCGGGCAGCTGCGCCAGATCCTGCGCCAGGGCCCATAGTCTGGTTCCTTTTATGGGCTCCAGACTAACTCTTCAAGTGGCTTGATTTGGCGGGGTCACGTCAATTCCCTTGCTTTCTGAGGCCGCTTTTATCCCATTCCAATATTTATATCCAACATACCGACTTTTATATCCAGCATGGGAAGTCCGATTAGACCGGCATGAGCCCAATCTGTACCGGAAGACAGTACCAATGCTTCATGGATCCAGTGCTGCTGTCGGTGATTCTCTGGCGTGCCGGACGCGACAGCCGCGGCGACAGTATAATGTCCTCGGTGCAAAACCGGCATTTGAAACCGAAAATTTGCCCGATAGGACTCCCCCGGCTTAAGAGAGAGAACTAAACCGCCGGTTCCCCTTTGGGTGTTTTCGCCAAACAAATACTGGCCCAATCGGTCCTTGAGATTAAACCCGAAAATAAGGTTGCCGGTCGGTTCCAGCGCAGTCGCGGTGATGGATAAGTCCGCAACGTCGCCTCCGTTTATCTGGTCGAGACGTTCGCCCCGACTATTGGCAAACCGGACATCAGTAATTTTTACCCTGCCATCGCCAAAATCCTTTGATTGGACGTTAAACGCAGAAATCGTCAGGATATTTTTTACGGCAGGCGAGGGCAGCTGCCAATTTTTTTGATCCGTGGGTTCCGGAGGGAGCGAATCTGGGACCGGCAGCGTCTTGGAATCAATCTGCACGACCTCGCGGTTATTCTGCTTGAGATTGTACTCGGCCAAGTACGCCGCCGCGACATCCTGGGCACTGCCTGACATGCGAGTGGCACCCTGCTCAAGCCAGACCGCAGAGTCGCACAGAGAGCGGACTGCTCCCAGATCATGGCTAACAAATAGCAATGTGCCACGCTGCCTGAAATCCCGCAGAAATCGGATGCATTTCTGGCTGAAATAGACATCTCCCACTGCCAGTGCTTCATCGATGATCATGATGCTGGCGTCGATATGTGCCATCACGGCAAAAGCCAGCCGCACGGCCATGCCGCTGGAATAGATTTTGACCGGCTGATTGATGAAATCCCCAATGTCAGCAAATGCCGCAATCGCATCAAAGCGGGCATCTATTTCCTGGCGGGTCAATCCGAGCACTGTGGCGTTGAGATAGACATTCTCCCGACCGGTGAACTGGGGGTTGAAGCCGCTGCCGAGCTCCAATAATGCGGCGACTCGTCCGTTCACTTTCGCGCTGCCCGTACTCGGTTGCAGTGTGCCAGCTATGATTTGCAACAGCGTGCTTTTGCCTGAGCCGTTCCGACCGATGATGCCGAGGGCCTCTCCTTTTTTAACCTCGAAGTTCACATCCTTCAAGGCCCAGAAATCCCGATAGTTTTCGCCCGCACGGGTTTTCAGCCACTGGCTGGTCATGGATTGCAACGGAAGAAAATTAGCCAGGCTTTCCTGCAAAGGCGAAGTAAGGCGGGCAGCGGGCGATTCCCAGATGCGGTAGGCTTTGCTGACCTGCTCGACGGAGATGGCTGCTTCGTTGCTCATGCAGCGTCAGAGGATCATGCCGGCGGCGACGGTGGTGTTGGCGAGCTCATCAATCAGGATCAAGCTGCCGGTCTGCCGGTTCTTCCGGTAACTGTCAAAAAATAGCGGGACGTCCGTATGCAGGACGACGCGCGCGAGGTCGTTCATCGCGAGGGGTGTGGGGTCCGGATTGCGATGGAGCGTGGTGATATCGATCTTGTAGCGCACCGCCGACACGCGGCCCGCGGTCTCACGCGTGGTGTGCCGCACCCGGTAACGGCGGGCCGGGTCGAGGGGCGATTCGGACAGCCAGCAGAGCATGACCTCGAGATCCGCGCCCGTCGTGGGCAGGTTGGCGGGCTTGGCCAGCAACTCGCCGCGGCTCAGTGCGAGCGGGCGGTCAAGTTCCAGCACGACGGACATCGGGTGGAACGCCTCGGTGACCGGACCGGACGGCCCGCGGATGGCGGTGATGCGCGCCCCGTCGCCGCCGGGCAGGCGCACGACCTCGTCACCGGGGCGGAAGACGCCGCTGGAGACCTGGCCGGCGTAACCGACAAATCCGGTGTTCGCAGCGCCGGGGGCCCGCAGCACGGTCTGCACCGGGAAGCGCGCGTCAATGTGGTTGGCCTCGTTGCGCACGTAGACGGTCTCGAGCGTGTAGAGCAGCGGCGCTCCCTCGTACCAGGGCATGCGCGGGGATTTTTCGACGACGTTGTCGCCCTGCAGCGCGGCAATCGGGATGAACTGGATGTCCACGGTGTCCAGCCGCTCCGCATATTCCATGAACTGCTCGCGCACCCGTTCGAACGCTGCCGGCGAGAAATCCACGAGGTCCATCTTGTTGACGCAAACGATCAGGTGCCGGATGCGCAGCAGCGAGGCGATAAAGGCATGGCGGCGCGTCTGTTCGGTCAGGCCGTGGCGCACGTCCACCAGCAGCAGGGCAAGATGGGCCGAAGAGGCGCCGGTGACCATGTTGCGGGTGTACTCGAAATGCCCGGGGCAGTCGGCGAGGATGAACTTGCGACGCGGGGTGGCAAAATAGCGGTAGGCGACATCGATGGTGATGCCCTGCTCGCGCTCGGCGCGCAGACCGTCGGTCAGCAGCGCGAGGTTCGGACCGGCGTCGCCCCGGCGCTCGCTGGCCCGTTCCACGGCCGCCCACTGGTCCTCGAAGATGGACTTCGTGTCGTAGAGCAACCGGCCCATGAGGGTGCTCTTGCCGTCGTCGACGTTGCCGGAGGTGATGAGCCGGAGGAGATCCATGGGCGGCGCGGTCAGAAATATCCCTGAAGTTTCCGATCCTCCATCGCGGTGTCGGACCGGCGGTCATCGTAGCGGGTGCCCCGCTCGGTCTGGCGGGAGGCAGCGACTTCTGCGATGATCTCGGCGAGGCTGGCGGCGTTAGAGCGGATGGCGCCGGTGCAGGTCATGTCCCCCACGGTGCGGAAGCGGACGCGCTCGCGCTGCAGCTTTTCCCCGGCCTGCAGCGGGAGATAGGGGGAGGTTGCGAGCAGGGTGCCCTGGCGCAGGAAAACGTCCCGGTCATGCGCGAAGTAGAGCGAGGGGAGCGGCAGTTGCTCGCGCGCAATGTAGGCCCAGACGTCCAGCTCGGTCCAGTTGCTCAGCGGAAAGACCCGGAAATGCTCCCCTGGCTGCTTGCGGCCATTGTAGAGATGCCAGAGCTCCGGGATCAGGTGCCGGGAGATCCCATGGACGTCACCCACCGCCTGATGGCCGGTGGCGATCGCAGCGATGAGGTGCAAATACTCGAGTCCATCCATCGGCGCGACACCCCGCATGGATTGCAGGTAATGGTTGGCGCTCTGGACGCAGAAGACGTCCGGATGGGAATTGAGTGCGCGGGCCAGCCAGGCCGTGCCCGCGCAGCCCCACGAAACAACACTGAAGAGGGAGGGGACGACAGTGACGTACCGCTTTTTCAGGGGACGCGTCTCGGGAGATACTTGGACTGCACTGAGAGGCATTCGAAGTGAGTTAAAGACGACCAGAGCCGACAGAAAATTAGCCCTGCCCCAATCGGCAGCCGGCCGAGTCACCTGACTCTGATTGCTGGAATGTGTAACTCTTTCAATTACTAGACTCTTCCATACGAGTCACGGAAACTTAGAGTCCATTGCGGCCAGCCGCGAAGACAGGCTATTCAGAATATTGTAGACCTTCATGATGTGCTTAACGCAAAAGAATCCGTGGGAAAAAGATCTCATAGCTCGCCTCTGCTGCTGTCTGCACAATAGGTCTGAGTTGCGAATGCAACCGGGTGATATTTCTCTACTCACGGGAATTGGTAATGAAAAATAGATAGATTCATCAGTTCCGCACTTGTCAGGCCTTCACATTCAATTTTCTCACAGAGAATACTGGCGAAAGGTTATCATCGTAGCGGCAATTTGCTGTGAGATTGGGAGTCATCACTGCAAACATCATTGTCGGCTTAATGAGTCCCTTCGCCAAAAGAGAAGAATTGAGCGTTTCAATGAAGTCGATAAGGGCTGTATCCTTAGCATCTTTCGTCTCGAAATTATGACCATAGCCGCGATCAACAAAGATGTCGATCAAGCCGCCGTAGGCTAAGAAATGGGTAAAGCCGAATTGCTCCACTAGTAGTGGCAAAATGTCTTGAGTCCGAACTCCCTCAAAAGATTCGGTCGAACAGTCGCGATTTACAAAATCAGCATCGAAGCAATTAAGCTGACGGTTCAGTTTAAAACGGTCGGGCAGAAAACGCCAAATGCCTTCCACCCACTTAAGAACCTCAGGCCAGCGCATATGGCCGTTGCGACCGATCATATCATTAGTCGCAAAGATACCCGTCGATTTGAGAGATTTGCGGCAGTTCGCGAATATTTCCTCTAATTCAACCAGGTGATGCAGAGAGTGGCTTGCCATGATGCCGTTGTAATGCCCTGCCGCCGGCGACCACTGATTTAAGTCAATGGCCGCAATTTGGACCTGATTTACTACACCGGCTTCGCGGGCACCTGTTAGTGCCCGCTCAATCAGTACGGGGGAGAGCTCAAAGCAATCGATGACAAAATCAGAAATACAAAGTTCACGCAGCCTAAGTGCGATCTGGATTTCCAACGAGCATTCACCGGCGCCGAGGCTGGCGAACCGATATGGCCCTTCCTGATTAATGGTGGCCCGGCGAAAAGCTTCGGCATAAAAATCGACGATCGTGTCGACACCTAAGACAACGTTGAGCTTGGGGCGCAAATACTTGTTAGACCAATAATGAAAAATGGCGGGCAATTCGTGCATGTTTTCCACATCCCGATATTGATCGATCTGTTGTTGGACCTTCGTGTCATAGCTTCGCGCTTCCATAGTTCAGTTTATAGGTTTGGTTTTTCCCGTTCAGCGAGACTTCCGATGCGTTGCAGCAAAACCATGGAAATGATTGTAATAACGAGACCAAGGAAGCGAAGTGACAATCGTGCTGGCGGACTGTATTTGAACGTGACAAAAGATTCACCTGCCGGAACGAGGGCTCCTACCTGGGTGTGATTTACCTCGATAGATTGAACATCCTTCCCATTCAGAGATGCTTTCCATAGTTTGCTTTTATATTCATTTAAGACGAGCACTCCCGGAGTCAAAAATTCACATTTGGTTTCTATGCAACAATCTGAATTGGATAAGATCGATACCTGACTTCCAGCTGCGGGTGTGCCTACGACAGTCGATCTGTTGACGAGAAATTGCATCACGTTCTGAACCGCTAGACTCGGTATCATGACTGCGTTGGGTGAGGGACGTGATCGCTCAACCGAAACCCAATAAGTTTGGGCGTCTTCAGAATCATATGTTCCTGCGATGCGGTGTGCCGCAAATATGCGTGGAAACGCTTCAGGATCTTCTTCGAACAACCATCCACGATAACGGCCAATTTCCTGCCAGTTCGATTCTGACTTTTTAGATGATTCGGCACGGATCCGATATTTCATCCCCGCTATTCTTGCGGCCATGGGTCGTGAGGTGATCCAATACATGTTTTCAAAAATATCGGCAACTTGAGGCGTGAGGTATCCATGATATGTCCGAATTCCATAGTGGAGCGCGCTCATGGCCCAATCGATTCGCCCCCCGAAGGGTACATCGACACGATAACCTACATTGTCTGGCACAATTTCAGAAAAGTGCTTAAGGGCCGCCCGTATTTCGATGCTTTCCGGCAAGTATATGTCGTTATCTGAGAGTCTGGGCGCCTTTGGTAAATGGTGCGGATATAACGCGATCGCAAAACCCAATAATGGCGCGAGAAAATTGACCGTCGATGAAACCGGTAGAGACACTAGTCCCGCTATAATCGGAATGCTTATCAGACCCAATGCTAGCAGATTCCAACACAGTTCACTGAACTGCAAATCGGAACGGATACTCTGCTTTATGAAATAAAAAGAGATAACCAAGAGAGCTGCCGCGGCCAATGAGAGTAAACTCATTCGAGCGATGTTCATTTTCCCGGAGAAATTGTCGATGATGCGCTCTAAGCCAAAACCAGCCAAACAAAACACTGCCAGCGTATAAACCAGGCCAAACCAGCTTGCCTCTCGGATCAAGTTGATCAGCGGCAAATAATAGTTAACCGAGACAACTATTGGGCGGAAACAAAATGCGAGGAACACGACGCCAATCACAGTAAGAACTATGAAGCTTTTCTGCCGGCGACAGACGGCTGAACATGCGCCGGCAATGGCGAGAAGAAAGACCATTGCCCCCGTGTAGATGTGACCGGCAACCGAATTGAAGTAGGTTAAGTAAAAAAGATTGCTCAGTTCCTTCAGATCAAATGCGTATTCCTGAAGGATTTCACGGGATACTGTTTCACCCGGGCCGACAGGTGGATGCGCCCCAGCCCACCGAATCGAAGATAGATGAAATAGGTGTACGTTATATAAGTAGGGTCCTGCGAGTGCAATGACCACCCCGCTACCCATAAGTAGTCCAAGGTAAGGCGTGGCATAAGAGCGAAGTGTAGTGATTTTGTCGGGCAACTTACCTTTACCTAGAATGAGTTGCCCAATGACAAAACAGAGGCTCACCACGACCGTGATGGCCAAAACTTGGGCGGGCATGGCCCCGATCATCAACAGCGAGGATATCGCGAGTGTTATGGCGCCGGCGCGGGGATACCCCTCGAATATAAAACAAAGGGAGGCAAGAACCAGTGGCAACCAAGCTGTGGCCGCCGTAATCGTTAGATGGCTTAGTGTTGGATATATAGCCTGACTAAAGGTGAACCCGATGGCAATAAGGGCGCAGATGGGCTTTCTCAGTCCAAGTGCACTCCCGAGGATGTAGGTGTTCACGCACAAAATAAGCAGGTGTAGAAGCACCAGCTTGTGCATAAACAAGAAAGCTTGTTCTGCCGTTTGGTAGGCACTTGTCCAAAGAAAATATAACGGATAAAAGACGTTAAAGTGCGGATTCGCATAAAAGGGATATCCGCCAATAAATTCTGAACTGAAATGAGGGGCTCCGGCACTATGCCACTTCCGCGAAAGCATCTCCATGATGGGTGCAAAGCAGTTGGTGTTGTCCTGGAATGTTATCCAATTAACAGCGCCATTCATCCAAGGGTAACTTACAATCAGAAAAAGGATGATTGTGATAAGTATATACAGGATGTGTCCCAGTAGATGGCGCCACTTATTATATGAAGAAAGTAGGAACATTATATTTATCCTGCGTGTCTACCGAGTCAGTAATCGGTCATTGTGGTGCAAGCAAATCAGCGAACACGCGGAGTTCCAGAAAAGCGACGGATAAGCGCCTGATATCACTTGAGAGACCGAGATCGACGGGAGCTGCCGCATCGGGGAACTGGAAAGTCAAATCAAGCACGTGCTCGGGCAGAGCTTTCCCTTGTAGCAGCCAGATAATTTCTGTCGGTTCGGCGCGATTCAGCTCAACCATTTCGGGCTGGGCGCCCTCGGGATTCACAAGACGGACGCGTTGGCGTGTAATTTTACCTGGTGCGATGAGGGGGTAGAGAAGGGTTCTGACACGCAAGGGTTGACCGCTTGAAGGCAGGCGCAGGCGGAGTGTTGCCTTGCGACCAATAGTCCAGCGGGAGGTGCTATCGGGTTCGCTCCAGCCCTCTCCGAGGAATGGTGTTTCGATGTTGGCTTGTCCAAATCGAAGTAACATCCCGGGCGTATAGTTGGCTGCCGGTCGGCGCGGCAGCGCTTGGGGCACGGCAGGATCACCGAGGTAGGGTGCTAAGGCGTTGAAGAACCGCCGCTCGGCGGCAACGAATGAGAAGTGCCGCTCAATGTTATTCACTCCTCCGTCCGACAATTTTTGCCAAAGGTCGGAATCGGTATAGGCACGGATGACGGCTTCCGCGAATGCCGCGGCTTGGTCGGCGATGAGCACGTCGACGCCGTCAGTCAGGAACATTCCTTCCGTGGCCATGGAGGTGGCGATGACAGGCACCCCATGAGCCATGCTCTGGTTGACCTTGCCCTTAACGCCAGCCCCATAGCGCAGCGGTGCAATTGACAGGCGGACTTGCTGGTAAAGCGGGTTCAGATCGGCCACGAAACCGTGGATGATCACGCGGTTGTTGGTACGACGGGCAATGCGTTGTGGGGTCTTACTGCCGACGATGTGGACTTTCAGTTCGGGCACGCGGCGCTCAATCAACGGCCAGACCTCATCGAGGAAAAACTCCACCGCATCCACATTGGGCGGATGAACAAACCCACCGATAAACATGATTCCGGAGCGCTCGGCAAAGGCAGGCCCTCGCGAGTGGAGTTCGTGAATGTTCGAAACCAAGGCTATTTTCTCTTGTGAAATATGGGGCGCGAGGAGCTCGGCCTCCACCGGGCTCACCACAAATACGAGGTCAGACTTGGCACAGAGTGACAGTTCAATTTCCTGGCTCACGGCGGCGGCTGAGTGCAACTCGGGCGAGTTTTCCAACATCGCCTGTCGCTGCAAACGCAGGAACATCAGATCTACGGTATCAAAAATAATCCGGACGTCTGGTGCGACCCTTCGGAGCAGGTCAAGGTAGGTCAGGGCATTCGACTTGCGGGACAAAATGATGACATCGAACGTATAGGCGTTTGCAACTAACCAGCGGGTGAGATCCGAAATATGTGGCTCGCTCAAATGTTCCACTCCTTCGCGGCGCAATTGGTCCGTGAATGGCTGGTGGGACTGCAGGTTTGCAGCCACAAAGGTAGTTTTAAGATTCGCTCGGGCCAGCATGCGAAGGAAATTGTACATTCGCAATGACCCGGAGTCTGCATCGGGCGTAAGCGCACAGGAATCAATGACCAGGATGCGGGCCCGGGCGTGACGATCCCGCGTGAGTGGAAGCAGGGCGGGGTCCACCCCCAGATTTTCCAGGGCCGTCGCCCATTTTTCCGCAAAGCGGCTCCGGTTTAGTACCTGATGCTGCTTGACGCCGGCACGGAGGTCCCGGCCCGAACTTACGCCTTCGTGATGAATAATGTGCGCGGCGGGCTGATAGTAAATGTGGCGACCGGCGGCGCGCACCGCAAAAGCCAAATCGGAGTCCTCATAGTAGGCGGGACAGTAACGCTGATCAAAACCGCCCAACTCCTGAAAGAGTGCGCGCGGAATCATCAGGCAGGCTCCGGAGCAATAATCGACCTTGCGCAGGTAATTGTATTCCGGGCTGGCAGGATCATCCCCGCGACCATAATTCGTGGCGCTGCCGTCTTCCCACATGATGCAACCGGCTTCCTGGAGACGTCCATCGGGATAGACCAGCTTGGCTCCGACGGCTCCGGCATCACTCTTCAGCGTGAACACCTCGTGCAGCGCTTCCAGCCACCCGGCTGTAACCTCGGTGTCGTTATTCAGGAACAGCAGATACTTGCCGCGAGCTTCCGCGGCGCCGCGATTGCAGTTCAGGACAAATCCCTTGTTCGTCTCGTTGGAGAAAAGCCGCAGGCCACTGACTAGGGAGAGAGTTTCACGCACTTCGTCCTGGGATTTGTCATCGATGATGATGACCTCGAAACTGACCGTTCCGGCATGCTGGACCAACGACTCAAGGCAGGACAATGTCAGCTCCAGCTGGTTGTAAACCGGGATTATGATGGAAACCTCCGGTTGCTCCGACTGGGGGAGGGCCAACGTCGAGGCCAAGGAGATGCAGTCCTCGCTTCTAGCCAACTGATATTTCCGATCGCGAATATTGAACTCAGGCAGAAGTACCTTTCTCAGGAGCGATCCGTTTTTCAGCCGGGCCGTGACGTGCAACTCTCCCTGGCCAGGTCCAAGCCGAAGGTGCCCAGAAAATCCGGATCGATTGGCCGGCTGCGAAATCAGCGGAAAGTTATCCGCCACATCCGTTCTCATGCGTCCGAATTCCAAGTCAGCCCGGTTATGGGCGAAGTAGGCGGTTAGACTTTCAATTTCATACTGTGGATGAAAACACCAACCATGGACATACCATTCCTCAGCACCCTCTTCACCGGGCATGGTACTCTCGAGACGACCGAGGAGCCGGCTGAGGCCTGCGGTGATGCTGCTCTTATGAAAGGGAATCCATTCATCCGTTTCGATTCGGTAGTATTCGAAAATACCGAGATGGACACCGGCCGGAATGTACACCTCCAGGATGAATCCACTGTGGGCAGCTCCCAGGAGATAGGGGTGAATGTCGGCCACATCCGGTCGAGCCAAGGAGGAGCGACAATCAAAAATGTTCGTCGGATTTAAGCGCAATCTGACTAAAGAGATCAGCTCAGTGCGGCTAGCGATCCAGCCGCTCAATACGAGCAAGCCGGAAGGAGCCTGCATGGACACTCCGGGCTCAATCGCATAAAGATATGACTGCTCCACAAGGGTCCGTGGCTTCATGACTGTGAAGAGACCTTGCGTTTTGCGGGTTTGCCCGCCGCCAATCGGCAAAGCAACCGGCCCTCATAGCGGGCCAACTCTTTGCGGGCGGCCTGCAGGCTGGTTACGATAGAATTTAGATCATCTTCCTTTTGCAACAGGGCCTTGGCCGTGACCAAACGTTCCGTCTCCAATGATTGGATCTCGGAGAGGAGATGATCCACATGGACTACCGCGCCGGTCAGGGTGCCCGTCAGTCGGCGTACTTCGGATTCTGCCGATTCCAATCGCAGGCGCGCATCAATGAAATTACTGGCGGTGGCGCTGGCCTCGGCGCTTTTTCCCAGCAGATCCCGGTGCATCATGGATAGGGCCTTCAGGGTCTGCTGCCTGGATTTTTCGCGCTCTGCTGCGATGGTCTGAGCCTTTTTCAATTCACCCTCGAGTGATTTGCCCCAAGCAGACATCTCCTCCGCGAGCTTGGTCTGTGCAGTTAACGCCGCATGAGTGCGCTGGAGGTCGGTCTCGAGTGTCTTGCCCCAAATAAGCCGGCTTTCCCCGAGCTTGGTTTGGTCCGTGCATGCGGCTTGCAACTGGGTGAACTCGTGGCGGATCGCCTTTAGCTCCGCCTCCAAAGTGAGGGCCCCGGAGGTGAGTTCGGCGTGATCCTGAGTTAGTTTCGCCAGCTTAGCCTGCACGGAATCCAGTTCGTTCTCGAGCGACCTCCCCCAGGTGAGGCGGCTTTCGGCAATTTTGGCCTGCTCCGCAAGCTCGGTGCGGACTTTTTCCAAGTTAGCCTCGAGCAACTGGGAACCTAAAGTGCGTTCTTCCGAATCCCTGGTTTGGTCGGCTAGAGTTTTACGGACTATTTGGAGATCGGCCTCGAGGGCATTAACCCGGGCCGAGCGTTCCTCGACTAGCTTGGATTTCGTAACGAGATCTGCATTGGACTTTTGCAAGTCCGAACGGAGGGACTTGGCCGAAGCCTGGTGCTCGACGTATTTCTTGGTGAGCTGAGCGAGACTCAGCTGCGCCACCATTAACTCTCCGTGCAGGGTTTTACCCCAATCCGAACGTTCCTGAACGAGGTTGGTTTGCGTGATGAGATTGGCGCGAGATTCTTGGAGTTTAGAGTCGAGTGATTTGATTGAAGCGGTCCTCTCCTCGAGCAGCTTGCTTTGCGTGGTGATTTCCTCGCGTGCCTTGCGCAAGCTGACGTCCAACGTTTTGGCCCATTCCGTCCGCTCGGCTTGCTCCTTGGTCAGGGTCGCAATTTTGGCCTGAGCCACCCGAAGTTCGGCGGTGAGCGCTTTACCCCACACGGAGCGCTCCTCAGCCAGTTTGCTTTGGTCAGCGATGATAGTGCGGGCTTTTTGCAGCTCAGCATCGAGGCCCTTAGCCCAGGCGGTCCGTTCCTCGACGAGCTTGTTTTGCTCGGCGAGATTGATCCGAGCCACTTCAAATTCGGCGTCCAGTGATTTGGCCCAGCTGGTCCGTTCTTCGGCAAGATTGGAGGCGGAAGTGAAATTGGCCCGCGCCTTTTTTAACTCGGCGTCGAGTGATTTGGCCCAATTCGTACGTTCGGCATGCTCTTGAGTGAGTTTGGTGATTTGCTCTTGAGCCGACTGTAGCTCGGCACTCAGGGATTTCCCCCAGGCGGAACTCTCCTCAACGAGTTGGGCTTGCTCGGCGAGTGTGGCCTGAGCTTTTTGGAGTTCGCTATCCAAGGTCTGGGCCCAAGCGGTCCGTTCTTCAACAAGCTTGGACTCTTCAGCGAAAGCCGCCCGCGCATTCTGGAGGTCTGATTCGAGAGCCTTGGCCCAAGCGGTGCGCTCGTCTACCAACTTGGTTTGTTCGGCGAGAAAGGCCCGGGTGTTTTGAAGGTCGGCGTCGAGGGTCTGAGCCCAGGTTGTGCGCTTATCAAACTCGGCCTTGAGCGTGTGATAGGTCTTCCGCTCGGCTTCACGCTTCTGCCGTAAAGACTTCAGTCTTAAATCTATTTCGCGCGAAAAATTGAAGAGACTGGCCTGAAAGGCTGGCATGGGTGCATCGCTGGCCATGGCAATCAGGTAAGGGGCTCCTTCTCCGGAATTTCCCTTTTCCAACTTGAGGAAGTTACCCGAATATTCCGATTGCCCAGCTGTGGCGGCATCCAACGGCATGATCCATGATCCGCTCACTGATTTTTGCCGGCCAATTGACACGTGACGGAAGTAGGTGGCTAGCAGTCTTTGGAGCTGACGTAGGCTGAACTCGCGCAGATGAAATGCGTTGGGTTTGCCGGACACGGCGCGGTAGGGCTTACGATCAGGCGTAGAAAGCAGTAATCTTCCCCCCGGCCGAAGGACCCGCTGGATCTCACGCATCATGGCGGCGTGATCCTTCAAGTGCTCCAGTGTTTCGAAGCTGACAACGAGGTCGATGGAGCTGTCAGGTATGGGGAGTTTCTCGGCTTGCCCCGCCACAAATCGCAGGTTCTTCGCTTTGTATTTGGCGGTGGCGTGATCGATGACCGATGTGGCGCAGTCTACCCCAATCACCTTGCGGGCGACCTTGGCCAAAAACGCCGCCCCATAGCCTTCGCCGCAGGCAACATCCAAGACGTCGCATCGGCTGGCAAATTCTAAAGCAAGAGCATATCGATGCAAATGTTCGGCCACGAGATCGCCCGAAGCTGCTTCAACCAATCTTTCCCCAGTCCAAGGTAGCTCAGCTATGGGCTGAGGTGGCTGCGTGGTGGGCAGGGGTGCCACACTCAGGTTCGATTTGCGTCGGCGGAAATCCGATAAGCGGCCGCTGGCTCCGGGCGTTTGTTCAAACTGGATTTTAGCAATTTGGTGGGTAAAGCGCCAGAGTTCGAGATCGAGGCGATTGCGTTCGTTGAGTTTTCTCCACAGCCGGGGTGGCAGTTGGGCGCGAATTTGGCGCAAGCGCGCAAGCAGAGTGGTCGCCCGTTTAGGGTTTCGGTTTTGGTCGGGCTGGGTTAGGTCAGTATCGGGCAATAACCGGGAGCCCTCGAGCTCGAGCAGGACGAGGTACTGATCCAAATTTTCCACAATCCCGGGAATGGGTAATTTTCGGATGGCCGATTTGGCGGCTGCGAGATTTCTGCCGGAGGGAGCGCTGTGATAGGTCCCGGAGCGGGCAATAAGCGAAGTCTGGGCATCGCAGCCCAGCTCAGGACGCTTGGTTAGCGTGAACTGGACAAAATCTGCCAGCGAACCCGTCCGGGCGATTCGGGTGGTTTCTGGGTGACCGGGATTTACGTTGGCGCGCTCGAAATAAAAAATGGAAGCAAGTCGGTCGATGGGATGCCGGAGCAGGAGGAGTGGAAAGAACTTAACTTCTGAGGACGAACTTGGCGGAGGGTAACGTAACGTGTGGGAACTTATTGCCCGGGCATCGGGATGGGCGGCTATGACGCTCAACGCATCGTCCCAATCCATCTTATCATTAGGATCGGCGCCCTCCACTTGCATCCAGGCCGGGCCCAGACTTTTTTTCAGAGCGGCGTCCAACGAAGTGCCGGCATTCTTGAAGATGTGAAAATGTAGGAGAATTGTGCGCGGTTCAATGGCACGGACAATTTGTCCCGGCGCCTTGATTCCAGGCGCGGAGGTGAGGTATTTCATGTTAGTCGGGTGCTGCCGCGCAGGGGAGGATTCCCCTGGAGCAGGGCGATCTTATCTTCAGTGGTGTAGCGTTTCCCTTTCATACGACGTCGGCCTTCAGCGACAGCCGCTCGCGGGTCCCCAGGGAGGCGGTGCGATGGGTGGCTCCCAGAACGAAAAATTCGCCGTGATTCATGGTTCGCTGGTTTTAGGTCACCGCCAGTCTCGCAGAAATCCGCCCACCCCGCCCCGCGCAGGTTGCCAAACACTGTGCAATTTTTGCGCCACCCGCCCAGCTCGCCGCTAGTCAGGCGGCGACCGACGAATCTAGCTGGCCCCCGCCGGGGCGGCCCCTCAGGGTGCTCCGACCCTGCCCGGGTGGCGGAATGGTAGACGCTTGGGACTTAAAATCCCCTGGCCGCAAGGCCGTGCCGGTTCGAGTCCGGCCCCGGGCACTCGATTTTTTCGGAATCCAAAAGAAATCGACCACGCCGAAGTCCCGCCCCGGCGGGACGAAGGCGGGCCGCCCGCCATCACCCCCGGCAAGGGTGGCAGGCAAAGTCGCGGCGGATTGACGCGCTTTCGCCTCCGTGCCTCCGCCGCAGGGGCCTACAGCGGCACGGAGAATGTCCGCTCCGCCGCCGTCCCTCGCAGATACGATCGGGAGGTCGGATGGGCCGCATCCGTGTAGCCCCGGGCATAACGCGGCGGGCCATGGAGGTTGGTCGCAGGGTTGTGCAGGTGCTTCGGCAGGCTGCGAACCACCACCGTGATGGCCCGCGCCGTGATGGTGACCACGGCAAAGTCGTGCGGCAGCGACGCCGTCCCCGCCACCGTGAGATGCCGCACTCCTTTTCGCTCCACCATGCCGGTCAGATGCAGATGCCCCGAGACGACCAGCCGCACGGCCGCACCCTTGGCATCGATCAGATCGAGCAGTTCTCCTTCCAATGTCCGGTAGGTAATGAAACCGAAACTTTCCCGCAGCGTGTCCCGGTCCCGCACTGGGACCAGCGGTACGTGACAGACCAGAATCTTCGGCGTATCCGGCCGCGTCGCGAGCAGACGCTGGAGGGCGCGATAACGCTCCTCCCGCCTGGCTGGGGTGACATGAAAGGAGCCGCCATTGTTCAGCACGATAATCTCCGCCGCGCCCGCCGGAATGGCATAGTCGAACTTGGCGGCTCCGAACGCCCGCTGATACGGCTTCGCGTAGGCCGCATCACCCTCGGCCTGGCGGATCTCATGATTGCCGCAGCAGGGAAAATAAGGCACCGGCAGCCGGGCGAGCCGTTGTTTCAGCGCCCGCATCTCCGCCGCGATCGCCCCGAGGCTTTCCCCGTGGATCAGGTCGCCGCCGCCCACCACGAAATCCACGTCCGCCAAGGTCCCGCCGGGCGCCACCTGCGCGAGCAGCCAATCCGCCCGGGCATTCGCCCCCGGGTAGCCCGGCGCGGTCGTGCCCGGTGCCCATTGCGCATGCAGATCGTTAAAGACCGCGAAGCGAACCGGCGGCGTGGCCATGCTCAATACCCCAGCTCCACCATCTGGTGGCTCGCAAACTTCGGCACGGTGAACGACACCACGCCGTCGTCCTGGTTGAAGCCCAGCGCCTCGCGCGGGAACGCCTATTTCTCGTTGCGCCATTGGTCCAACAGGGAACGCATTTCCAAATTATCCGGAGCCAGGCGAGCGGCTGCCTCCAAGTGCGCCAAAC
>Ga0209499_1001556_pt1 | contig 15672 bp, 17 predicted proteins | sample C_130208_EF_Meta_FD_187306 | JGI IMG/M metagenome (GOLD analysis project Ga0209499, IMG submission 187306) | Freshwater microbial communities from Lake Croche, Canada to study carbon cycling - C_130208_EF_MetaG (SPAdes) (version 2) | ecosystem: Environmental > Aquatic > Freshwater > Lake...
GATTGAATCACCCGCTTGCCGACTCACCACAGAGGCCTTTTTTTCAATCAAGCCAAATGCTAATATACCTACTTGAGGTTGAACGATAATAGGGGTTCCCATCAGATTGCCAAAAGAACCAATATTGGAAATTGAAAAGGTTCCCCCTTCTAAGTCGGCTGGTTTTAGTTTATTTAATCGAGCTCGATTTGATAAATCATTTACTTTTTTGGTTAGATCTACCAGTGTCAACTTGTCAACTTCATGAATTACGGGTACAATTAAATTACCATTGGGCAGTGCTACTGCCATTCCAATATTAATTTGGGCATGTTGGACAATAAAATTTCCTTCGACCGATATGTTCATTCCTGGAAAATCTTTAATAGCCATTGCCGTAGCCATAAATAACAAAGGAGTATAGGTAATGGGTTCTTTATATTTTTCTTGAAACTTTGCTTTATTATTTTCACGCCACTGTACCATTTCGGTCATGTCAGTTTCAAGAAATGACGTAACGTGAGGAGAAATCCGCTTGGAATCGAGCATTCTCTCGGAAATCATTTTCCGCATACGATCCATTTCAAATACTTCATCGCCTGGCAAACGTAAACCCGCACCCTGACTTAAGGTTCCTGAGGCTATAACTCTTTTTGAATTTCGAATTGCGATGTAATTTAATACATCCTTTTTAGTCACTCGATTATCCAAACCTGAACCTACAATTTCACTTAACTCACGTTGAGATACTTTTTCTTGTTGGCATATTTGCTTAATCAAAGGCGAAATCCAAGGATTTATTTGACTAGAATTAGCACTAAAATTACCCAATGACAAATCAGTCAAATTAGACAGCGTTACATCCTCGATCATCACATCAGAATCATTACTGAATCCAATAGGATTAGATTCTTGTGTGTCCACAGCATCAATAATACAAATAGCTTTTCCGATTTCAGCGATACTGCCAACGGGAATTAACACTTTTTTTAAATATCCAGCAATTGGAGAGGGAACCTCGGTATCAATTTTGTCCGTGGCCACTTCAACAATAAATTCATCTGCCTCTACATAATCACCAGGCTGTTTTAACCAATTTAAAACAGTCGCTTCCATAATGCTTTCGCCCATTTTGGGCATGATAATTTCCGTTATAGCCATAAGTCTGTTATAAATCTTTTAATAAATATCGCCTAATCAAATTCAATGAATTTAATGAAGTCATATGTATATTTTGCAATCGATTGCCACCTAATTGTAGCTTTCTTGTGATTAGCTCTCCTTCAGAAGCCAAAGCAATCCAAACGGTCCCTACCGGTTTTTCATTAGTGCCGCCATCGGGACCTGCTATCCCAGAAGTAGCTATACCATACGTCGTTTTAAATTTTTCTCTAACGGATTTAGCCATAGCGGAAACGCAAGATTCACTGACGGCACCATCTATATGTAAAATTGATTCTGAAACTTTCAGTATATTTTTTTTTATCTCATTGGAATATGAAATGGCTCCACCCATAAAATATTCCGAACAACCAGGAACTTGAGTAAATTGATGTGATAAATGCCCCCCGGTACAACTTTCGGCGAGAGAAATTGTAGCCTTATTATTAAGAAGTAATTGGCCCACAACCTCAGATATTTCATCCTTATTATACCCGAAAATATAGGAATTAATCAAAGGACGCAACGCATCAATTTGATTTTCTACTTCCAATTTTAATTTTTCAATGTCTTCTCCAAAAGCCGTAAGTCTTAGTTTTACGATGCCAAGAGAAGGTAAATAAGCCAGTTTTATATGGGTAGGAAGGGATAATTCCCAGTCTTGAATTAAATCAGATAAATATGATTCACCAATACCTATCGTTTTAATCACTTTATGATAAATAATAGGGGTTTTGAAATGGGAGACCAATTTTGGAATAACCTCGTTTTCCATGATAGCTTTCATCTCATAAGGAACTCCAGGCATTGAAACCCAAATAACACCGAATTCATCGAACCACATACATGGAGCAGTACCTTGCTTATTAGGAATAAATTGGGCTTTAGTTGGTAAGAAAGATTGACCTCGATTAATATCGGTCAACTCTCGGCCTCGTTTCAAAAAAAATTCAGTCACATCATTTAATGCATCCTCATTGATTTCCAATGAGCACTGAAAAAAATCAGCTAGTACTTTTTTAGTTAAATCATCTTTTGTAGGTCCAAGCCCACCCGTAATAAAAACGACATCCGCTCTAGATTTTGCTTCATGCAAAATAGATGTAATTTCATCTTCAGAATCACCAATAGAAGACTTTCTTATCGTCTTAATCCCTAATTTATCTAACTCAAAACTGATCCATTGGGTGTTGGTGTCCAATATTTGACCATAAAGAATCTCATCTCCAATTGTAATAATTTCTGCTCGAACCATTAAGTTTTCTTACTTTTGTACAAAAATACAGATTAATTGGGATTGAATAACACCCAAGATTTGAAAAATCCCTCATAATAAATGAAACAGTCAGAAATAAATTTTAAAATTCAATTGGACGATCAAAATATTCCTGAAAATATTACTTGGTCCGCCACTGATAACCCAAATGAGGGCATTGAAGAAACCAAAGCGATATTAGTGGCCACTTGGGATCCTTACCACAAAGGAACTTTAACCTTACCTTTGTGGACTAAGGACATGGAAGTATTAGACATGAAACGGTTTTTTATAGAGATCATGGGAACAGTATCTGAAGCATCTTTACAGGCTACTGGAGATGCCTTTTTTTCACAAGAAATTGAGCAAGTATGTCGAACACTGTCTTCTCATTTACAAAAGGAAATTTTAGAAGTTGAAAAGGGCTCTAAATAAATGAAGATGAAATTCAATAAATACCTATTTTTTTTTCTTACAATTAGTCAATTATCCTTCGGGCAAAAAGGGATTAATTTCATAAATACAAGTAATTTTAATGTAGCTCTAAATGCCGCTAAACAACAAAATAAATTACTATTTGTTGAGGCATATGCACCCGACTGTCATGTTTGCATGTCATTTAAGGGAACCTTTGCACAACCTCAAGTGGGCAATGTCTACAACAAAAACTTTATAAATTTCCAATTGGATGTTAATAATCCTGATAACCTAGCTATTCTTAAGCGCTATAAAATCATCATTAATGCGACGCCTACCTTTATTTTTTTTGAACCTAAAACGATGAAAGTAGTCCAAGTAAAAGCTTTTGGAGAAAAAGACAATTCAGTCATCAGCGTAAACCTAATCGGTCAGAAAGCGGCTAATCCACAGGAGCAAGTGGGTAATTTTCCAGCCAAGTACAATGCGGGGGATCGAAATCCGGCATTTTTGTTAAACTATGCTCAATATGCAAGAATCATGGGAGATACAATGACCAACATCAAAATGATGCAAGAATTTGCCAAAGTATTGCCTTCCAATCAATATGTCACGCAGGGAACATTAAACATTCTTCAGACAGTCATGATGAACCATGACAATGAATTATTTGATTATTTTATCACTCATTTACCAGAATACAACAAAGTGTTTGATCCTAATATGGTTCGGATGATTTATGAAAATATTTTTCAGATTGTACTAACTTCCCAAATCAATAATTTGAATTCAAAAAGTATAAATAAAATAAAAAGTCAAATGAAAATATCGGGAATGGATCCCGGTGGTATTATCAGAAGAACTTGGCTTGCTGAGAGTAACTTATTCTTTAAGCAGAAAAACCCTGCTGCAGGAATCAAAGTGATTCAAAATTTAATCAATGTTTTACCCAATGCTCCAGGTCCTAAAGAGTACCAATATTTATGCGATTATGTGAAGAGTAAAACCAAGGATAAGAAGGCTTTAAAATATGCACAGGTAAATTGGTGCAAATTTGGGCTTCGTTAATTAGCGAAGGAAAGCTCGGTACAACATCACACATAAACAAAACAAAAACATCACAATGGATATTTTATTAATGGTATGCATGGTCCTAATGTTAAAATTAGTCGCAGCACCTGGCTTGGGTTTCTTGAATACGCGAACAAAGTAAGTAAATACCTCTGTTAAATTAAATTGTTCTTTAAGTCTGCTCATGATTTTATTTTTCAGGGGCGTCTTTCCAGTCGCCATGATCTTTAATTAGTTGGATTAATTCGTCAACGGCCAAATGAGCCGGCACCGATTTTTTTATCACATTTTGTCCTTTATACAAGGCTATTTTATCTTTTCCAGTCCCTACATAGCCATAATCCGCATCTGCCATCTCCCCAGGACCATTTACGATGCAACCCATAATCCCAATTTTAATTCCTTTTAAATGATCCGTTACTTGGCGAATTTTAGCCGTCGTTTCTTGAAGGTCAAATAATGTTCTCCCACAGGAAGGGCATGAAATATATTCCGTTTTTGATATTCGAACCCGACTAGCTTGCAGGGTCCCAAAGCTTGTTGAATTAAGAAGTGCAAAAGATTTTTTCAAACCCGAAGTGGATATTATGATGCCATCTCCTAATCCGTCGACCAATAAAGCTCCCGCATCAGTAGGGGCATAAATCTGTAATTGTTGATCTGTTACCTCTTTATAGTCCAATTGAATAATCACTGGACTCAGTATTGAATGATCGATTAAGTCAAAAAATGCGCGCCTAATTTCTGGCATTTTATGTTCATTTGTGGAATACAAAATGATAACTACTTGCTTCTCTATTTTTAAATTGTGTAACAGAGTCACATCCCCAATTAGACTAGCCGCATTGATCTTGATGAAATTGATGTTGGGATGTTTACTCGAGGATCTACACCATTCATCCCAGGTAAACTGTGGGTATATGGTATTTATTTGATGTGTTAACCAAATAGATGAAGACTGAATTTGTCTTAATCCGTTCGGTAGCATAAACGAAATATGTTGATCTCCCGTGAATATATAATCTGCCCCTAAGTCATTCATAGCCCACTTATCAGGCTCTGGTAAATAAAAATGACCAATCGACTTTAAATCATCCATGGACAAATCTGTCAACGAAGAAAAATCAGCAATTACGCGAGGTACTTGTTTGCCTCCAAAGTTTAGGACCTCATTTGAATGGCGTCTTTCGTAATAAAAAGGATGGATGGGCGAGTCAAAATGATCAGATTTTCCTTTCCATGGAAGAATAGGTGAAGATTGACTTGATCGAGTTTGTAATCGTCGCACCATTTCTTGAGCTACGGGGATTTCAAATTCAGGGTCTTCGGTTAATGAAACACGGATGGTATCGCCTAAACCATCTTCTAATAAAGTACCGATACCTACCGCCGATTTAATTCGACCATCTTCTCCTTCACCAGCCTCAGTTACCCCTAAATGCAAAGGATAAGCTTTAAATAAACCTTCTTCTAATTTTTTACTTAGTAGTCGGTACGCTTCCACCATCACTTGCGTGTTGGAAGATTTCATAGACAAGACAATGTTATAATAGTTTTCATCCTCACAAATACGCAAAAATTCTAAAGCAGACTCAACCATACCCAGAGGAGTATCGCCATACCGACTTAAAATTCGGTCCGATAAAGAACCATGATTTGTTCCAATACGCATCGCAGTACCGTATTCTTTGCATATTTTCACCAAAGGCAAAAATTTATCTCGAATTCTTTCTAACTCCGATTGATAAGAAGCGTCTGTATATTCAATGACTTCAAAGCGCTTTTTGTCTGCGTAATTACCTGGATTTATACGTACTTTTTCGACAATTCGAGCGGCCAATTCAGCGGCATTGGGGGTAAAGTGAATATCAGCTACTAAAGGGGTTTGGTAACCTTTCAATCGAAGCCCTTTCTGTATATTTTCTAAATTCTGTGCTTCCTTTACTGACGGAGCGGTTATTCGTACAATTTCACAACCAGCGTCGATCATTCGGATGGACTGATCTATGGAACCTTGCGTATCCATGGTATCCACCGTGGTCATCGATTGAATGCGAATAGGAAAATCGGAACCTATGAAAACATGGCCTACTTCAACAGGAATTGTTATTCTTCGTTGGTATGCTACAAGTGAAGTCGCATACTTATTACCGTCAGAAATTAAATTTGAGATAGACGAATCCGTTGACATACTTTATATTAAAACCAAATTTACAAAATGCCTCATCAATTACATTAAAATCTGAAGATTTCAACCCATAATTATACTACCATGAACTCTTTTTATGTCCAATTGTTGCATAAAAATAAATAAAAATATAGCAAGGAATCATTATAATGTAGGCCTTTTGGGTATCACCAATTTGATCCGCTATTTTCCCATAAAGTAATGGAAGCAAAGCTCCTCCTGAAATCATCATGATAATCAATGCGCTACCTAATTTGGTGAATTTACCCAAACCTTGAATCGCTAAAGGCCATAAAGCAGGCCACATAAGTGCGTTTGCTAAACCCAATAAAGCTAAACATAAAACGGAAGTAAAGCCAGTGAAAACAATAGCTCCGATAGAAAAAAGGATGCCTAAAATCGCAGAATAGTTCAATGCTTTTTGTTGGGATAAGTATTTGGGAATAAACAGAATTCCAACAATATATCCAGCTAGCATTCCATAAAGCGTGTAAGTCGTAAATATTTTCGCTACATCTTTGGCAAAGCCTTGTGAAACTCCGTAATTAATGATGGTATCTCCGGCAATAACTTCCACGCCAACATATAAAAAGAAAGCAATGAGCCCTAAAACGAGGTTAGGATAGGACCAAACGCTATCATTTACCGCATCATGGTCTTGTTTAACATCTTCAGCATCAACTTCAGGTAGGCTAGAAAACCAAACCCAAATAGCTAAAGCAATTAGAATAACGGTCATAATACCATATGGAGTAATCACGGTATTAAGTTTTTCATTGCCAATTAAGCCTGTGGAAAGGAACAATCCCCCAAAAATAAATTGGCTTAAAATACCAGCTACTTTATTACAAATTCCCATCACCGAGATTCTTTTGGCTGCAGATTCGCTAGGGCCTAAAATGGTGACATAAGGATTGGATGCCGTTTGCAATAGTGCTAACCCTGTTCCGATTACAAAAAGCCCAAATAAAAACATGGTATAATTAGCCATCTTAGCCGCAGGAATAAACAAAAGAGTACCTATGGCCATAAACAATAAGCCTAAAGACATCCCTTTTTTAAAACCTGTTTTAGCTAATACCCAAGATGATGGAATAGCCATAACGAAATAAGAAATGAAAAAAGCAAAAGTGACTAATAAGGAATCAAAATTGTTGAGTTGGAACGCGTCTTTAAAAAATGCAATTAATACTGAATTAACCCAAGTGATAAAGCCGAATACAAAAAATAGTATCCCAATCATCATTAAAGGGCCGTTCGTAGATTTAGAGTTAGTTGTCATAGGTTTTTAATGAGAGTCATTTAGTGCAAATATAGGTTTATTTGTCTTCCATTTACCTCTTGTGAAATCAGGTATTTTTATGGAAGCAGAATTTTTAGCAATGGATTGCTCGGATAAAGGAGAGATGGCCGACCATGCCGCAGCATCATATACGTCAATAGGAGGGGCCACCTTGTTTTTAATGGCTTCGATAAAACCTCTTAATACGAAATAATCTATTCCACCATGTCCCGCATTTTCAGCATCTGCTGAATGTGTTTTCCAAAGAGGATGATCATATTTTTCCAAGTAGGGTTTAGCATCGTCCCAGCGATGTGCTTTTGATGATACTCCTTCAATATAAATAGATTTATTATCTTCCATCCATAATCCTTTCGTTCCCTGAACTCGGAAACCTAGGGAATAAGGACGAGGCGAGTTAGTGTCATGCGTTATTAATATCGTTTCTCCATTGACACACTTGATCATGGTTTGAACAATATCACCACACTTAAAATTCACTTTAGCATTAGGGTGGTCTGCACCACCTTGGTTCACAATATATTCATGAAGTCCTAGTGAAGGAGTGGCCATGGAAGTCAAATAAGCAAATTGGTTACCGCGATTAATATTAAGCATTTCGGCTACTGGGCCTAAACCATGGGTCGGATAAAGATCCCCATTTCGGTCAATCGAATGTTGGGTTCTCCATTTCGCTTCCGAAAATCCTTTGTCACCAAACTCAACGCCACCGCCATAGGCCTGTGTCCCATTATTGAATTTAACTTCTCGAAGATCATGTTGATATCCACATTGAACATGATTTAGCGTCCCAAACATGCCTTGGCGTACCATATTTAAAGTAGCGAGGACATCGCGGCGATAGCATACATTTTCTAGAATCATGCAATGGGAACCCGTTTTTTCAAACATATTCACTAAATCCCATGATTCCTGTAATTTGACCGTAGCTGATACTTCAACACCTGCATATTTCCCTTGTTTCATGACTTCTAAAGCCATAGGAACGTGCCATTCCCAGGGAGTAGCAATGACAACTCCGTCAAGATCCGCTCGCTTAGCTAGGTTTTCAAAATCATGCTCATTATTTCCATAAATAGCCGGCGAAGGCCTACCTTTATCGGCAATCATTTTTTTTGCGATAGCAATAGCCTTGGGATCTATATCACAAATTGCGACGATGTCCACATCCGGACGAAACATAGCCATTTCCAAATGATTTTGCCCACGAAGTCCTACACCGATGAAACCTAAACGCACTTTTGTTTGTTCGGTTGGTATTCCTTTTAAAAAGACAGGAAACAATGCAGTGGAGGAAGAATAGATCAGGGAAGTAGATAAAAATTTCCTTCGTTTCATTTAATTTATTTTAGATTTTAACATACGAAATTGAAATTTAATTAAAATAGTACATTAAATTTATAAGATTTTTCAAAAATAATGATGTCAGAAAAAATTAGCGTTTTTAGAAAGGAACATTTTAATGCAGCTCATCGGTTACATAATCCCGATTGGTCTGCTGAAAAGAATAAAGAAATATTTGGTTTATGCAACAATGCCAACTACCACGGACACAATTATGAATTAATTATTCAGATTACGGGAACAATTAATCCTGAAACTGGTTATGTCATCGATATGAAAGATTTATCGGATTTAGCGCAAGTTGAAGTGTTGAAAAAATTTGATCATAAAAATTTAAATTTGGATGTACCGGAATTTAAAAACTTAAATCCTTCCGCTGAAAATATTGCCATTGTTATTTACCACAAACTCCGAGTAAAAATTGCCGCTGAGTTAGACTTAAAAATTAGATTATATGAAACAGAACGAAATTTCGTTGAATTCCCTGCTAATTGATTCCGATCGCTTCTTATTAAACGATGAAGAAATCGGTGATAATCATGTAGCCACCTCCGTGGATACTCCTATGAGGGAGGATGCATTTGATCTTTCTGATCCTGAAAAAATTAAGATAATTGAAGGTCATTTTAAGGAAATCATGCTCACTTTGGGTTTAGATTTAACAGATGATTCCTTACGAGGTACTCCCAAAAGAGTCGCAAAGATGTACATAGAAGAAATTTTCAGTGGACTTAACCCTGCTAATGAACCTAAAATAGCCTTGTTTGAAAATAAGTATGAGTATAATGAAATGCTGATTGAAAAAAATATCAGTTTTTATTCAAACTGTGAACATCATTTTGTACCTATCGTAGGTAAAACACATATCGCATATATTTCTTCTGGCCAGGTCATCGGTTTATCCAAATTAAACCGAATTGTTCAATATTTTGCAAAAAGGCCCCAGGTTCAAGAAAGGTTGACCATTCAGATTGCTAAATATTTGCAAAAAGTATTGAACTCAGAACATGTAGCCGTTTTTATCGATGCAAAACATTTATGTGTTTCATCGCGAGGAGTTAAAGATGATGCAACATCAACAATTACCTCATACTATGGAGGTAAATTCCAAGAAGAAAATACTAAAAGAGAATTTTTAGGTTCAATTCAATCGTAAAATGGGTAAATATATTGTTGTAGGTGGAAGCCAAGGGATTGGTCGAGCCATTGTGTCAAAATTAAATTCTGAGGATCATCAAGTTATTAATTTATCGAGAAGTCCATGTGACATACAAGGGATTGAAAATATCCAGTTTGATGCTTTAGAAATGAATGATGATGTTTTTTCTGCTATTTCAGGTCCTGTCGATGGACTCGTTTATTGCCCGGGAAGTATCAACCTAAAACCCTTTCATCGCTTAACTACGGGGGATTTCGAAAAAGATTTTCAGGTGAATGTGCTAGGAGCCGTTAAAGCCATTCAGGGTTTTTTACCTTTAATGAAAGTAGCTGGAAACGCATCTATCGTACTTTTTAGCACGGTAGCCGTACAAACGGGTATGGGATTCCATGCATCCATTGCTAGTTCAAAAGGAGCTATTGAAGGATTAACTAGATCACTCGCCGCAGAACTATCAAGTTCGAAAATTAGAGTCAATGCCATCGCGCCTAGTTTAACCCAAACACCCCTGGCTAATGCTTTGTTGAACAGTGATGAAAAAATTGAAGCCGCAGGAAAAAGGCATCCATTAGGCCGAGTAGGTCAAACAGCTGATATAGCCAACATGGCGGTGTTTCTCTTACATCCTGATAATTCTTGGATTACCGGGCAAATATTGAAAGTGGATGGCGGAATGGGAGATCTAAGATCCTAATACATGTTCATTAAAATGCTTTTGATTCAAAGCTAGATTAACTTTATTCCATTCGATTTCTTTGATAAAATCGCTTTTTCTTATTTGGCATTGGATTATTGGGCAATGTGAACAGCATTCATCTAAACATGGATCTACATGAACAAATATCTCAATGTCGGTTGGTAAAACCTGACCTATCGTCAATTCAAATTCATGAATTTCATCGTGTACGCGATTTAAATCCCAATACCTAGGAAGCGTTAAATGGCAATCAATATGTAAATCGCCTCCATATTGTTGCACTCTCAGATTATGCAAATCAATCCATTCTTGTTTTTTATTGGAAACAATCCATTGTATAATTTTTTGAAAAACTTCAGGATTTGTTTCATCCATCAAAGCAGCGATAGCCTCGCGTATTAATTTCAGGCCTTGCCAACACATTACCGAGGCAAAAATCAAAGAGGCAATAGAATCGATCCAATATAAATGGGTCATGTAAGTGATGCTCAAAGCAATTACCACAAAAACTCCATTCAGGGCGTCTAGCTTAAGATGTTTCCCATCAGCCAAAATTGCCGGTGAATGAGATGATTTGCCTTGACTAACCAAATAATATCCAAGAATGCCATTGATGGTGGCCGAGCTTAAAGAAATAATAATCCCCAAGTCTAAACTTTTCAACTCTGGACGCGCATATAAATGTTGCCATGCGTGTAAAAAAATGTATAAAGCGGCTAATAAAATCAAAACCCCTTCTAACCCAGAAGCGAAAAATTCAATTTTCCCATGCCCATATGGATGGTTTAAATCACGAGGCAAGGAGGCTAAATAAATGGAATAGTAGGCAAAAGCGGCCGCAACTACATTAACAATAGACTCCAACGCATCTGTCAACAAGGTAGTGGAGCCACTGGCATAGTAGGCATAAAATTTAGCCCCCATGATGGTCAAACTGATTACAAATGACAAAATGATTAAACGTTGCTTCATCCTTGATAAAAAAGTCTACAAAGATACTATTTTTGCAACATGGAAAATAAAGAGAATCCCTGGAAGACATTAAGTAATATTACTGCATACGAAAATCCTTGGATTAAAATTGAGCATCATGAAGTGATCAACCCAAACGGTAACCCGGGTATTTATGGAAAAGTGTGCTTTAAAAACATCGCGGTATCGATTGTCGCTATCGATCATGAAAACCATGTTTATTTAGTGGGCCAACATCGCTATACGATCGATGCTTATTCGTGGGAACTGCCAGAAGGGGGTTGTTTAATTTCAGAAAATGAAGATCCAATGGAAGGGGCAAAACGAGAACTTCTCGAAGAAACTGGCTTGCGAGCTAATGAGTGGACGCTCATGGGTGAAATTTTCCTAAGTAATTCGGTCACCGACGAAAAGGCCTATATGTATTTGGCCACCGAATTAACTCAGAGCGAATCTAATCCTGAGGATACGGAAAAACTACAAATTAAAAAAATACCGATAACGGAAGCCATTGAAATGGCTCACAATGGTGAAATTAAAGATTGTCTTAGTGTGGTAAGCCTATTAAAAGTCCCACGATTTCATCAATGCTAACTCTGCGTAATCCGTTAAGTCATACTTGACTGGAACAATGCTGACATAATTATCTGAGAGGGCATCTAAATCGGTATTATTACCTAAATCATTATTTTCCAAATTTCCATCCATCCAATAATAGGATTGACCATAGGGATCTTTCCGTTCCTCAAAAAATTCCCTATAAACGGCATTGGCTTGTTTGGCAACTTTAATCCCTTTTAATGGAACATCAGATTTAGCCGGAAAATTGACGTTTAAAGTCAATCCTGTGGGTAAACCATGTACTAATACTTGTTGGCATATTTTGATAATATAATCATGGCAATGACTAAAATCTGCATCAGCACCAAATTCACATAATGAAAAACCAATGGCAGGAATCCCTTCCATGGCAGCTTCAATGGCTGCAGACATGGTACCCGAATATAAAACAGAAATAGATGCATTGGATCCATGATTAATACCGGAAACAACTAAATCAATTTTCCTTCCTTTCAATATTTGATGCTTACCAAATTTCACACAATCAGCCGGGGTACCCGAGCATTTATATGACAAAACGTTTGCGCCAAAATCAGTTGTTTTGCTTACTCGTAATGGAGATCCTAGGGTAATGGCATGGCCCATTCCAGACTGATGCGTATCGGGGGCGACCACAACCACTTCACCCATTTCAGACATAATTTCAACTAGCACCCGAATTCCCTTTGAATAAATTGAATCATCATTGGCAATTAAAATAAGTGGCTTTTCTTGGCTCATAACTTTTATATTTGAATGCAATTTACAAATTTGCACGCATAATTTAGATGAATGAAGATTAGGAAAGCATTATTATCTGATATACCCATTATTCAAGAAATTGCAGAAAAAGCTTGGAGGCCTACATATGAACATATTTTGACGGAGCAACAAACAGTCTATATGTTGGATTTAATGTATAATAGCCACATTTTGGAAAATCAAATTCATGGAAATATCGCCTTTTTTATGGTGGATATGGGCCTAGAAACAATCGGTTATTTTGCGGTAGAAATTTTCAATGAGCAAAGCGTTAAACTGCATAAACTCTATTTAGATCCAACGAAAAAACACATGGGATTGGGGAGAAAGATAATCCAATATATCATGGATTGGACACTTGTCAATCAAAGGAAAAATATTATTTTGAATGTAAACAAAAATAATTCAGCAGTTCGGTTTTATCATAAAATGGGTTTTGAGATTATCGAAGAAATGATTCTAGAAATCGGTGAAGGTTACGTGATGGACGACTTTGTTATGCAATTAGATCTAGAGCCAACTCGATCAAGCATTTAATTTGGTTTTCGGGATTTTTCGAAAATTCATGTGTCAACCGATTAGCCAAAATGGTATTCAATGAAATCATTTCATGACCAAGAGAAGCTGAAAATGCATAGTATGCAGCAGTTTCCATTTCTATGTTAGTTATGGTTTCCCCAGCAAACTTGGTCTTGGAAACATCCGATAGGAAATCAGGAAGTAAAGATTTCATTCTAACTGTCCGACCCTGTGGCGCATAAAATCCCGGGGCAGTTAAGGTAAATCCTTGCTGAGAAATAGCCGAAAATTGCTTGATCAATTTTTCACTGGCCTTCGCTCCATAAACAGGAAATTTATAGTTGATTTGTTGGCACCATACATTAAGTGCTTCCGTGTCCAACATATTTTTAGATTCAAATCCGTAAAATTGGGCCAAATTATCAAAACCAATAGCGGCTTTGGAGACTAAAAATGAATCGACAGGAATATCTTCTTGAATACTTCCTGAGGTTCCTATTCGAATCAATTCCAACGAAATTTTTTGATCCATAGCGTAGCGAGTTTTGAAGTCAATATTGACCAAGGCATCTAATTCATTCATGACAATTTCGACATTGTCGGCTCCAATACCAGACGAAACTACAGCAATAGGCTGATTTCGAAATTGGCCTATATGACTAACAAATTCTCTTTTATGTACTTTATAAATGATTTTGTCAAAATACTTGGAAACAAAAGGAACTCGTTCAGGGTCACCCACGAGGATTATTTTATGAGGTAATTGCTCAGGACGAATATGTAAATGATAGGTGCTTCCGTCTGGATTAATAATGAGGTCGGTGGATGAAAAATAGGTCATTCGCGAATTTATTGATAATTTTCTAAAGATTTAAAAATATGCAAATTTCAAAACTAGAAATACACCAGACCATTGTAACCATATTGTCTGATTCCATCCTTCAAGCAACTAGGGATTATGAATTAGCAAAAGAGTCGCGTGATTTCGACACAAAAAGTAGTGCGGGGGATAAATTTGAGACCGGTAGAGAAATGATGCAAAGAGAAATGGATAAAATTAGTGCGACCCTAGATCAATACAAAAACCAGGTGAATCTTCTGTCAAAGATTAATTTACACCGAAATTACCCAGTTGTTGATTTAGGTGGTTTAATCTCAACTGATCAAGGCATTTATTATTTATCGATCGGTTTAGGAAGAATTGAAATCAATTCGGAGCAGATCTATGCAATATCCCTTGATTCTCCGATAGGCCAATTGTTTAAAGGAAAAAGGGTAGGAGACACCGTAAATTTTAGAGATAATATACTTAAAATCAATCAGTTATTATGAAAAACGAATCTTATTTTTATTTATTTTTAACCTTTGTAGGAGGAGGATTAACATTTTATTTTGCAATGAAAGGAGTTATAGCTCATCAAGGAAATTTTGACGTACTCGCATTTGTTCAAAGCACATGGATTGAAGATGATTATGCGAAGAGTTTAACATTGGATTTTTGGACTGGAGCTATTGCCGGTACCTTTTTTATCTTAAGCGAGGGGAGGAGATTAAAAATAAAATACCACTATCTTTATGTTATACTGACGGTCCTCATAGGTTATGCCTTCGCCTTTCCACTCTTTTTATTTGTCCGCAGTAAATACGTCAATCAAATTTAAGCATGGAAGAGTATATTGCATCGTTTCCGGAAAATACCCAGAAAATTTTGAACGAAGTTTGCGAAGCCATACGAAGTGTGGTGCCTGATGGAACGGAAGAATTGTTGGCCTATGGCATGCCCACCTTTAAATACAAGAAAAATTTAGTTCATTTTGCTGCATGGAATAATCACCTAGGATTTTATCCGACTCCTAGTGGAATTAGGGCATTTCAAGAACAATTATCCATTTACGAAGGTGCCAAAGGTTCTATAAAATTCCTTTATAGCCAACCTATTCCCTTTGATTTAATTAAAGAAATCGTCGAATTTAGAGTCAAAGAGGTCATTAGCAAATCCTAAAAAAAATCAATGGTTTTTCTTTTTCTCAATTTTAAGATTGCGTCCAAAAGATTTGAAGCCTAATTCGGGAGAGTAACCAACAGATTGCTTGGAATAGTACCCTTTTTCATTGTAAGGACGCTTACGCGGGTGTACTTTACAAGCTTGTGAACAGGCCCCATCTAAGTCTTTTAAACATGAAGGACAAATAGCCAAATGCTCGTTGCATTCTGGATTCGCACAATTAACCATGTTGTCTGAAAG
>Ga0209499_1001565_pt1 | contig 15614 bp, 20 predicted proteins | sample C_130208_EF_Meta_FD_187306 | JGI IMG/M metagenome (GOLD analysis project Ga0209499, IMG submission 187306) | Freshwater microbial communities from Lake Croche, Canada to study carbon cycling - C_130208_EF_MetaG (SPAdes) (version 2) | ecosystem: Environmental > Aquatic > Freshwater > Lake...
AATTCGCAAACTATGAAATCGCTATTATTCAAAATAACAAATAGAATGTAGCATTGCGATTCCATGTTCCAATAAAAAAAGTATTATCCATACATGAAAGAACAAGACATACAAGCGATACAGTTATTATTATCCACTCCCAAAAAAATTGCAATTATTCCACATCGAAGTCCAGACGGAGATGCTATGGGTTCTACCTTGGGGCTGTATCATTTTTTATTAAAGAATAATCAACATCCTGTTGTAGTTTCTCCAAACGAATTTCCTGATTTTTTGGCTTGGATGCCAGGTTCAGAAACCGTTAAAATATTTGAAAAAGACAAAAAAAATTGTACCAAAATATTAGAAGAAGCGGAACTTATTTTTACGCTTGATTTTAATGCTTTGCATCGCGTAGGCGAAATGGAGCAGGTGCTCAATAAACTAAGTGCGCCATTTATTATGATTGATCACCATCAATCGCCAGATAATTATGCCGCATTTACCTATTCCGATACTTCGTTTGGATCTACTTGCGAAATGCTTTACAACTTTATTTCTTATCTTGGAAAAAAATCGGATATCGATAAAACTATTGGAACCTGTATTTACACTGGAATTCTAACCGATTCGGGATCTTTTCGTTTTCCAAAAACAACAGGAACAACACATAGAATCATCGCAGATCTAATAGATTTAGGTGTCGAAAATACGCAAATTCCAACCTTGCTTTTTGATAATAGTTCTTACGGAAGATTACAATTACTAGGAAGAGCACTTCAAAACATGAAAGTTTTGACGGATAAAAAGACCGCTTTTACAACGCTTACCCAAGACGAATTAAATACTTTTGATCATATAAAAGGCGATACAGAAGGTATTGTAAATTATGGATTAAGTATAAAAGGCATTGTTTTTACGGCTATTTTTATTGAAAATAAAGAAGAAAAAATTATAAAAATATCCTTCCGTTCTCAAGGTGACTTTGATGTGAATCTGTTTGCCAGAGAACATTTCAATGGAGGAGGACATCGCAATGCAGCTGGAGGAAAATCGGAAGTTTCAATGGAAGAAACCGTTAAGAAATTCGAAGATTTAGTAGCTCATCTAAAAATATAATTGGGTATGAAGGATAGTAAATTAATAGTAATTTGTTTGGTTTTATTTGTGTTGGTTTCAGGATGTAAAAACCATCAAGAAGCCAGAAGACCTATTTCCCAAACTTCGGGAACCTTTATGAAAAAATCGGTCGAAAGAAACAAGAAGTTGATTTCGGGTGAGGAAAAGCAAATTGATTCGATTATCAAAAGCAATCCAAAAGTGAAATATATCGCTTCTAAAAAAGGATATTGGTATTCCTATGAAGTTCAAAATTTACAAGATACCATTACCCCAAAAAAAGGAGATGTTGCCTTTTTTGAATATGAAGTTAAAGATTTAAAGGGAAATATGATCTATTCTCCATTAGAATTGCGCCCACAAACCTATTTGGTTGACAAACAGAATGTAATGACCGGATTAAGAGAAGGTATTAAATTAATGCATAAAAACGAAAAGGTAAATTTTCTTTTTCCTTCGCATATTGCCTACGGATATCACGGTGATACTAAAAAAATAGGACCCAATCAGCCTTTATTAGTTACAGTTAACTTGCATAACTTTATTTCTGAAGAAGCATTCAGAAAAGATATTCAATTAAAAGGAACTACTTCAACAAACCAACAACTAAACCCAGTAAAAGATACTTTAAAAAATAAAAATTAATTCGAAATGAAAAAGAAAATCATACTTGCTTTTGCCGTTATCGCTTCATTCTATTCTTGTAAAGAAGATAAAAATAATCTTCCGGACGGTTTATTTGCTAAAATTGAAACCAATAGAGGCATTATAATTGTACAATTAGACTTTGAGAAAGCACCAATTACTGTAGCTAATTTTGTGACTTTGGCAGAAGGAAAAAATGAATTTGTTACCAATGAAAATCTTAAAAATAGACCTTTTTATGATGGGTTGAAATTTCACAGAGTGATCAAAGATTTCATGATTCAAACTGGAGATCCTTTAGGAACGGGTTCTGGAGATGCAGGATATAAATTTAAAGATGAAATTTCGGATTTGAAATTTGATAAAGGTGGTGTTTTGGCTATGGCCAATAGCGGGGTAGCCACCAATAGCAGTCAGTTTTTTATAACTCATCTTGAAACCCCTTGGTTAGAAGGAAAACATACCATTTTTGGGAAAGTTGTCCAAAAAGGGATGGAGACTGTAAACAAAATTGAGCAAGATGATGCTATAATTAAAGTGACCATAATCAGAAATGGAACTGCAGCAAAACAGTTTGATGCTGTTAAAACTTTCCATGATTATTTTGCTGAAGAATCAGAGAATCAAAAGAAAAAATCAGCTTCAGACGCAGAAAACTTAAAAGCTGACGAATTAAAATACAAAGCCGTTTGGGATCAAAAAGCGGTTTATTTTACTAGTTTAAAAGGAAAGTTAATCAAAACCAAATCAGGATTACAATACTTTATTACCAAAAAAGGGACTGGAAAAAAACCTGCAAATGGAGCAAATGTTTTCATTCATTACGCGGGATATTTAGAAAATGGAAGCCTTTTTGATTCTAGTATCGAAGAAGTATCGAAAGCCTATGGAAAATACGATTCGAATAGAGCGGCTCAACATGGGTATTTACCCATTCCTTTTCAGGCTGGTCGAAAAGACGGAATGATTCCTGGATTTATTGAAGGAATCGAAAAATTGTCTTTTGGCGATAAAGCTATTATTTTTATACCGTCCAATTTAGGGTACGGTGAAGCAGGAGCAGGAGGAGTTATACCACCAAATGCGAATATTATTTTCGAAATTGAATTACTTGAAACCATGAATAAATAAATTATTAATAACTAAAACTAATTGTAACTAAAATTATTAAAAATGAAATCTAAAATTCTATTATTATTGTTTTTGGGAATACTATCGACCCAAGCTCAAACTGTAAAAAAATCAATTGCATCAAAAAAATCGATTTCTGCTGTAAAGGCAAAAGCGTTAGTGCCATCCGCGACAGAAGGGATTTTTGCGACAATTGTAACAACTAAAGGAACTATTGTAGTGCAATTGGAATTCCAAAAAGCACCAATAACAGTGGCTAACTTCGTATCGCTTGTTGAAGGAACAAATACTTTTGTAACCAAAGAAAAACAAAAAGGAAAGCCTTTTTATGATGGATTAAAATTCCATAGAGTCATTAAGGACTTCATGATTCAAGGTGGAGATCCAGACGGAAACGGAAGCGGTGGTTGTGGATATTCATTTAAAGATGAATTCTCTGATTTGAAATTTGACAAAGGCGGGATTTTGGCTATGGCCAATTCAGGTCCAGCAACAAACGGAAGTCAGTTTTTTATAACGCATAAAGATACACCTTGGTTAAACATGAAACATACTATTTTTGGTCATGTTGTCCAAGGAATGGATATAGTAAACTTGGTAGCTCAAGATGACGTTATTCTAAAAGTGACAATTACTAGAAAAGGAACTTTAGCAAAACAGTTTGATGCTCCAAAGGTATTTACCGATTATTATGCAAACAGAGCGGATGATGCTAAAAAACAAGCCTTAATTGATGCCGAAAATAAAAAAAAGAAAGCTGAAATAGAAGCAGTAGCAAAAAAAGCATATATTGAAAAATACGCGACTGTTATTAAAGCAAAAGCAGCTTATCTAAAAGATACAAAAGCTACAACAACAGTTACCCCTTCAGGTTTAGCCTATAAAATTATCCAAAAAGGGACAGGTGTTAAACCAACAGATGGAACGACTTTTTATTTTAATTATGCCGGTTATTTTGAAGACGGAACCTTGTTTGACAGTAGCTATGAAGATGTTTCTAAAGTATACGGAAAATACGATGCAAATAGAGCGGCTCAAAACGGATACAGAGCTTTTCCTTTTGAAGCTGGTAAAAAAGACGGAATGATTCCAGGATTTCTAGAAGGTTTGGGCTTGATGACTTTTGGTGATAAAGCAATTATTTATATCCCTGCTAATCTTGCTTATGGCGAAAGAGGTGCTGGTGAAGTGATTCCACCAAATACGAATCTTATTTTCGAATTAGAAATGATTGAAAAAGTAGCAGAACCAAAAAAATAGAGGAAGCGAAATCTCAATTTTATAATAATATAAATCCCGTTAACTTTCTAAAAGTGAACGGGATTTTTTTTGTAAAATAATGATATTGAAATTAAATATCTTGAATGTAAGCATCATATTCTTTATAGAAATTTTCTAAGGCATTCATTTTTTCATTGAAAAAAGCGAAAATAGAATCCCAATATTTTCTGTTACTCACGCTTACGTCAAGTTTTTCAATCCAAATGCGGCTGATACTTTTTCCGTTTTCTAAAACAAAGTTTTTCTGAAAAACCAAGTCCTTTACAAACTCTTCTTCCAAGATGTTTTTTAGAGATTCTAGCTTTTCAAAATAAGCAATACGTTTGTCATCACTTCGATGTTCAATGTCAATTAAAACCTGAGCTTTCTTATTGTCCACATAAAATTTAAAAGAAAAATCCTTTATTTTAGTGTCGTATAAAACCCATTTTCTAGGATATTTAGCAGCGAAATCAATCCAAAATTCCCGCTTTAATTTTTGAGCTTCCTCTTTACTATACATTCTAGTGATTTAGATTTAGATAAATTTGTAAAACCATGTATAATAAACTATATTTATGATGGCTTTTAGTTTGCAAAAATAGACTTTGAATATGGATTTTCAATATTTTTTAAAATATGTTCCAAAAATAATAGACGTGGTTCTCCCTGCAAGTGAATCGCATTATAAAATGGCACCTCTGGAGCGGATTCGTAATTATGATGCCTCAGAAATTCAAAAGAAAAACCCAAAAACCGCTGCCGTGATGATGCTTTTTTATCCCAAAAAAGGGAAAACACATTTGGTGCTGATTGTTCGCAATTCTTACGAAGGAGTTCATTCTGCACAGATTGCTTTTCCAGGAGGGAAATATGAAAAAGAAGATCAAAATTTTCTTAATACAGCATTACGCGAAACCTACGAAGAAATTGGAGTTTCTCCTGATTTCATGGAGATTATAAAACCATTTACCCATTTGTACATCCCTCCAAGTAATTTTATGGTATATCCTTTTATGGGAATTTGTAAAGAAGAGATTACTTTTACACCAGACGTAAATGAAGTTGCAAAAATAATCGAATTGCCTTTGACTGATTTTTTAGATGACGATATAATTATAACTACTAATATGTCAACTTCTTATGCTGATAAAATTCTTGTTCCCGCTTTCAAAATTGAAGAACATATAGTTTGGGGAGCAACAGCTATGATGCTAAGTGAGTTGAAAGATGTCTTAAAAAAAGTACTTTAATTTATTTGTTTTGTATGTTTGCAATCCAAATTCATAAAAAACACACCAATTTATTATGGGATTAATAAAAAGAAATCCTTTTGGTCATATCCTTTTTGTAAAGAAATGGTTAATCCGGATTTTTGCCGTTTTAACTCATAAACGCTATAGAGGTTTTAATCAGTTGCAAATCGAAGGTTCTGAAATTATCAAAAATTTACCCGATACAAACGTATTATTTATTTCCAATCACCAAACGTATTTTGCTGATGTTGTTGCCATGTTTCATGTTTTTAATGCCAGCCTCAGCGGCCGTCAGGATTCCATAAAAAATGTGGGGTATATTTGGCAACCTAAAATGAATATCTATTACGTAGCCGCCAAAGAAACGATGCAGGCGGGATTATTACCAAGAATTTTGTCCTACGTAGGAGCAATAACAGTCGAAAGAACCTGGCGCTCTTGTGGCAAAGATGTTACCGAAAAAAAAGAAGTCAATCCAAACGATACCGAAAACATTAAAATCGCCTTAAACGATGGTTGGGTTATTACTTTTCCGCAAGGAACAACAAAATCTTTCAAACCCGTTCGCAAAGGAACCGCGCATATTATCCAACAGCACCGTCCTATTGTGGTGCCAATTGTTATCGATGGCTTCCGTCGATCGTTCGATAAAAAAGGACTCCGAATGAAAAAGAAAGGGATTTTGCAATCCTTTATCATCAAGCCCCCTTTGGAAATTGATTATGATAATGACACCATCGAACAAATTTGCGAAAAAGTAGAATATGCTATTGAGCAACATGCCTCTTTTCTAAAAGTAATTCCAGTCGAAGAATTAGAAGCGCAGGAAATCTTAAATAAAACCCGCCGTTGGGAATATTAACCTTCTTTTTGTAAATCTATTTTCTTTAATTCTTTGTAATTGTCTTTCAGTTTTCTTAGAAAACCTCCGTATAATAATTTGTAAAACAACCAAAGAAAGCCCATTATAAAAAGCATTGAAATCAGTAAAGTAATCCCATTTTCTTCGATAATTTTTCTTGCATTCTCAGGTTGCTCAAAATTATAACCGTCATTAAAAGATTCGACTGCACCAAAACCTCCCGAAAAACCTCCAATAATAATGTTCCAGTAAATATAATAGGTAACTATTTTTCTGGTTTTTAGGATGTGTTTTATGAGTAATTTTGAAGATTCCAAAACCGATATAGTCTTGTAATTTCTATAAAATAAGTAGATAAAAACAATGATTATTAGGTAATTCACTTTTTCTAAAACACCTAAATAGGGGTGTAAATTCATAATTTTATCATAGGTTTCATCATTTAGTAGTAATGAAATTCCATTCAAAATCACAAATTCTAATATACTCACGATCAAAATCCATTTCACCACCGAGGAGGATTTCTTGTGCAACATCTTGTAAATCTCCACTTCCGAAATTTGTTCAAAAGAATTTCCACTCTTTTGCCAATCTTTTTTCAATAAATCCAGTTCTTTCATATTTATTAAGGATTTAATATTTTTTTCAATTTGCCTTTAATTCTGTTCATTTTCACCCTCGCATTCACTTCGCTAATTCCCAAAGTTTCCGCTATTTCTGTATAATCTTTGTCTTCAAGATACATATATATCAAAGCTTTTTCAATATCATTCAATTGAAAAACAGCCTGATACATTTTTTTCAATTGCTCCTCTTCTTCATAATTATAATCCTCTTGACTTATAAAAAACTGATGTTTTTCATAATCCACCGTCTTTACCGTTCGCGTACTTTTTCGGTACAAAGTAATCGCCGTATTCAACGCCACGCGATACGCCCAAGTCGAAAACTTGCTATCTCCTCTAAACTTCGGAAAAGCATTCCACAACTGAATCGTAATTTCCTGAAATAAATCCTTGTGCGCATCCTCGCCATTCGTGTACAACCTACAAATCTTGTGGATTATATTCTGATTGGTTTTCAATTGCAATACAAAAGATGCCTCTAAATCGTCGCTCATAATGGTATTAGTGATCAAAAAGTAGTTTTCGTTACAATATCAATGCTTTTTATTTGGAGCAGAAATCCCAAGTGTTACATTACTAGTTGTCCCGCTTTCCGTTACAATCTGTTCTTGCGATCAGGTCATTGCGAGGAACGAAGCAATCTGTGTATCGCAATAACAGGATTTCCACTGCAATCGGGGCTGTTTATTACTTTTTCAATTTTTTCACAACGTTTTCTTGGCATAATAATTCACCATCAAATTCACAAATTTGCTATAACTTTCCATCCCGTCTTTTTGCTTGTTCATTTTTAGAAAATTATCATAAAATACTCGAAATCCTTTGTCTATGAAAGTGTCATATTGTTTCCAAAAATCTTCGCTTTCCTGATAGTTTTTTAAAACTCCAGGATGTACCGTTTTTAGTAATTCGTCGAAAACTTTCTCATCACGAACTTGCCAATTACTCAAACAATAACGCAAAGCAAAACTGTATCCCGAATATTTAGAATACAAATTATCATTTTTTACCGAAGCCAAAAAGCCAATAAAATTACATTCACTTTCGCTGGCATAGCCCATTTGGTGCGCCATTTCATGATTGGTCGTCATCGGAAAACTATACATTGGTCCAAGATCATTTACCTGTGCTTCATTGGTAAACGGATTCAAATAACCACCAAAACCCATATAAGTTAAGGGCAAACTAAATAGCGATTTCTTGATGCTGGGATTCGTATATTCAAAGAATGGATATTGATTCGAAAGTATTTCATAACCCTTTAAATTCATCTCAAAAACCTGTTCCTGCGAATAGGGAATTACTACTTTTAAACTTTTGTTTTTGGTGATTTGGGTCTGAATTTCGTTGGTTTTCGCAATCAGTTTTTTGGTAAAAGTCAGTAAATCGGCATCAGAATACTCCCGTTCAATTTTCATTTTTTCGAAAAGTGGTTGACGGTAATAATTCATTGCCCACAAAAAATGAAATAAAAAATACGCAACCGAAAGAAAACTCAAGGTTTTTAAAACAGCATTTTTCCATTGTGTTCGCCAAGTTTTTCTAATTTCGAAAATAGATTTCAAAACATACAAAATCACAATTCCATAGCTGATATCGCCAACCGAAAACGGAATTTTCCCTAATGTTAAACGTGAAGTTTTCGAAATAAAAACATACAATCCATTGCTGTAAAACCGTTCTACAAATTCAGGAAAAAACGGCATGATTTGCAAAATCAGAATTTGAATTAGGAGAAATAGGGGAAGAATGTATTTGCGTTGCATTAATTAGCTTTTGGCGATAAATTTAGTCATTATTAAAGAAGTAGTATTTCTTTTTTGTAAATTTGTAATTCAAAATATATTGTTTATGGAAACTATTGCTGATAGAATAACGATTGATGATAGAATTTGCAACGGAAAACCAACAATTCGTGGCACCAGACTTACCGTAAATACAATTTTAGAATTTTTAAGTGCTGGCGAAACACGTGAAGAAATTTTATATCAATATCCTGACCTACAAAATGAAGATATTGATGCTTGTTTGAAATTTGCCTCTGATTTGATGAAAAGAAATTTCATCATTAAAGATGTTGCTTAAATGCTAAAATACTTAATAGATATTAACCTCCCGTATTATTTCGCACTTTGGAATTCTTCCGAATTTATTCATCAAAAAGATTTGGATAATAAATGGACAGATGAAGAAATTTGGATTTATGCTAAAAATAATAATTTGACAATTATTACCAAAGATGTTGATTTTTCAAATAAAATAATGTTGAGTTCTCCTCCTCCAAAAGTGATCCATATTAGATTTGGTAATTTAAAAATGAAACCATTTTTCTTAACAATAAATAGACTTTGGGACGCTATTTATCAAATGAATAACGACCATAAACTAGTCAACGTTTTTGCAGATAGAATCGAGGGAATTGAATGATTTTTTGCAAAATCAGAATTTGAATTAGGAGAAATAAAGGAAGAATGTATTTGCGTTGCATTAATTAGCTTTTGGCGATAAATTTAGTCATTATTAAAGAAGTAGTATTTCTTTTTTGTAAATTTGTTTTTTGAGTTAACCCTATTTGGAAACTTAAATATTTAAAAAGCTATGTCAAGAGAAGAACTTATTTCAAGCACTATCGAAAAATTGCGTCAACTTTCTGATTCTAGGATTCAAGAAGTGTCCGATTATGTTAGTTTTTTGTCTAGTAAAATTGACGATAAAATTATCTCTGAAGGTATTAAAACACTTGCGTCAACTTCAAAAACGTATGAGTTTCTTCACAGCGAAGAGGAACTTTATCAAGTGAGTGATATAAAAGAAAAATACCAATGAAAAAAGGAGATGTTGTTCTTCTTTCTTTTCCATTTACCGATTTGAAAGGTAAGAAAATTAGGCCTGCATTGGTTTTAGTTGTCTCAGATTTGGATGTTATTGTGGCTTTTATTACGACTCAATTCAAATGGCAAAATCCGTATGATATTCTTTTAGAACCAAATAATTTTAATGGTTTAAAGAAAACTTCGTTACTTCGATTATCAAAAATTACAACCATTGACAAAGATTTAATTCTAGGTAAATTAGGGGAATTGGATGCTGTTGATATTGAGAAAATAAACAAAAATCTTGTATCTATTTTGGAATTATAAAATTGAAATTTATACGATTTCATGCTATAAACAACAGCAAAATATAAAGAAAAAAAATACTTTATAAATAAAAAACATCACTAGTGTCCACTTAAAATAAGTTGAAAACCAGCTGGTTAGTAATATGTTCATTGACATTATTGTAATCTGATTTCATAAGTAATTCATTTACAGGTGCTTTATCGAGTAATGATGCTGATAAAATTTGTAGAATTTCGTAGATTGAACGATTGATTTTTAAATCTTTCGCAATGATTGACACCAAGCAATAAGTTATTATTGCGATGTTTATTTGTATGCGAACAGCATTTTCTGTTGTTCCCCAAAAGGTCTTAACTTTTAAATGTTGTTTAATCCATTTAAAGAATAATTCAATTTGCCAACGCTGTTTATAAAGTAAGGCGATTTGTTGAGCTGATAAATCAAAATTGTTCGTCAAAAAGATTAACATTTTTTTGTTTTCAGCATCAAAGAACTTCACTTTTCTTATTTTTTCTGGATAATCTTTTGAAGTATAAAAGCCATCTATTTTCCCTGTTTGGTCATAAATAACTCCCGTAGATTTATCCGTCTTTTTGGAATACATTCTTTTGAATTTTAAATTTGATTTTGCTCTAACAACAAAATAAGCTTGCGATTTTGTAATTCGATTAAGCCTTACGTAATCAACATAAGCACGGTCAAAAATATAATAAGCAAAACGTTCATAATTGATGATGTCCATCGCATTAACATCGTGAATATTTGCCTCGGTAATGTGAATAAAAACAGGGATTTGTGTGTTGATATCAAAAAGTGTGTGGAGTTTTATTCCTGCTTTGGTCTTTCTAAAATGAGCCCACCAAAATACACTCAAACACAAATCAATAGTCGAAGAATCAAAAGCATAAATGTTGCCTTTTATTTCAAAACTATCATTGCTGTTTTTTTCTTGGGCAATTAATATTAAATGATTGGCAAAGTCTTCGAATATTTTATAATTGCGATTTTCATTTGCCTTGGCTAAGTTACTTCGTGTTACATTTTTACCAAAACCTAAATGATACGATTTTGATTGATGTGCTTCGATAACAATTATCAAATCTCTCAAGCTATCACGAGAAGATAATTGACCGAAAATCATAGATAAAAGTTGATTCCAACAAGTAAAATGTCTGACCTTTTTATTGCCATCATACTTTGTTACAAATCTATCAAAAACACGTTGAGGCAGAAATTCAACTAATTGAGAAAAGACATATTTTCCGTGATTCATATTCGTAATGTTAATTTACGAACATAATAGATTCATTTCAAATCGTCACGCTCTAAAATGAGACTTAAAATACAGATTTACAATAATTTCAAAGAACTTATTTTAATTTATAGTGGACACTAGTGATAATTTATATAACCAAAATGAAAAAAATACTATTACTTATTGTCCTTATCTATTCTACAACACAAGTTTACAGTCAATGTGCTTGTTGTGCAGCCGCTGGAGCTAGCGCATCGTCAAACGATTTCAACAACGGAATATTTACTTTACCAAAAAACCATTGGGTTATTGAAAACTATTCTGATTATAGAACCGTAAAAAATGGAAATTCACCCGAAGAGGAAGAAAAACTCCTTAAAAACATGTTCATTAGCTCAATAGGCGTTCGCTATGGAATAACGGACAAAATCACGATTTCGGCTTTAGTTCCTTATGTTTTTTTGCATACAAACTATGGAAATGATAGTGGATTAGGCGATTTAGATTTAATGGGAACATTTAACGTTTACTCAAAAAACGGTTTTGGCTTTGCCGTTCAAGCAGGTATTGAACTTCCTAGTGGAATCCAAAAAGACTCCAACTTCGATAACACTACTGTGGTTGTTGGTTCGGGATCTTACGACCCTATGTTAGGGCTTTTATTTTCAAAACATTGGGATAAAATGACCTTCATTGGAAATGGTTTATATAAATACACAACGAACGGTTTTAAAGGTAATTATTACGGAAGTATTGCTATACAAAACTTGGCATTATCTTATAAAATCAAAGCGGGCGGACGTTTGTGTGCTATGGTAGAAAAAGATGAAAAAGCAATGTCTAATAATTTTGGATGGAATGTTTTTGGAGGTTATTTTGGTGAATGGCTTGATAAAATTAAAGAGGACGGAGTTGTTGATGAAAACTCTGGATATTATCTAGGATTTGCCAATTTAGGAACCACCGTTTCTTATAAAAAATGGAGTTTTCCTTTGACAATTTCCCTACCAATTATAAATAATATGAATGGAACACAAAATGATACGGGATCTAGATTTCGCTTCGGAATTATCAAATCTTTATAACAAAATTCAGTTTACAGTCTGCTGGTTTCAGTTTGCAAAAAGCAATACGAAACGTATTTCAATCCTCGATTACGAAAGTAGTCGGGGATTTTTTTTATATTTGAGTAGAATAAAAAACAATACTTCAAACACAGATTTCAAAGATTAGTACAGATTAATTTCTGCTAATCTGTGGAGTTTTTGCTAGATTTTTTGAAAAATTAAGGTCTAAAAACATACCAATGAAAGGCATAAATCGAAACATTTGGATTTTATCATTTGTCAGTTTGTTTACCGATATGGCAAGCGAAATGCTGTATCCAATACTGCCTATTTATTTGAAAACTATTGGTTTTTCAATTGTGCTTATTGGAATTCTTGAAGGTGTAGCCGAAGCTGTAGCGGGATTGAGCAAAGGTTATTTTGGAAAACTTTCAGACAATTCAGGAAAACGAGTTCCTTTTGTGCGAATCGGTTATGCGTTTAGCGCACTTTCAAAACCGATGATGGCCTTTTTTGTTTATCCACTTTGGATTTTCTTTGCTAGAACTATGGATCGCTTTGGAAAAGGAATCCGAACTGGTGCCAGAGACGCAATACTTTCTGACGAAGCCACACCAGCTACAAAAGGAACAGTCTTTGGATTTCATCGTTCCATGGATACTCTAGGAGCGGTTTTAGGGCCTTTATTGGCTTTGATTTACCTCTATTATTATCCAAAAGAGTACAAAACCTTATTTTATTTAGCCTTTTTTCCAGGACTTATTGCCATTATAGCTTCGTTTTTACTAAAAGATAAAAACAATTCACAACCAAACGATAATAAATCTGTTTCCTTTTTTTCTTCCTTCACTTATTGGAAAGAAAGTCCCGTAATATATCGAAAAGTTGTGATTGGATTATTAGCTTTTGCCTTATTCAACAGCTCCGATGTGTTTTTATTATTGAAAGTAAAACAATCTGGATTAAGCGATACATTGGTTATCGGGATTTACATTTTCTATAACTTAGTTTATGCTTTGAGTGCTTTTCCGATTGGGATTTTAGCAGATAAAATCGGTTTGAAAAAGATCTTTATTTTGGGACTTATCCTCTTTGCAATGGTGTATTTGGGAATGGGCTTGAGTACGAATAGCACTATTTTAGTTGGATTATTTTTTCTCTATGGAATTTATGCCGCTGCCACCGAAGGTATTGCCAAAGCCTGGATTAGCAATATCACCGACAATAAGGACACGGCAACGGCAATAGGAACTTACGCTGGATTACAAAGTATTTGTATGATGCTGGCGAGTTCTTTAGCGGGACTAATTTGGTATCAATTTGGAGCAAGTGAAACGTTTTTTATTACAGGAATTGCGACGATTTTGATATTGTTTTATTTTGGATTTTGGGTGAAGTTGAAAGCGGAGAACGATTCGAAATAGTAGTACAATTCATTTCCATTCTAAAAAATAATCTTTATATTTACTCGATTTTAAACATAAAACTAACCTTTTAAAAATACATATCATGGCAAAAAGTCAAGACGCAAAGAAAACAGTAAAAAAAGAACCTCTTAAAACTGCTAAGGAAAAGAAAGAGGAAAAAAGAGATAAGAAAAACAGTCCTAAAAGAGACTAATTTTCAGATGTCAGGTCTCAGTTTGCAGAAAAAAAGCAGTTTAAAAGTGAAATAAATCATCTTTAAACTGCTTTTTGTATTTATTGAAACCTGATTACATTTTCACTGGAATATTTTCTAAAATTTCCAAAACAAATTTCCAGAACTTTTGAGATGATTTTATAGAAGCTCTTTCGTCTGGTGAATGTGCTCCATGAATCGTTGGTCCAAAAGAAATCATATCCATATTAGGATAATTAGTTCCTAGAATCCCACATTCTAAACCCGCATGGCAAGCCACTACTTTTGGTTTTTCACCGTTTTGTTTTTCATAGATTTTAACCAATAAATCCAAGATTTCGGAATTTACATTTGGTGTCCAACCTGGATAAGAACCTGCTAAATTTACTTCGCAACCAGATAATTCAAAAGCAGAACGCAAGGCATTCGCCAAATCAAATTTGGAGGTTTCCACAGAAGAACGAGTCAAACATCCAATAGAAATTTCACCATCTTTGATGATCACTCGCGCCACATTATTCGAAGTTTCTACCAAATTTTCCATATCGGCTGACATTCGGTAAACACCATTATGCGCAGCATAAATCGAACGTAGAATTCCTTCTTGAACGCCTAAATCCATTACTTTTTTAGGCAAATCGCACTTAACTATTTCAATTGTCAAATTCGGTTCGGTGGTTTTGAATTCGGTTTTTATATCGCTGATAACTTCTTGCATGTCAAAAATATAGGCTTCGTCATACATCCCAGCAACGATAACTTTGGCTACACTTTCACGAGGAATTGCATTGCGCAAACTCCCACCATTAATTTCAGAAACTTGAAGTCCAAAATTTTCAAAAGCATCAAACAACAACCGATTCATTATTTTGTTGGCATTTCCCAAACCTTTATGAATATCCATTCCAGAATGTCCACCATTTAAGCCTTTTACTGTAATTGTATAACCCACAGAATCTTCGGGAGTTTCCTCTTCGTGGTATTCGCGAGTAGCGGTAACATCGATTCCTCCAGCGCAACCAATGTCGATTTCGTCATCTTCTTCGGTATCCATATTCAAGAGAATGTCTCCTTTTAGGATTCCACCTTTTAGGTTTAAAGCGCCAGTCATTCCAGTTTCTTCGTCAATCGTAAACAAAGCTTCAATGGCTGGATGCTTGATTTCCTTAGATTCTAAAATAGCCATAATCATAGCTACTCCAAGACCGTTATCAGCACCAAGTGTTGTTCCGCGAGCACGAACCCAGTCGCCATCGACATACATATCAATTCCTTGAGTATCGAAATCGAAAACAGTATCAGAATTTTTTTGATGCACCATATCCAAATGTCCTTGAAGCACAATTGGTTTGCGATTTTCCATTCCGGCAGTAGCGGGTTTGCGAATAATTACGTTGCGAATTTCATCTTCGAAAGTTTCTAAGCCTAATGAATTACCGAAATTTTTCATGAATTCGATCACACGATCTTCTTTTTTGGAAGGACGAGGAACCGCATTCAAATCGGCAAATTTGTTCCAAAGAGCTTTAGGTTCCAGATTTCTAATTTCTAGACTCATTATATATGTTTTTTCACTAGTGTCCACTATAAATTAAAATAAGTTCTTTGAAATTATTGTAAATCTGTATTTTAAGTCTCATTTTAGAGCGTGACGATTTGAAATGAATCTATT
>Ga0209499_1001566_pt1 | contig 15604 bp, 24 predicted proteins | sample C_130208_EF_Meta_FD_187306 | JGI IMG/M metagenome (GOLD analysis project Ga0209499, IMG submission 187306) | Freshwater microbial communities from Lake Croche, Canada to study carbon cycling - C_130208_EF_MetaG (SPAdes) (version 2) | ecosystem: Environmental > Aquatic > Freshwater > Lake...
TCTTCAATTCGCAACAACTGATTGTATTTTGCCATACGATCGGAACGTGAGGCCGATCCTGTTTTGATTTGACCACAATTTAAAGCTACCGCTAAGTCAGCAATAGTGTTGTCCTCTGTTTCACCAGAACGGTGTGACATTACAGAAGTATATCCTGCATTGTGTGCCATATTTACCGCAGCAATGGTTTCTGTTAATGTTCCAATTTGATTTACTTTCACTAAAATTGAATTGGCAATTCCTTTTTCAATTCCTGTTGATAAACGCTCCACATTGGTTACAAATAAATCATCACCAACTAATTGCGTTTTATCACCGATTAATTCAGTTAAGTATTTCCATCCCTCCCAGTCATCTTCATACATTCCATCTTCAATAGAAATAATAGGATAATTTGCTGCCAAAGACGCTAAATATTCGGCTTGTTCTTTTGAAGTTCTAATTTTACCTGTAGCCCCTTCAAATTTTGTATAATCGTATTTTCCATCTACATAAAATTCAGAAGCTGCGCAGTCAAGCGCAATCATAACTTCGTCACCAAATTTGTAACCCGCATTCTCAACTGCTTTTTTAATAGTATCAAGTGCATCTTCAGTTCCTCCAGCTAAGTTGGGTGCAAAACCTCCCTCGTCTCCAACAGCTGTTGAAAGACGTCTATCGTGTAATACTTTTTTCAAGTTGTGGAAAATCTCAGTTCCCATTTGCATGGCATGTGTAAAAGAAGTTGCTTTAACTGGCATAATCATAAACTCTTGAAAAGCAATCGGCGCGTCCGAATGTGAACCTCCATTAATGATATTCATCATGGGTACTGGCAAAGTATTAGCAGAAACTCCTCCAACATAACGGTATAATGGCAGACCTAATTCATTAGCCGCTGCTTTTGCCACCGCCAATGAAACACCTAAAATAGCATTAGCGCCAAGATTTGATTTGTTTGGAGTAGCGTCTAATTCAATCATTAATTGGTCGATATGATTTTGTTCAAAAACAGAAACTCCCATCAATTCATGAGCAATGGTATTGTTCACATTATTAACCGCTTTAGAAACTCCTTTGCCCATGTAAGCTTTTCCACCATCACGTAATTCAACTGCCTCGTGTTCTCCAGTAGAAGCACCGCTTGGTACAGCAGCTCTTCCTAAAACGCCGTTTTCAGTGACAACATCTACTTCTATCGTTGGGTTTCCTCTTGAGTCAAGAATTTGTCTTGCGTGAACTTTTATAATAATACTCATTTTTATGATATTTTGCTAAGTGATTAAATTTTATAATGTTTACAAATATATTTTTTCTTTTTTTATCAAATTGTCAATTCCATTGAATGTTATTAACGCAAACGTTTTAGTATCTATCAATGAAAATAGTTTGTAATTATTGAGCTTCTTCTAGTTGTTTGCTATTTTTAATGTTAGTTAAAAAATCATTAAAAAGATATTCTGAGTCATGAGGACCAGGACTAGCTTCAGGATGATATTGTACTGAGAAACAAGGCTTCGATTTCATTCGCATTCCAGCAACTGTGTTGTCATTAATATGATAATGAGTAATTTCTAAATCAAGATTTTTTTCAAGTTCATCTCTATTCACAGCAAAGCCATGGTTTTGAGAAGTAATTTCTCCTTTTCCTGTCAAGATGTTCATAACTGGATGATTTATCCCTCTATGTCCATTAAACATTTTATAAGTAGAAACACCGTTAGCTAAACCAATTATTTGATGACCTAAACATATTCCGAAAACAGGTTTATCAGAATTAATCATTTCTTGAGCAGTAGTTATTACTTGTGATAAAGGTTCAGGATCGCCTGGACCATTTGATAAGAAGTAACCATCAGGATTAAAATCTTTTAATTGTTGAAAAGGAGTATCGTATGGAAATACTTTTATGTAACAATCTCTTTTAGCAAGATTTCTCAAAATATTTGTTTTTATACCTAAATCTAATGCTGCTATTTTATAGATTGCATTTTCATTGCCAAAGAAATAAGGTTCAATTGTGGAAACTTTTGAAGCTAGTTCTAATCCTTTCATATCTGGAACAGTAGCAAGTTGTTGTTTTAATTCATCTATTGAGGTACCATCAGTACATATTACAGCATTTTGAGCACCGTTATCTCTTATATAACTTACTAAAGCTCGTGTATCAACATCTGAAATACAAATCAAATTTTGCTTTTCAAAATATTCTAATAAGTTACTTTCTGAATCTGATCTAGAATGATTAAAACTAAAATTTTTACAAACCAAACCTGCTATCATAATTTTGTTAGACTCTACTTCGTTAGTATTTACTCCGTAGTTCCCAATATGTGGATTGGTTGTCACCATAATTTGACCAAAATAAGATGGATCGGTAAATATTTCCTGATAACCTGTCATTCCTGTATTAAAGCAAACTTCACCAAATGTTTTCCCTGAAATGCCTATAGATTTTCCGTAAAAAATCGTTCCATCGGCTAATAATAAGATGGCTTGTGGTCGTGTGTTGTATTTCATTCGTTGTAGTTATTATTTTTTATAAGTCTTATGCAGTCGCTTCTCTCTTGTCAAAGTTGTAATTAGTTGTTTTGCAAATTTAAACTTTTACAATTTAAAATTGAAATTTGTTTTTTTAAATTTATGAGTAACCTTTTCAAATAGTGTTTAATTAAAATTTTTTTATACTTTAGTATGGTGAAAATAAACTACATATACATATGCCTTTCCTTTGTGTTGAATTTGAATGCACAAATTATTAATGTTGTTGATACAAATTTTAAAACCAAATTATTATCATCATCTCCGAGTAATGAAGTAGCAAAAGATTTGAACGGCAATTATTTTGCAATTGATAGTAATGGTGATAATGAAATTCAGTTAAGTGAGGCAATAAATGTAAAAGCACTTAACATTTCATTTGCTCTTATTTATTCCGTATCAGGCATAGAAAATTTTACTAATTTGGAATTCCTAAACTGTAGCAACAACGAAATTTTCACATTAGATTTAAACAACTTGACTGGTTTAAAAGAGTTAAATTGTAGTAGCAATTATATCAATACAATAGATTTAGAAAATTTAACCCTTATAGAAAATTTGAATTGCGAAATGAACCAGTTTACATCACTAGATGTAAATGGATTAAGTAATCTAAAAAGTTTAGTTTGCGGCTATAATAATCTTCCCAATCTAACAGTTACGGGCTTGGTCAATTTGCGAAATTTAGATTGTTCGGGTAATTATATGACTGATTTAAATATAGAAGGTCTGAGTAACCTACGAACGTTTTCCTGTAGAATCAACCAATTGTCTTCATTAAACGTTAGCGGATTAGAAAACTTAGAAATTTTAAATTGTGAATATAATCAAATTACCGCTCTTGACGCAAGTGGATTAAATAACCTTCTGTATTTGCGATGTAGTCTTAATCAAATCACTTCATTAAATCTTACGGGTTTAAGTAACCTGTTAGAGTTGTATTGCAACAATAACCATTTATCAATATTAAACGCAAATGGATTAAGCCATTTAATTTATTTAGACTGCACCTACAATCAACTCAATGCACTAACATTGATAGGTTCTAATAATTTACAAAGGCTTGAATGTAGAAATAACTCGTTTACTACATTAAACCTTAATAATACTAGCCATTTGGAATTTCTTGGTTGTCAACAAAACCTTCAACTATCCTCTTTGTACATAAAAAATGGAGCTAATGAAAGTGTGAATTCTAATGGCACAAATGGTATTACTTATGTTTGTGCAGATGATTTCCAAATCTGGACGATTCAAAGCCATTTTGGGTCGGGATGTTTAGTAGATACTGAATGCGATTTATCAACTAATGAGGAAACTATAACAGCCAATAAAATAAAAATGTATCCCAATCCGGTGAAAAATATTCTAATAATTGATGCGAATTATACAATAATTGAAATAGACATATACAATACTTTAGGGCAACTCATATTAAAATCCACTGCAAAAACTATTGATGTTTCAAACTTAAAACAAGGCAATTATTTAGTATTACTATCAACTAATGAAGGATATTTAACAGGAAAGTTTCTTAAAGAGTAGCTATGCCGTAAATTTCATTATAAAAAAAAAGGATAAACAATTGCTTATCCTTTATTACAATTATGAAACGGCAAACATTATGCCTCTTCTTCTTTTGATTCTTCGTCAGTTGCAGGAGCTTCAGGAGTTTCATCAGTTGGAGTTTGTTCAACTTCTGCAACTGCAGGAACTTCTTCAACAGATTCTGCAGATTCTTCTACTTCTGTTACTGCAGGAGCTTCTTCAACAACTTCTTGAGTTTCTTCAACTTCTGCTGCTGCAGGAGCATCTTCAACAAATTCAGGTGTTTCCACTTCAACAGCTGGAGTTTCCACTACTTCTTCTACTACTGTAGCAGCATCTTCAACGATTGGTGCTACTTCTTCAACAACTTGTGCTGAAGCTTTTGGAGCTGTAGTAGTTTCAGTCGATTTTTTTGCACGACGTGTTCTACCTTTTTTCTCTTCTTTTTTACCTCCGTTGTATAGTTCGTTAAAGTCAACTAATTCAATCATGGCCATATCAGCATTATCACCTAAACGGTTACCCATTTTAATGATACGAGTATATCCACCTGGACGGTCACCTACTTTTGCAGCAACTTCTCTAAAAAGTTCCGTTACTCCATATTTATTTCTTAAGTAAGCAAACACTACACGACGATTGTGAGTTGTGTCTTCTTTTGATTTTGTTACTAATGGCTCAACGAATTGTTTAAGCGCTTTAGCTTTAGCAACAGTAGTGATAATACGTTTGTGCTCGATAAGAGAACAAGCCATATTAGCCAACATAGATTTTCTATGTCCAGTCTGTCTGCTTAAATGATTTACTTTTTTTCCGTGTCTCATTGCTATTGTAAATTTAAACCTTAACGGTTTAGATTATTCTTTATCTAATTTATATTTACCTAAGTCCATTCCGAAAGTTAAATTCTTGTTGGCAACTAATTCATCTAACTCTGTTAGCGATTTTTTACCGAAGTTACGGAACTTCATTAAGTCATTTTTGTTGAAAGATACAAGATCTCCAAGCGTATCAACTTCTGCAGCTTTTAAACAATTCAATGCTCTTACCGATAAATCCATATCAACAAGTTTTGTTTTAAGCAATTGTCTCATGTGTAATGATTCTTCGTCATAAGAATCAGTTTGAGCAATTTCATCAGCTTCAAGTGTTATTCTCTCATCAGAGAATAGCATAAAGTGATGAATTAAAACTTTTGCAGCTTCGGTTAAAGCATCTTTCGGATTAATTGAACCATCAGTTTTAATTTCAAAAACTAATTTTTCATAATCTGTTTTTTGCTCCACACGGAAGTTTTCAATAGCATATTTTACATTTTTCACTGGAGTAAAAATTGAGTCAGTAAAAATAGTGCCTATTGCAGCGTTTTGTTTTTTGTTCTCTTCTGCAGGAACATAACCACGACCTTTCTCGATAGTCAATTCCATATTAAGATTGACTTTACTGTCAAGATTGCAAATTACTAATTCCGGGTTTAACACCTGAAAACCAGAAATGAATTTTTGAAAATCACCTGCTGTGATTTGGTCTTTACCAGAAATTGAGATAGAAACTGTTTCATTATCTATATCTTCAATTTGACGTTTGAAACGTACTTGTTTAAGATTTAAGATAATTTCAGTAACATCTTCTACAACTCCTGATATGGTAGAAAACTCATGCTCTACACCATCGATACGAACCGATGTTATTGCATAACCTTCTAACGCAGAAAGTAAAACTCTTCTAAGTGCATTACCAACTGTTAATCCGTAACCAGGTTCTAAAGGTCTGAATTCAAACTTACCTTCAAAATCGGTTGAATCGATCATGATAACTTTATCGGGCTTCTGAAAATTAAATATTGCCATAATTTAGACTAGTGTCAATTATTATTTGTTGTACAACTCTACGATTAACTGTTCTTTAATGTTTTCTGGAATTTGAAGTCTTTGAGGGACAGAAACAAAAGTTCCTTCTTTAGTATCATTGTTCCATGTAATCCACTCATATACATGAGAAGAATTTGCTAATGATCGCTCTATAGCTTCAACTGATTTAGATTTTTCGCGAACAGCCACTTTATCTCCTGGTTTCAAGTGATAAGAAGGAATGTTCACTAATTCTCCATTTACAGTAATATGTCTGTGAGAAACGATTTGTCTTGCAGCTCTTCTTGAAGGTGCAATTCCCATTCTGAAAACAACATTATCTAATCTTGCTTCGCATAATTGTAAAAGGATTTCACCAGTTACACCTTTAGAAGCTGCTGCTTTTTCGAAAAGGTTTCTGAATTGTTTTTCTAAAATCCCATAAGAATATTTAGCTTTTTGCTTTTCCATCAACTGAACAGCATACTCAGATTTTTTACCTCTTTTTTTAGCCATCCCATGTTGTCCAGGAGGATAATTTCTTTTTTCGAAGGATTTGTCTTCTCCGAATATTGCTTCGCCAAATTTACGAGCAATTCTAGTTTGTGGACCAGTATATCTTGCCATTTTAAATTGTTTTAAGATTGAGATTATGAATTCAGGTCACATCCTCCGATAATCTATTGTTCAATCTTGATTATACTTATTTTTTGTGTAATTAGATACTGAAATAAATTCTGTATAAAATTAAACTCTTCGTCTTTTAGGAGGACGACATCCGTTGTGTGGCATTGGGGTAACGTCAATAATTTCTGTTACTTCAATTCCAGAATTATGTATGGATCTTATAGCAGACTCACGTCCGTTACCTGGTCCTTTAACATACACTTTAACTTTTTTAAGTCCAGCTTCTAATGCTACTTTTCCACAATCTTCTGCTGCCATTTGAGCTGCGTATGGAGTGTTCTTTTTAGAACCTCTAAAGCCCATTTTACCTGCCGATGACCAAGAAATAACTTCACCTTTTTTGTTAGTCAAAGAAATGATGATGTTGTTAAAAGTAGCATTAATATGCGCTTCGCCCGTTGATTCAACGATAACTTTACGTTTTTTTGTAGTCGCTTTAGCCATATTACTTATTATTTAGTTGCTTTTTTCTTGTTAGCAACAGTTTTTCTTTTACCTTTTCTTGTTCTAGAGTTGTTTTTAGTTCTTTGTCCTCTCAAAGGAAGACCAGATCTGTGACGTATACCTCTATAACATCCAATGTCCATTAAACGTTTAATGTGTAATGAAACTTCTGAACGAAGTTCACCTTCAATTTTGTAATAGGAGACCGCATCACGAATTGCACCGATTTGGTCATCATTCCAATCTTGAACTTTTGTATCTTGGCTTACTTGAGCTTTTTCTAAAATCTCAATAGCTCTACTTTTACCTACACCGAAAATATAGGTTAAAGCGATAACTCCTCTTTTGTTTTTAGGTATATCTACCCCTGCTATTCTTGCCATAACTATCCTTGTCTTTGTTTAAATCTAGGATTCTTTTTGTTGATTACGTATAATCTGCCTTTTCTTCGTACAATTTTGCACTCGGCACTTCTTTTTTTAACTGATGTTCTTACTTTCATTTTGAATATCTTTAATATCTATAAGTAATTCTTGCTTTTGACAGATCATAAGGGCTCATTTCTAGTTTTACTTTGTCACCTGGTAACAATTTAATGTAATGCATTCGCATTTTACCAGAGATATGAGCAATTACAATATGTCCGTTTTCTAACTCGACGCGAAACATTGCATTTGATAATGCTTCTATAATTGATCCGTCTTGTTCTATTGCTGATTGTTTTGCCATAAAAATTAAGCTACTGCTTTTCTATTTTTACCACTTTTCATCAGCCCATCATAATGCTTATTCAATAAATAAGAATTTATTTGTTGAATAGTATCGATAGCAACACCAACCATAATGATTAATGAAGTACCACCATAAAACATTGCCCAAGATTGTTGAACATCGAGACTAACTACAATAGCTGGGAACACAGCGATTAAGGCTAGAAATAATGAACCCGGGAATGTTATAAGAGACATAATTCTATCTAAGAAATCTGCGGTATCAACCCCTGGTTTAACTCCAGGAATAAAACCACCACTTCTTTTTAAATCATCAGCCATTTTGTTTGTTGGGACAGTGATTGCAGTATAGAAAAATGTGAAAATTACAATCAAAGTAGCAAATACTACACAATACCAGAACCCAAATATATTACTAAATGTTCCTGCTATGGATTGAGAGGTTTCAGATTTTGAAAGACCTGCTACCGCAGCTGGAATAAACATAATAGCCTGAGCGAAGATAATTGGCATAACTCCGGCAGAGTTAAGTTTCAATGGTATCCACTGTCTGTTTCCACCCATCATGTCTTGTTCGAAATCTCCTGTTGTTGTACGACGAGCGTATTGTACCGGAATTTTTCTAACCGCCATAACTAATAGTACACAAGCAATGATTACTAATAACCAAACAATTATTTCGAGTACTAATAACATAGGACCACCGTTATTGTTAGTAACTTTTGAAGTAAACTCTTGAATTAATGCTTGAGGTAACCTTGCAAGAATACCTACCATAATTAATAATGAAATACCATTTCCAATTCCTTTGTCTGTGATTTTTTCTCCTAACCACATGGCAAAAATAGTACCAGTGGTAAGAATTAAAACTGATGAAAATAAAAATGCAAATGAACTAGCAGGAAGAAGAAAAGCTCCTGGCTGTAATGTTCTTTGTAAATTATAGATATAACCTGGACCTTGAATTAGAGTAATACCAATAGTTAACCATCTTGTAATTTGATTTAACTTCTTTCTACCACTTTCACCATCTTTTTGCAATTTTTGCAGATACGGTATAGCAATACCCATTAGCTGAACAACAATTGAGGCAGAAATATATGGCATAATACCTAGAGCAAATACAGATGCTTTTGAGAATGCACCTCCAGTAAACATATCTAAAATTGATCCAATTCCGTCTTTAGTTTGACCAGCTAAACTATTCAATTGACTAGCATCAATACCAGGCAAAGTAACATGCGCACCAAATCTGTAAACTAATAATAGACCAAGAGTTACCAAGATTCTATTTTTTAGTTCTTCTATTTTCCAAACATTACGTAATGATTCAAAAAATTTCTTCATTGTTATACTTGTTATAAAGTTACAGCTTCTCCACCAGCAGCTTCAATAGCCGCTTTTGCAGTTGCAGTAAATTTGTGAGCAGTTACTTTTAATTTGGCTTTTAATTCTCCTCTACCTAAAATTTTAACCATTTCATTTTTAGTAGCCAAACGGTTTTCAACAAATACTGAAAAATCTACAGTGTCTGTTACCAATCCGTTATCAACTAATAATTGAAGATTGTCAAGATTTACTCCTTGGTATTCTTTACGATTTATGTTTGTAAAACCAAACTTAGGCACTCGTCTTTGAAGTGGCATTTGCCCACCTTCAAAACCAATCTTTTTTGAATAACCAGAACGAGACTTAGCTCCTTTGTGACCTCTTGCAGAAGTACCACCTTTTCCAGAACCTTCTCCTCTACCTAATCTTTTATTTTGATTATGCGTAGAACCTTCAGCAGGTTGTAAGTTACTTAAATTCATAACTATATTTTTATATAACTTCCTCAACGGAAACTAAGTGTTTAACTTTATTTATCATTCCAAGGATTGCAGGGTTTGAATCATGCTCCACAACTTGTCCCATTTTACGAAGACCTAAAGCTTCTAACCCTCTTTTTTGTGTAAGAGGACAATTGATCTTGCTTCTAACTTGTTTTACTAATAATTTAGCCATAATTTCCTTGAATTAACCTTTAAATACTTTTTCTAGCGAAATACCTCTTTGTTTTGCAACAGTAACAGCACTTCTCATTTGTAATAAAGCATCGAAAGTTGCTTTTACCACATTGTGAGGATTTGATGAACCCTGTGATTTTGATAATACATCATGAATCCCAACTGATTCTAGAACTGAACGAACAGCTCCACCAGCAATTACTCCTGTACCATGAGATGCAGGCATCAAAAATACAGCTGCTCCACCAAATTTACCTTTTTGTTCGTGAGGTACTGATTGACCACTTAAAGGTATTCTAACTAAATTTTTCTTTGCATCTTCTACTGCTTTTGCAATAGCTTCAGAAACGTCTTTAGATTTTCCTAACCCATGTCCAACAACACCATTTTCATCACCTACTACAACAATAGCAGAAAAGCCAAAAGCTCTACCTCCTTTTGTTACTTTGGTAACACGATTTACACTTACCAAACGATCTTTTAATTCAAGACCACTAGGTTTTACTAATTCTACATTTTTGTATTTAGACATAATATATTAGAATTTAAGTCCAGCGGCTCTGGCGCCTTCTGCTAATGATTTAATACGACCGTGATATAAATAACCTCCTCTATCAAAAGTTACTTCAGTTATTCCAGCTTTAATTGCTTTTTCAGCAGCTAACTTTCCAACTGCCGCGGCAATCTCAATATTTGTACCTTTTTTATCTACTCCTTTATCTTTCGATGAAGCAGCCAATAAAGTAACTCCATTCACATCATCAATTAGTTGTGCATAGATTTCCTTATTACTTCTAAAAACAGAAAATCTTGGTCTAGCAGCAGTACCGCTAACAATCTTTCTGATTCTGAATTTAATTCTTTGTCTTCTTTCAGTTTTTGTTAATGACATAATACTACTTTTTACGCTGATTTACCTGCTTTTCTTCTTAATACTTCGCCAACAAACTTAACACCTTTTCCTTTGTAAGGTTCTGGTTTGCGGAAACCTCTGATTTTGGCAGCGATTTGACCAATTAATTGTTTGTCGAAAGACGTTAACTTTACGATTGGGTTTTTACCTTTCTCTGATATAGTTTCTAGTTTTACTTCTGGAGTAACTTCTAAAACAATATTGTGAGAGAAACCTAAAGCTAAGTCTAATTTTTGTCCTTGGTTTGAAGCTCTATAACCTACACCTACCAATTCTAATTCTTTTGTAAAACCTTCAGATACGCCCAAAACCATATTATTGATTAATGATCTATATAATCCGTGTTTTGCTCTGTGATCTTTACTATCAGATGGTCTTTCTACAATCAGTTGACCTTCTTCAACTTTTACAGTTACGTCTGCGTAATTCTGTGAAAGTTGACCTAATTTTCCTTTTACTGTAATTACTGTTTCACTAACTTCAACAGTTACACCAGCAGGAATTGAAATTGGATTTTTACCTATTCTTGACATTGTTTAACTATTTTAATTAGTATACGTAGCAAATTACTTCTCCACCAACATTTAATTGCTTAGCTTGTTTTCCTGTCATCAAACCTTTAGATGTAGAAACGATAGCGATACCTAATCCATTAAGGATTCTTGGAATTTTTGATGAACCTGCATATTTACGTAAACCTGGTTTACTTATTCTTTGGATATCTTTTATTACTGGCTCTTTGGTATCTTTATCATACTTCAAGGCAATTTTGATGGTTCCTTGAACAGAACTGTCATCAAATTTGTAACTTAAGATATATCCTTGATCGAATAAAATCTTTGTGATTTCTTTTTTCAAGTTCGAAGCAGGTATTTCAACCACTTTGTGGTTTGCCATAACTGCATTTCTAACTCTCGTAAGATAATCTGCAATTGGATCTGTATACATTATTTATTAATTTGCGAATATGGTTTTCAAATAGTACTCACTAATTGAACCTTTACCCAATTTATAATTATTTATTAATTACCATGAAGCTTTTCTAACACCTGGAATTAATCCTTGATTAGCCATTTCACGAAAAGTAACACGAGAAATACCGAACTGGCGCATGTATCCTCTTGGTCTTCCAGTTAATTTACAACGATTGTGCATACGAACTGGTGAAGCATTTTTTGGTAATTTTTGTAATCCTTCATAATCACCTGCTTCTAACAAAGCTTTTCTTTTCTCAGCGTATTTTGCTACCGTTTTTTCTCTTTTAACCTCACGGGCTTTCATTGATTCTTTAGCCATATCTTAATTCTTTTTAAAAGGTAAACCTAATTCAGCCAATAATGACTGAGCTTCTTTATCTGTATTTGCCGTTGTAACGAAAGTAATATCCAAACCTGATATTTTATTTACTTTATCAATGTCAATTTCGGGGAAAATGATTTGTTCAGTAACACCAAGGTTATAATTACCTCGTCCGTCAAAACCAGTAGCTTTGATACCGTTAAAATCTCTTACACGAGGTAAAGAAGATGTTATAAGTCTGTCTAAAAACTCATACATTCTCTCACCTCTAAGAGTTACTTTTGCTCCAATTGGCATACCTTTTCTCAATTTGAATGACGCTACGTCTTTCTTTGAGATTGTAGATACTGCTTTTTGTCCAGTAACTTTTGTTAACTCATCAACAGCGTAGTCAACAAGTTTTTTATCAGATACTGCAGCTCCAACTCCACGGCTTAAAACAATTTTTTCCAATTTAGGAACTTGCATTACGTTTTTATAACCGAATTCTTCTTTAAGGGCAGCAATTACTCTGTCCTTATATTCTTGCTTAAGTCTGGGTGTATATTCCATAACTATACTACTTGATTAGATTTTTTTGAAAATCTCACTTTCTTATCTCCTTCTACTTTTATTCCAACTTTAGTTGCAGTTTTTAATTTTGGATCTACTAATGCAATATTTGAAATATGTATTGGGGCTTCTTTCTTAACAATTCCTCCTTGAGGGTTTTTAGCACTTGGTTTAGTATGTTTCGAAACCATGTTTACACCTTCAACGATAGCTTTGTTTTTTTCACGGTCTACGCTTACAACTTTACCCTCTGACCCTTTGTGGTCGCCAGCGATAACTGTTACAGTATCTCCTGATTTAATTTTTAGCTTTATCATCTTATTAACGAATTAAAGCACTTCTGGTGCTAATGATACAATTTTCATGAATTGTTTTTCACGAAGTTCTCTGGCAACTGGACCAAAAACACGAGTTCCTCTCATCTCACCTGCAGCATTCAATAGAACACATGCATTGTCATCAAAACGGATGTAAGAACCATCGGCTCTTCTCACTTCTTTTTTGGTACGTACAACAACTGCAGTAGAAACAGCACCTTTTTTAACGTTACCGTTTGGTGTTGCATCTTTAATTGATACTACAATTTTATCTCCAACAGAGGCATAACGACGTTTCGTTCCTCCTAAAACACGGATTGTCAAAACTTCTTTTGCTCCTGTGTTATCTGCTACTTTTAATCTCGATTCTTGTTGTACCATAATTACTTAGCTCTTTCAATGATTTCAACTAATCTCCAACATTTAGTTTTAGATAAAGGTCTTGTTTCCATGATCTTTACTGTATCACCAATATTACAGTCATTTGTTTCGTCGTGTGCATGAAACTTTTTAGTTTTTAACACGAACTTACCGTATAGGGGGTGTTTTACTCTAGTTACTTGAGCAACAACAATAGACTTATCCATTTTGTTTGAAGTAACAACCCCAATTCTTTCTTTTCTTAAATTTCTTTTATCTTCCATTTTAGCTAGAATACAATTATTGTAACTCTCTTTTAGTTAGCTCTGTTGCTACTCTAGCAACTGCTCTTCTAGCACTTCTAATTTGAAGTGGATTAGCAATTGGAGAAATAGCGTGAGCATTTCTTAGATCTGAATAAGCTTTTCTTAACTGGTTAAGTTTTACTTGTAACTCAGCTGCAGATAGATTTATAATTTCTGATTGTTTCATAATTAATTTTAGATTATGCTTCGAAATCTCTAGCAACAACAAACTTAGTTTTTACAGGAAGTTTTTGAGCAGCAAGACGTAAAGCTTCTTTAGCAACAGAAAGCGGAACTCCACCAACTTCAAACATTATTTTTCCAGGTTTTACTACTGCAGCCCAATATTCAACTGCACCTTTACCTTTACCCATACGTACCTCAAGAGGTTTCTTTGTGATAGGTTTATCTGGAAAAACATTAATCCAAAGTTGTCCTTCTCTCTTCATGTAACGGGTTGCTGCAATACGTGCAGCTTCTATTTGACGAGAAGTTAAGAACATGCCATTTTCATGAACTGATTTGATTCCAAACATTCCACTTGAAAGCAAATGTCCTCTTTGAGAAACACCTTTCATTCTACCTTTTTGTACCTTACGGTATTTTGTTCTTTTAGGCTGTAACATTTTTCTTTAATTTAAAAAATTACTTTCTTTTACGTGAATCTGGTCTACCACCTTTGTTGAAAGGTTTTTTTTCACCTCTTGGAGAGTCTCCACCTTTTCCACCAGAAGCCTGTTTTTTATCCATTCCAACAAGTGGAGATAAATCACGCTTTCCGTAAACCTCACCTTTCATAATCCATACTTTGATACCCATTCTACCATAAGTAGTATGTGCTTCAGCCAAAGCATAATCAATATCGGCTCTGAAAGTTGATAGAGGAATTCTTCCTTCTTTGAATTGTTCTGAACGAGCCATTTCAGCACCATTCAAACGACCAGAAATCAAAACTTTAATACCCTCTGCATTCATACGCATTGCTGCTGCGATAGCCATTTTAATAGCTCTTCTATATGAAATACGGCTTTCGATTTGACGAGCTATACTAGTTCCAACTAAATAAGCGTCTAACTCTGGTCTTTTAATTTCAAAGATGTTAATTTGAACCTCTTTATCAGTAACTTTCTTAAGTTCTTCTTTTAACTTGTCTACCTCTTGGCCACCTTTTCCGATAATAATACCAGGTCTTGCAGTTGTGATAGTAACGGTTACAAGTTTTAAAGTTCTCTCGATGATTACTTTTGATACACTAGCTTTTGATAAACGAGCATGGATATACTTTCTGATTTTATAATCTTCGGCAATTTTATCACCATAATCATTACCACCATACCAGTTTGAATCCCATCCTCTGATGATACCAAGTCTGTTTCCTATTGGATTTGTCTTTTGTCCCATCTTAATTAATTTGCTTGTGTGTTATCGTTTGATCCTAACACGATTGTAACGTGGTTAGAACGTTTTCTAATTCTATGTGCCCTTCCTTGTGGAGCTGGACGAAGCCTTTTCAACATCATTCCACCATCTACAGTGATAGTTTTTATAAATAAACCTGCTTCTGAAACGTTTCCTTCAGCATTTTTCTGCTCCCAATTGTTGATAGCAGATAATACTAATTTCTCTAATTTTCTTGAAGCTTCTTTTGAGCTAAATCTTAAAATATTTAAAGCTCTTTCCACTTTCTGACCTCTTACCAAGTCCGCTACTAAACGCATTTTTCTAGGTGAAGTAGGGCAGTTATTCAATTTTGCGAAAGCTATAGACTTGTTGGCCTCTTTTCTCGCGTCTGCTGTTTCTCTTTTACGAACTCCCATTGCTTCTTATTTTTTACCTTTATTTTTTGCTCCAGCGTGACCTCTAAAAGATCTTGTTGGTGAAAACTCTCCTAATTTGTGTCCTACCATGTTCTCAGTTACATAAACTGGAACAAATTGACGACCATTGTGAACAGCGATAGTTTGCCCAACAAAATCTGGAGTAATCATAGATGCTCTAGACCAAGTCTTAACAACACCTTTATTTCCACCAGCAATATTTTCTTGAACTTTTTTATCTAATTTATAATGTAC
>Ga0209499_1001567_pt1 | contig 15599 bp, 12 predicted proteins | sample C_130208_EF_Meta_FD_187306 | JGI IMG/M metagenome (GOLD analysis project Ga0209499, IMG submission 187306) | Freshwater microbial communities from Lake Croche, Canada to study carbon cycling - C_130208_EF_MetaG (SPAdes) (version 2) | ecosystem: Environmental > Aquatic > Freshwater > Lake...
TTTGGCAAACATCGCCTCGAGTTGGCGCAGGCGGCGTTCTTGGTCGGCGACCTGTTGTTTCAACGCTTGGTTTTCCCGATGCAATTCCTGCACGGCTGCTGCGCCTATATCCGCAACAATCCGGTCAAGGCCGGCTTGTGTGGCCATCCGGATGACTGGCCATTTTCTTCCGCTGGACTACACTGGAATCCTGACGGAGCGCGGGCTTGAGCCCGCTCTTTCGGTCTCCAACTCCCAGGCGGGCTGAAGCCCACGCTCCAGACAGCTCCAGACTCGCGGATTGACTAGACGGGCGATGGGTTGTCCATTTGCGCACGCGATGCCCTTACCACCCTTCCCTGCCGATCCGAAACTGCTGGTGATGACGCCGCATGCGGCGCTGCAGCAGTATTTCGGGTTTTCGGGGTTTCTGGACGGCCAGGAGGAGGTGATTTCGGAGATCGTGGCCGGCCGCGACGGCTTGGTGGTGATGCCCACCGGCGGCGGCAAATCGCTGTGTTTTCAAATCCCGGCGCTGTGTTTCGGCGGCGTGACGCTGGTCATCTCGCCCTTGATCGCGCTGATGAAAGACCAGGTCGACGCGCTCGTCGCGCGCGGCATCGCGGCCACCATGATCAACTCCACGCTGAGCTGGCCAGAGCAAAAGGAACGCCTCGACGGCATGCGCCAAGGAAAGTGGAAGCTCGTCTATGTCGCGCCCGAACGCTTCCGGGCGGAAAGCTTCCTCAACGCGCTCGACGGCATCGAGATATCGCTCTTTGCGGTGGATGAAGCCCACTGCCTGAGCCAATGGGGCCACGATTTCCGGCCCGACTACCTGCGCCTCGGGCGCTCGTTGGAAAAGATCGGCCGTCCGCAATGCGTCGCCTTCACCGCCACCGCCACGCCCATCGTGCGCGCCGACATCGCCGCGGTGTTAGCGCTGCGCACTCCCTTCGAGCAGGTCAGCGGGTTCTCGCGCCCGAATCTATCACTGGCGATTTCCGCCGTGGACAAGACCGCCCACAAGGACGAGCGCATGAAGGCGGTCATCGTCGCCCACAAGACCGGCATCATCTATTGCGCCACCCGCAAAAAAGTCGAGGCCGTCGCTGAAACCATCGCCAGCTGGGGACTCAAGTGCGTGGCCTATCACGGCGGCATGAGCGATGCGGATCGCGAGCACGCCCAGGAGGTTTTCATCCAGCGCCAGGCCGACGTCGCCGTGGCCACCAACGCCTTCGGCATGGGCATCGACCGCTCGGACGTGCGCTTCGTCATCCACTACGAAGTCCCCGGCAGCGTGGAGGCCTACTATCAGGAAGCTGGCCGCGCCGGGCGCGATGGCGAGGCCGCCGTCTGCGAGTTGCTCTTCAACTACGCCGACACGCGCACCCAGGAGTTCTTCATCGAGGGGGCCAATCCCACCGCCGCGACGATCCGCGCGATCTATCAGTACCTGCTGAATGATGCCGACACCGACTACGAAATCCACCGCACCCTCGATGAAATCGCCAAGGGCGCGGACGTCAAAAATGCCATCAGCGTGGGCAGCGCGCTGAGCTTCCTGGCGAAGTCCGGTTATCTCGAGCGCTTCGATGTCGCCAAGCGCCGGATGCGCGGCACGCGCCTGCTCCAGCCCAACGTGCTCGCCCGCCAGCTCCAGCTCGACGAGGCGGCCATCGAGGAAAAGGACCGCCGCGACCGCGAGAAACTCAAGGCGATGGTCGAGATGTGTTACTCGCGCGTCTGCCGCCAGCAATGGATCCTCAAGTATTTCGGCGAACACGACGCCGGAGTCTGCGGGTGCTGCGATGTCTGCCGCGAGGACGGCGCCGGCGAGGCCCGCCCGCCCACCACCGCGGAACAACTCGTCGTGCGCATGGCCCTCAGCGGCGTCGCCCGCATGTCGCGCCGCACCCGCGACGGCTGGGAAGCGCGCTTCGGGCGCGGGCGCATCGTCCAGATGCTCGCGGGCAGCAAGTCGCAGGAAATCATTTCCGTTAGACTCGACCAACTCAGCACCTACGGCATTCTGCGCGACCAAGGCACCGGTTACCTCAACGGGCTGATGCGCTCGCTATCAGACGCCGGCCTGGTCTGCACCGTCACCGGCGAATACCCGCTGCTCACACTCACGCCGTTGGGCGACCAAGTCATGCGCGGCGACGCGTCCTATCAACTCGTGTGGCCGGATTCCGAGGCCGGGCGCAAGGAAGTCGCCCTGCGGGACCACGGGCACGACGGGCAACTCTACTCGCTGCTGCGCGACCTGCGCGCCCAGTTGGCCAAGCGCGACGACGTGCCGCCGTATGTGGTTTTTGGCAACAAGACCTTGGAAGCCCTCACCCGCTATCAACCGCTCACCACCGAGGATGCCTTGCACATTCCCGGCATCGGCGCCGCCAAAATCCAGCGCTACGCCGAGCCGTTTCTCGAGGCCATCCGCGATTGGCAGAACTCGCGCCGCGGGTGAGCGGACTCAGCTCACCCGTGCCACGCCACGCCGAGATCAGCGGCGGCTTGCGCGAGGCGTTTGTCGAGGGTCCACAGCATCGCTCCGTGGATCCGCGTCGCGGCGAGAATCAGCATGTCGTTCCACTGCAAGCCGCGTCCCCACAGGTGGCGTTGTTCAATCATTGCGAGTGCTTCCGATGGCTCCGCTTCCGTCACTTTTGGCAGGCGCTGCAGGTAGTCGATCATCAATGCGCGGTGGGGCAAGGATCCGACTAACAACTCACCGATCACCACCGAATGAGTGACCACTCGATCACGCTGCAATATTTCGCGCATGGCGGGAATCGGTTCCTTGAAGAAGGACACCCACAGATTGGTATCCAACAACACGCGCCGGGGATCAGATTTCATCTTCAGCAACGCGGGTTCCAGTCACATCCACCAACGGCTTTCTGCCATACCTCGGTCCGCGCGCCGTCAACTCAAGATCCGGCATGCTGCCGCCCATTTCGGCCAACCTTCTCGCCGCCTCCCGCTGGACGAAGCACCGGAGCACGAAATTGAGCAACTCGGATTTCGACTGGATTCCTGACCACTTGGAGGCCGTATCCAGCAACTCGTCATCGAGTGTTACAGTGGTTCTCATGCATCAAAAAATACACCGATTGATGCGCAATCTCAAGTTGTTTCTGACTGCAGTTGTTTCTGACTGTCCCCTGTCCCCTGTCCCCTGGCCTCTGGCCTCTGGTGTATCGGTGTTTCGGTGGGAGAGAAAGGATCGGTGGCTTGGCTCCGGACTTTCGTTCTGCATTTTCTTACCGAAACACCGGGTGGCGAAGCCGCAACCGAAACACCGGGCCGCGCAGCGGCTGGCCCCTGTCCCCCCACTCCTCCCTTTCCACCCGGCAAATTTCCCGCTAAGCCTGCGCCGTGCTGCGCTCCTTGCGATTGATGGATTTCCGGTGTTTCAGGTCGTTGGACCTGGAAGTGCCTGCCGCGGGCGCGTTGCTAGTGGGCGACAACGCCCAGGGCAAAACCTCGGTCTTGGAAGCGTTGTGCGTTTTGATGCGCCTGCACTCGCCGCGCACCCACCGGATGGCCACGCTCAGCCGGATTGGCAGCAGCGGCTTTGGCGTCGCCGGCGACCCATGGGGCAGCGAACACCAAGTCCGCCAGACCCGCGATGGCTTGGCCTTGCGGCTACAGGACGAGCTCCGCGCAACCCGCGCGGCCTACCTCGACAATGGCGGGCTCATCGTTTGGATGGGCAACGAGGATCTCGAACTGATCCGCGGGCCGGGAGACGGCCGGCGCAGGTATCTCGATTTCATCGGCGCGCAACTCGACCCCGCCTACCGCCGGTCATCGTCGCGCTACCGCCGCGCCCTGCTCGCCAAAAACCTGCTGCTCAAGGCGGGCCGGTCGCGCGACGCCGAGATCCTAGCCTACGAGGATATTCTCGTGGAACACGGCACCGTCCTGATGGACGCCCGCGCACGCCTCGTGGCGCAACTCTCCCCGCTCGCGGCGGACGCCCAGGCCGCGGTGAGCGGCCGCCAGGAACCGCTCGCCCTGCAATACCTGCCGTCCAGCGGACCGGACCTGCGCGAGTCGATCCTTCAGGCACGCGAGCGCGAAACCCGCCTGCGCCAGGCCGTCGTCGGCCCGCACCGCGATGACCTCGGGCTGCGGCTCCACGGCATGCCCGCCGCTGACTTCGCCAGCGAGGGCCAGCAACGCACGCTCGCCCTGGCCCTCAAGCTCGCCCAGGGCCAACTGCTCGAAGCGCGCGGCGGCCGGGCGCCGATCTATCTGATGGATGACATCTTCGGCGAACTCGATCCCAACCGCCGCAACGCGCTGCTGGCCCACCTGCCGCCCCACGCGCAAAAGTGGATCACCACCACTCACCTCGGGTGGTTAAAGGAAACTCCCGCGCTGGAGGCCATCGGACGATTCAGGGTGGCTGATGGCAACTGCCGGCCATGGACGTAGCGGTGGCCAGAGACCAGAGACCAGAGACCAGAGACCAGAGACCAGAGACCAGAGGACAGAGGACAGAGGACAGAGGACGGTCGTGCGGGCTGTTGAGGACGTTGGCTTGCTCTCCGCGCGTGGCTGCGGCGTCCCGCCGCAGGCCGTGGCCGGAGCGTCTCGCTCCGGCAAATTCCGCCGACTGTTCTAGCTGCTGCGAGGATTATTGACCCTTTTCTCAACCTGATAGGGTGATTCCTCCTCATGGACATGGAACCCGATTTGAGGTTTGACTGGTTCCGGCGGCGGGCTCAGGAGCGGCTGCAACTCTCTCCAAATGACCCGCATCGCGCTGGTGAGGTGCGCGATGGTTCTGTGGAATAGAATTGCGCGGCCGCAACGGATGGTGGTAGTGTCAACAATGTGAGTATCGTCAAAAGTTGGCTCCCACAGCCGAGGCATCAGCCGGGGTCCGGGGCAGGCATGCGGCGGCTCGCAGAACGCCTGGTGCTGGCGACCTTCATCGCGCCCTTGCTCATCCTCCGTGCCGCAATCGACAGCCACCACCCAAGCCACGGCGGTGAACGCCCGAAGCGGACGATTTTCGCCGCCATCGGCCTCCTGCTAGGCGTCGGCATCATCACCATCGGGGTTTTGTACTACCGGAACCTGGCGCGCAAATCCCACGCCGCCATCGAGCAGGAGTTGGTGGTGATTGCTCAATTCAAGGTGGACCAATTGGAGCACTACCGCAGGGCGCGCTTGGCGGATGGCCGGGTGTTTTTCCACAACCCAGGCTTCGCCGCCCTGGTCCGGCGTGTGAGCCAAACGCCCGCCGATGCCGACGCCTGCAGCGAACTCCAAACCTGGCTCGGCAAATACCAGTCCGCCTATCAGTATGACCGGGTTTTCCTGCTCGACTCCCAAGGCGTCGCCCGGATGGCGGTGCCCGAAGCGCCGGAACCGGTGGCGGCACACATTGCGCAGCAGGCGGCCGCAATCCTGCGTGCCGACCGGGTGGTGTGGCAGGATTTCTATCGCAATGAACACAACCAGGACGTGTCTTTGGCGGTCATGGTGCCCATTTTCGACGAGTCGCAGCCGACCCGCCCGCCGCTGGGCGTGCTGGTGTTGCGCATCGACCCGGACGTCTATCTGAATCCGCTGATCCAACACTGGCCCAAGTCCAGCCCAACGGCGGAGACGCTGCTGGTGCGCCAAGACGGCAACGACGCGCTGTATCTGAATGCTCTGCGGTTCCGGCCGGATGCCGCCCTGAACTTGCGCGCCTCATTGCAGCAGCTTGAAATTCCCGCCGTTCAAGCTGTTTGCGGGCATTCGGGATACATCCAGGGGTTGGACTACCGTGGCGTGCCGGTGCTCAGCGCCGCGCTGGCGGTGCCCGGCTCGCCCTGGTGGCTAGTGACCAAAGTGGACACCGCGGAGGCGGAAGCGCCGATCCACAGGCAATTCTGGCAGGTGTTCGGATGGGTCGGCATCCTGCTTTTCAGCGTGACGGGCGGGGCGGGGATGGTCTGGTGGCAGCAGTTGAACCGGTTCCACCGGGAGCGGATGAAGGTGGCGGAGAAGCTGAACACCAGCGAGGCGCGTTTCCTTCAATTGTTCGCGACCAACGTCATGCCGGTTGCTTTTTGGAACATGGAGGGCTTGCTCACTCAGGCCAACGACGCCTGGTGCCAACTGATCGACGTTGAGCCCGGGCAAGTCCGGGCGGGCAAGGTGAGTTGGAAAACCATCACGCCGACGGAGATGCAAGCACGCGACCTCGCCGCCATCCGTGAGATCCAGACCGTGGGGAAGTGCCAGCCCTATGAGAAGGATTTCATTCGCCCCGACGGTTCGCGGGTGCCCGTGTTGCTGATGGGCGGTGCGATGCTGGCGGGTTCCCTCACCGAAGGCGTCGCGTTCGCGTTGGATCTCACCGAGAGCAAGAACCATGATGAAGCCATGCGGAAAGCTCACGACGCACTCACGCATGCCAATGCCACGCTGGATGAAATGGTGAGGAAACGCACGGCCGATCTACAAGAGGTCGTGGATGAGCTGGAGCATTTTTCCTATGCCTTGACCCATGACCTGCGCGCACCCTTGCGCGCCGTGCGCGGCTTTGCCCAACTGCTGCAGGAGGATGAGAGCTCGTCATCACTCGACGGGACGGCCCAAGGTCATCTGGACCACATCATGAGGGCAACCTCGCGGATGGATGCAATGATCACGGATGCACTCCAATACAGCTGGGCTTTGCGCGGCGAGCTCCCCATGAAACCGGTGAATATGGCGACGTTGCTCCAGGATCTGCTTGTTTACTACCCTAACCTCCAGCCGCCACTTGCCCATATCCGCCTCGACGGGCATTTCCCGCGGGTGCTGGGCCATGAAGCTGGCTTGACCCAATGCTTTGCCCACCTTCTGGGCAACGCCGTCAAGTTCGTGGCACCCGGCACCCTGCCGCGAGTGCGCGTCTGGGCTGAATCGCACGACGACATGGTGCGGTTTTGGGTGGAGGATAATGGCATGGGCATACCCATGGAATATCAAGAGCGCATCTGGGTGATGTTCCAGCGCCTGGTAAAGACTCATGAAGGCACGGGCATTGGCCTGGCAATCGTGCGCAAACTCGTCCAGCGCATGGGTGGACGCGTGGGCGTCGAGTCGGAGCCTGACGCGGGCAGTCGATTCTGGATCGAGTTGAAGAAGATATAGCAAGAACCCTATGAAACCGAAAACCATACTCTACGTGGAGGATGAAGAACATGACGCCTTCTTCATGCAGGTCGCCTTTCAAAAAGCGCGGGTTGCCAACCCTCTCCAAGTGGTGGTGGATGGCTTGCAGGCCGTTGCATACCTGCAAGGGACGGGCCCCTATGCCAATCGCGAACAGTATCCTCTCCCCAGCCTGATGTTGCTGGATTTGAATCTTCCATGCTTGTCAGGCATCGAGGTGTTGCGGTGGATACGCGAGAATCCCGAACTCCATGACTTACCCGTCGTGATTTTCTCCTCGTCGAGCAACTTGCTGGACATCGCCAGGACCAAGGAGTTTGGAATTCACCATTATCTGGTCAAGCCGCACAACCCGCACGAGATCGTGAGGCAGCTCGAAGAACTGATTACAGATGGCTTGTTGCTTGCGCTTTAACTGACTGAACCGGGCGGCGGGACACCACCGCACGACCTGCCCAATCGTGGCTGCGGGACGCGGCAGCCACTTTTCACCCCAGCGGCTCGCTGCGGCGCGCGCGTTTTTCAAAGAGCACGGTTTCGCGGTAACCGGCGGCTTGGGCCAGGGCGATGGCGCGGGCGTAATCGCGGCCGACTTCCTCCGGCGCGTGGGCGTCGGAGGAAATCACCAGCGGAACCCCGGCAGCACACGCCAGCTCGAGAAAACCGCGCGCGGGGTAGGCCTCGGCGCACCGCTTGTGCCACCCGGCCGTGTTGAGTTCGATCACGCACCCGGCCGCCGCGATCGCGTCCACCGCCGGTTCATAATACCGGGCGAGGTCGCCCGCTGGAAAACAGGCGAATTTTTTGACCAGGTCCGGGTGGCCCATGATGTCGAACAACCCGCTTTCGGCCATGCGGGCGTAGGTTTGCCAATAATGGGTCCAGACTGCGGCCACATCGCTCTGCGCCCAGCGGCCGAGCCACTTCGGGTTGTCGAAATCCCAGTCGCCCAGATAATGGACCGAACCGATCAAGTAGTCCCATTCGTGGCGCGACGCGAGCTCCTCGATCCACGGTTCGCAGCCCTCGAGCCAGTCGCACTCGAGCCCGGCGCGGATCGGGATGCGCCCGGCGGCATGGACCCGGGCACGCTCGATCCAGCGGAAATACTCCGGCAGGTCCGCCTCGAGCATCCGCCAGTCGTCGAACGGTTCGGGCCGTTGCGGCGCGTGATCGGAGATCCCATATTCGGTCAATCCCGCTGCCAGGGCGGCATCCACGTAGGCTTCGGGCTCGCCGACGGCATGGCGGCAAAGTGGCGTGTGGGTGTGGTAATTGGCAGGCATAAAACTCGCAAGGAATCGGGTTGAACGGCGCGGGCATTCCAGCCTAGACTGACCCCGCAGTGCAAGCGCCGCCGCATCCATGTCCGATTTTCCCCCAGAGCCCAAGTCCGGCACCAACGTCATCCCCCGCCTCCTCGTGCAACTCCGGAGGCACCCGAAACGCGTGGTTTTCACCGAGGGCGAGGACATCCGCGTCATTGAAGCCGCCGCCCGCCTGGTGCGCGAGGAAGTGGTGGCTCCGATCCTGCTGGGCAATCGCGAGCGCATCCGCGCCCTGGCCGCCAAACACGCGCTGCCGCTGACCTTCATCCATATCATCGACCCCCCGCTCGCTACCGACTTCAAATTGTTCTGCCAGCGGGTGGAAAACATGGCCCGCTACCGGACCATGGATTTGGGCCACCCCGAAGAAATCGTTGCGCGCCCGCACTATTTCGGCGCACTCATGGTCCAATACGGCCAGGCCGACGCCATCGTCGGCGGCAACCAGGCGCTGCCCACTGCCTATTTGCGCGCCTTGCTCCACACCATCAAACCGCTGCCCAGCGTGCCGAAAATCTTCGGGGTTTCCATCCTCGTCGGCGCCCACCTCAAGCACCTTGGCAGCTCCGGCCTGCTTCTGCTCGCCGATTGCGGCCTCATCCCCAATCCCGACGTCCACGAACTCGCCGCCATCGCCCTGGAAACCGGCAAACTCGCCCACCATTTCCTCGGCCGCAAACCGCTCGTCGCCATGCTCAGCCACTCGACCAAAGGCAGCGCCAACACCCCGGACACCCAGCGCGTCGCCGCCGCCGCCGCTCTCGCCCAAGCCGAGGCCCATCAAAAATTTCTCGATATCGACATCGAGGGCGAGCTGGACGCCTCGGTCGCCCTCGACCCGGAGGCCGCAGAAATCAAGCTGCCCGGCGCGCATGTCCGGCGCACTGCGGACGTGCTGGTGTTTCCCAACCTCGACGCCGCCCACATCTCGCTCAAGTTGCTGCAACACGTCGCCGGTGCCCAAGCCTACGGCCAACTCATTCTCGGCTTGTCGCGCCCGGCCGCCCAGGTCCCCCGCACCGCCACCGTGGAAACCCTCTTCGGCACTGCCGCCGCCGTCGCCGTGGAAGCCATCAAATTCCACCAACTCTATCCTGACGGCGAGGTCTGAGCCGAACGAGTCATCGGGGATGATTACCGCCCCACCCCGTGGGTCACCTGGATTCTCGTGCTCGCTCTATCAGACGGCAAGGTGCGCGCAATCAGCCATTGGACCCGGGCTCCGGGGACGCAGCAAACCACCCGCCATCAGCCTTCTAACTCACTCGGCCGTTAGGCTACGGAGCGCGGGCTTCAGCCCGCCCAGACCCGCCGGGCTGAAGCCCGCGCTCCATGGTGCAGCCAAAGTGACTCATCGTTTCACACCCAGCGCCATACAAAATGGCGGCGGGGCGCCTGTGAGTTCCCGCACCGCCACGCCGTGCGCGGCAACTGGATCCCTGCGGAGGCCCGCACTCAGGGTGCCGGCAGTCTGACGGGCGAGTCTGAAGACTCGCGCTCCAGGCAATCGATGGGTGACCACAGGCCTGGCTTGCCTTCGTGCCGTGCGGCTGGCAGGATCGCAACATGAGCCAAGATGTGATCGCGCTTCTCCAGCAGCTTGTCCGCATTCCCTCGGTCAATCCCGACAACGCGCCGGGCACCGCGCACACCGGCGAGCAAACCCTAGCCGTGTTCCTCGCTGGCTGGCTCGAGTCCATCGGCGCCGAGGTGGCGCTCGAGGAGATCCAGCCCGGCCGGCCGAACCTCGTCGCGCGCTTCGCGCCGCTGGACGGGCGGCCACGCATCTTGTTCGGCCCGCACCTCGACACCGTCGGCGTGGCCGGCATGACCATCGAGCCGTTCGGCGGCGAGGTGCGCGACGGCAAGCTGTGGGGCCGCGGCGCGTGCGACACCAAGGGCCCGATGGCCGCCATGCTGTGGGCGCTGCATGAAAACCGCGATCTCCTGGCGGAGTTGCCGGTGGCCGTGGATTTCGTCGCCTTTATGGGTGAGGAATCCGGCCAGTTGGGGTCCAAGGATTTCGCCGCCCGCCATGGCCATGACTATCAATTCGCGCTGGTCGGGGAACCCACCTCGATGGACGTCGTCTATGTGACCAAGGGTTCGTTGTGGGCAACGCTGCGGGCCACCGGCACCGCTGCCCATAGTTCGCAGCCGGAACGCGGCGACAATGCGATTCTCAAGCTCACCCGCGCACTCGACCGGCTCGATTGCCACCTCGGCGCGCAACTCGCCACCTTCACTCACCCGGTGCTTGGCCGCTCGACGCTCAACATCGGGGTGATCCGCGGCGGGTCCCGCCCAAACATCGTGCCCGACCAGGCGGAAGCCGAGATCGATATCCGTATCACCCCGTCACTGGCCGCCGCCGGCGGCGCGCTGCAGTTGCTGCGTGACACGCTGGCATGCCACGCTTTGCCCGTCGCGATTGAAAATCCGCATGAAAACCCGCCGATGCAAACCCCACCCGAGCACCCGATGATCCGGGCGCTGCTGGCCACCCAGCCCGGCACCACGCTGACCGGAGCTCCTTGGTTTTCCGATGCCGCCCACCTCGCCACCGGCGGCATCCCGAGCATCTGCATCGGCCCGGGCTCGATCGACCAAGCCCACACCGCCGATGAGTTTATTGAAACGACCGCCCTGATCGCAGGCGCGGAGTTTTTCACGCGCTTCATCCGCGGCCTGGCCGGCGTGCAAACCAACAACGGATAACAGCAAAGGTGGAAGCGGCTTGCTTGACCACGGATTAACGGATTGGAACGGATTGCGCGGATTGAAAAAGGGATTATTGAATCACCATGGCGCCTCCAGGAGATAATGTTCTCGATTGTTTTAACTCATTCAAAATCCGTGCAATCCGTGCAATCCGTGCAATCCGTGGTTTTCAATTTCCATTAAAGGGAAACCGCAGCTTTCAGATCCAAATCTCCGTGTTGCGCATTCCGGGATTGGCGGATGGCCAAGACCGGGGTATCCTCCAACCGTGACCGATGAGCCAACCCAGTCCGAACTACCGCTTCGTGGACAGCTGCTGCTCGCTGACCCGTCGTTGCGCGATGGCACCTTCAACCGCGCAGTCATCCTGCTCACCAACCATGCGCCGGATCAAGGCGCATCCGGACTGATCCTCAACCAACCCATCGGCAAGATGGTCGGCGATTTTCTCACCGGCAAGGAGTTCTCCGCACTGCGCCAGTTGGCAGTCCATGCCGGCGGACCGGTGTCCCACGACCAGCTGACATTCTCCTCGTTCTGGTGGACCCAAAAACTCGGGCTTCACTGGGCGCTGCACATCTCGGCCGAACAAGCCGCCGTCCACGCCCGCCGGCCCGGCCGGATCGTGCGCGCATTCCTTGGGTATTCCGGCTGGAGCACCGGCCAGCTCGAAAACGAGCTGCTACGACATTCCTGGATCGTGACTGAGCCCGCACCGGACCTGCTAGGCCACGACCACGATCGCAGCCTGTGGTCCACGCTGCTGCGCCGTGTGTCGCCACTCCACCACATCCTCGCCGAGGCCCCGCAGGATCCGTTTTTGAATTGACCCCGTGGAAACCACCCCTGAGCTCAAATCAGGCGTCCATTTCAGGTATTTTGGCGATTTGTGAGGCATCACCCTTTCCAATTCGCGTTCCTTAGCGTTCATTCGCGGTTTGAAATTTCCCACCCATGTCCGAGCCATCGATTCAGTTTAGCCCCATTGATGAAATCATTGCTGAAATCGCCGCCGGGCGACTGGTGATCTGCGCCGATGATCCATCGCGCGAAAACGAGGCCGACCTGATCGGCGCGGCCTCGCTGTGCACCCCGGCCATGGTCAACTTCATGGCCATTCACGCCCGCGGCCTGATCTGCGCGCCGCTGGCCACCGCCCGCACCGAGGAACTCGACCTGCCACAGATGACGCGCCGCAACCACGAGGGCCTAAAAACCGCCTTTACCGTCAGCGTGGACGCCGCCCAAGGTGTCACCACGGGCATCTCCGCCGCCGACCGCGCCCGCACCATCCGCCTGCTCGCCGACCCGGGCGCGCACGCTGACACCTTCGTCCGCCCCGGCCACATCTTTCCGCTGCGCGCCATGCCCGACGGGGTGCTGCGCCGCGCCGGCCACACCGAGGCCGCCATCGATCTGGCCCGCCTGGCCGGCCTGGCCGAAGCGGCCGTGATCTGTGAAATCATCAACGACGACGGCACCATGGCGCGCGTCGGTGAACTCGGGGCCTATCAGGTGCGCCACGGCCTCAAAGCCTGCACCATCACCCAGCTCATCGAATACCGCCGCCGCTCGGAAAAACTCGTGGTGCACGAGGAGACGGTCCAAATGCCCACCGATTTCGGCGATTTCGACTGCCACCTCTATCGGGTGGTCACCGACGCCAGCCACCACCTGGCGTTGAGCCGCGGCCCGATCCACCCAGAGCAACCCACACTGGTGCGGGTCCATTCGGAGTGCATGACGGGCGATGTCTTCCACTCGCGGCGCTGCGATTGCGGTGGCCAACTCGCCGCCGCCCTCGAGCGCATCGCCGAGGAAGGAGGGGTCCTGCTCTACCTCCGCCAGGAAGGCCGCGGCATCGGCCTGTCGGCCAAAATCCACGCCTACAAACTCCAGGAGCAAGGGCTCGACACCATCGAGGCAAACGAAAAACTCGGCTTCGGCTCGGACCTGCGCGACTACGGGATGGGCGCCCAGATCCTCGCCGACCTCGGGCTGCGGCGCATCCGCCTGCTGACCAACAACCCGAAAAAAGTCATCGGCCTGGAAGGCTACGGCCTGGAAATCGTCGAGCAACTGCCCATTTCCCTGCCCGCCAACCCGCACAACGCCAAATACCTCGAGACCAAGCGCGTCCGCATGGGCCACACCCTGTGAGGTCGTCTCCGGATCGCGCCGCGAGTCTTCACGGAGCGCAGGCTTCAGCCTGCTACTTCCCACGCCCCCTGTGTGGCTATCTCCCGATCGCCCATCTAGCACATTTCGCGGTTGACAGCGGGCCGCTGCCTCCGCCAATTGTAATGAAACCTAAAGCGGCGGGTTCCTAACGGTCTGCCACTCGGTTCGAGCGTGTTTCATCAAAAAACCACCACCACCACCACATGAGCAATCCAAGCCCACTCCCGTCCTACATCGCCAGCGCGGCGCCCAACCCGCAGGCCAACCGGGCCCCCTGGTATAAAAACACCGCCCCCACCTACGCCGGCATCTTCCTGTGGTTCGTGTTCTGGCAGGACGCCGTCAACGCGCCCAACCAGGGCGGCCTGCTCTCGTGCGGGATCGGCTGGGCCCTGCTGAGCCTGGTCATCGCCGCGCTGGTCTGCCACTTCCTCTTTTACATCGTGCCGGGCATGTTAGGCATGAAGACCGGGCTGCCGCTCTATCTGGTAGGCACCTCGCTCTTCGGTGCCACCGGCGGCTTCATCCTGCCCGGTTTCCTGATGGGCGTGCTGCAGTTCGGCTGGCTCGGCGTGAACATCTATTTCTCATCGGCGCTGATCGGCATGTTCTGCTTCCCGGACCTCAAAATCAACCCGATGGACATTGCCACGATCCCGGTGGCGGTCAAAGGCATCATGGTGCTGTGGGGGGTGCTGGCGGCCTTTGTCGGCCTGAAAGGCATCCAATACGTGGCCAAGGTTGCGACCTATCTGCCGCTGATTCCCGTGGCCGTGCTGCTCATCCTGCTAGCCAAAACCGCCGGCGGCATCGGCAGCTTCGACCCGCAGGCGTTCATCGCGCTGAGCGCCCAGGCCGCGCCGAAGGCGCCTACCGCGCTCGACCATTTTGGCGTGCTGGCCGTGATGCTCACCTTCGTGGTCGGGTTCTTCGCCACCGCCGGCGCGGCGGGCGCTGACTTTGGCACCAACAGCCGTGGTAAAAGCGACGTGGTCATGGGCGGCTTGGTCGGCGTGGCGCTGGCCATCATCCTCACTGCGGGCATCGCGATGCTCATCGTTGCCGGCACCTACGGCTCACCTGAATTGAGCAAAGCCGCCGTGGCGAGCGTAGCCGGCAAAGGTGGATTAATCCTCCAGGCACCGGGGCTGATGGAAATCATCATGGGCAAGCAAACCGCAGGCATCATGATGCTGCTGCTGGCCATCGCAGCGTTTCCTGCGGCCTGTTTCTCGTCGTTCATCGCGGCTAACAGCTTCAAGACCACCCTTTCGGGAGTGCCTCCATTCATCTCGGTCGGCATCGGCGCGGCGGTCAGCATCCTGCTCGCCGTCACCGGCATGGCGGGCAAGGCGATCATCGTGTTCCAAATCATCGGTGCCAGCTTCGGCCCGATCCTCGGCGCGATGTTAGTGGAATACCTGTTCAATGGCGGCAAGTGGAGCGGCCCGCGCGCCGGCTTCAACCCGGCCGGCTGGATCTCATGGGCGGTGGGCTTCGTGGTGGGCATTTTGCCGATCCTTGACATCTATCCGGTGCCGGCCGCGCCGGTGGCCGCCTTCATCGTCGGTGCCGTGGTCTATGGCATCCTGGCCAAGCTCGGCCTGCAATCGGCCCTCGTCCCCCTGCCCGCGCAGCTGGCTAACACCACCAAGTAATCCCGGCACCCGCCTGTCTTCCAACAACCCGCCATGCCGCACGTCGGCTGGCGGGTTGTTTTTTGGCCTGTAGCAAGCGGCGGTCTGCGACCGTGGCTGCCGCGTCCCGCGGCAGGCCGTGATGGCGGCGTCCCGCCGCCATACTGCGACTGGTAGGGCTGTGGCGGCCGCTGTCAGTTGACGCCCAATACCGGTATTCGCCCCACCCACATCATCAACCAAAGCCATTCATCACGTTCTTGCTTGCGGTCAGCGAAGAATGTTCGTATGAACATGTTTTGTGCCATCCATCTACCACCCCCGCCGCCCCCGCGCCTCGCCGCTCTGGCAAATCGTCACTGCCGCCTGGGACGCCTTCCTTGCCGGCTATGAAAAATGCCACCGTGCCACCATGGGGCCGCTCCGTCCCAATGTCTTCACCGCCGTCCGCAACTTCCTCCGCTGCGGCGACCTCGCCTCCGGCTTCCTCCGCTTCCACTGCCCCGTTTGCGGCCACGAACGCCTCCTCGCCTTCACCTGCAAGGGCCGCCACTTCTGTCCCGCCTGCCACCAGCGC
>Ga0209499_1001569_pt1 | contig 15591 bp, 1 predicted proteins | sample C_130208_EF_Meta_FD_187306 | JGI IMG/M metagenome (GOLD analysis project Ga0209499, IMG submission 187306) | Freshwater microbial communities from Lake Croche, Canada to study carbon cycling - C_130208_EF_MetaG (SPAdes) (version 2) | ecosystem: Environmental > Aquatic > Freshwater > Lake | place...
TCCATTGATTCTAAAAACTAAATTTGTTCCATTCCATATAATAGAAAATAAATATATTGTATTTAAAGATAAAATAATATTAGTTTCAGCAATATAAGTTACGATAGTATCATTATAATTCACAATTATCTTACCTAAATTATTTATCATTATATAAAAACTATATTGTACATCTTTTTGTTTATAAAATATATATTGATTATAACTATTAAATTTTAATACAAAAAACATACAATAATTTGAAGTATTATTAATAATTGAACTGTCTAATGTCATATAACATTGATTTTGATAAAAATAGATTGAATGATTTGAATATAAAGGACAAGGTACTTTTGAAGAAGCTAAAATAATATTTTTATTCTTTATTGAAAATATTTTATTTCCAATTTTAACCATATTTGTTGTGTCTTTGCTATTAATATATAATTGAACAAATGGTAATGAATTTGGATCAATAATTAAATTATTAATAATTGGTTTTGTTGTAACAGAATTATCTGGTGGATTATTTTTATAAGGATGATTACTTGGTAAATTATTTTGTAAACCCCATTTCCAAGATAAATAACCTTCAACTGATTGCCTATTTGAATCTATTAAATTTTCATTAAATATCATAATATCACCAACATCACCATTCCAATATTGATTTCCAAGAAATGTACCACCAATATATAAATTATTAAAAGTTTGAGTTGTACCTAATTTTGAATTTTGGAGTGTACCATTTACATAAGGTTTTAATACATTACCGTCAACAACAGTTGCTACTAAAACCCAAGAACCTATATTATTAACATTTGGTATATTTTCATTTAAATCATTCCAACTTTCATTTGCATTACCTGTAAATGTAGCAACATTATTTGATTTAGCACCAACAAATAATGAAAAATCATGGTCAGAACCACTTATTAATCTTTGTAAACTGTTCGTATTTGTATTACAAAATTGAATTGTAAAAATAGTGTAAGCTGTATTTGGAAAACTTGGATAAGTAACAAAATATCTTTGATTTCCTGTAAATCGTATAATAGGTAATCCATTTTTAATATTATTTTGTATTGTCGCTATACCACAATTTGAGAATATTTCTATTATAGCATTTCTGTTATATCCACTCTTATCATACCAAATATTTATACTTGAATTATTAGTTAGAAGACTTCCGTCACCATTAGGATCACTACTATCTAACCATAAAGATAGACTTAAAATAGTTGTAGGTTCAAAATTTATTGTAAGATTAGATGGTGGTATAGTTTTATAAATATTATTTATTGGTAATTGATCAACTAATCCCCATTTCCAAGACAAATATGCGTTAATTTCATCTTGTTGTTCTTGTTTTAAAATACCATCCACAAAAATTATTTCTGCTATATCAATTGGATTTGTACCTAATGCTCCAATAATTTGATTTGTTGTTATTGGTACTAAACTTATTGTAGATGTATTATCAATTACTAATGTTTTTGATATAGAATTAATACTTATATTATGACCTATATTATTTATTGATGTTGAAAATACATTTGTAGATTCGTATATATTATTTGGAATATTTATTCTCATTAAAATACCTGTATTAGTTAATACAAATTCTAATATATTATTATTATTATTATCTTGAGTAATTGTAAATTGGTTACCATTAGAATTTAACGAAGTTAATAAAATATAAGATTTATTTGTAGACTCGTATAAATTAAATACACCGAACATACTTCTATAAGGTGATGTAAATGAAATATCAGTAGTTGTCATAAAATTATTTGTAGGAAAATAAACAGTAGATATATTATTTATTTTTGATATATTTTTTAATCCTGTAGTACCAGTAAAACCAGTCGTTAATGTATTATCAGCTTTATTTATCCAACTTGATACTTCATTATTATTAATATTCATAGTATTTGTATCAGCAGAATCAAGCCATATTTTAATATTAGGTATATCATATGCATTAAAAATAGGTTTGATTGTTGGAGGTAAATATTTATATGTTTGTAATGAAGATAGATTATTATTTATACCCCATTTCCAAGCCAAATAACCTTCTACTTTTTGTCTTTGCGAATTTGACAAATTAGTTGAATAAATTAAGATTTCACCAATATCTCCAATAAAAGAATTATTATTTTCATCACCTATTTTTATGTTTGAAAATATTCCAGTTAAACCGTTCTTTGTTTCATTACTATTACTATTCACAAAACTATTTAATGAATTTTCTGATACAACCATTGATATAATAGACCATTGTTGATATATATTAATTGAACTTTGATTAGTATCATTCCAAGTTCCATCGCCAGTAAAAGTAGAAGCATATCCATTTTGTGTACCAAAATATAAATAACCATTATTTTGTCCAGATAATATTTTTTGATTTTGATTATTACTATTATTATAAGCTAAAACTATAATAGTATATGCTGTATTTGGAAAATCTGTATAATTAATTAAATAATTTGATTTACCATTGAATCTTATTACAGATAAATCATTTTGTACAAAATTTTTAATTATTGCTGGTTTTACTAAATTTATTGTTATTGAGTTATCTACTTTATTTTTCCAGTTTAATAAAAAACTGCCATCGTTAAATTTTGTACCATCACCATTTGAATCATTTGCATCAAACCAGCAAGTTAAACTACCTTCTATATCAGGTGTATAATTAGATTGTAAGTTTAATAAAGGCGGTGAATTATAATAATATTGATGATTTGTTGGTAAACTTGTTTGAATATTCCATTTCCAAGTAAAATATCCTTCTAATTTTATTCTAGATAAAATATCTGGAATACCATTTAATACAATAACTTCACCTATATTAATTTCTTGATAACTATTAAACCAACTACCAAATGTTAAGCCATTAAGATTTGATAATAAAGAATAATTATTATCTGATGAAATTAATTTTCCGTTTACAAGTATTTGTCTATTACCTGGTGTAAAAGTAAATTCTAATAAATTAAATGGTTCATTTGTAGAAGAATAAGGAGTTGGAAAAATTCCTCCTAAATCATTATTATTAAAATGAAAATTAATAACATTATATCCTATATCTAAAACTAAATTTGAATTAGTACCTGTACCTGTTCCTGCTAAAAATATTTTATTTATTGATGTTTTTCTTTGTACAATAATAAATATAGAAAATGAACGATTTGAATATAAATCTTGTGTATTTAAAAAAGAACTTGTACCATTAAATGACATTATACCCAAATTATTTACTAATGAATATTTAGGGCAATTTTCAATATTTGTTTGTGTTGCATTGTTACCATTTCCAGATTTATCATTTATTTGAGTTATATTATTACTTAAATCTTGTACAATAGTTCTAATATCAACAGTATCCAACCACATTTCAACATTAGGTATTTGATATGGTGTTAATAATGAATATTGTAAAAATGGTGCATTATAAAAAGGATGTGTTGATTGTAAATTATTGCGTAAATCCCATTTCCAAGCCAAATAACCTTCTACTTTTTGAATTTCTTCTATTGATAGTACAGAATTATAAATAATTATTTCTGATATTTTACCAGAAAAAAACCATGTTGGTCCATTATATCCTGCACCAATAGTTGTTGTACCAGATGAAAAATTAGGATTTGTATTATTAGAACCAGACGGTATAGTATTTAATATAAGATTCACACCATTATTATTATAATTATATTCACCTATATATGTTATGTTTGGTGAAGATGCTATTGAACTATTTATAAGCCATTCTACATTAGAACTAGCCATAGAAGGACCATAAGATATTATTTGATATGCTCTACCAGATGAAGCATTCGTATCGATTAATGATTGTTGTAAAGTTGAATTTGAATTAAAGACAATAAATGCTGTTTCACTTGATGAAAATGATGTATATGGTGTTGTGAAATATCCAGTAGAACCATCAAATAAAATTGAATTATTAGAACTTATTAAATTACCGTTACCAGTAGCATTATTATTTTGACCAGATTTATCATTCCATTGTGTAACTGATGAACCAGATAATGTTATAGTAGAACTATCCATACCATCCAACCAAAGTGCTAAATTAGATAAATTTGATGGTTTAAAAGTATTAGTTACTTTATTTATAGATTGTTGTGCATCAGGTATATAATTTGGTGATATATTTTTATAAGGATGATTATTAGGTAAGCTAGATTGTATATTCCATTTCCACGCTAAATATCCTTCTATTTGTGTACGTTGTGTTGGTGTTATAGAATCGTATATTAATATTTCATAATAATTACCAATATAAGAATTATTAGTTGTATTACTTGATAAAAATAAATTTCCGTTAAAAGATTTATTGCTATAACCATCAAACATAATTACTGAATTTATAGGTATTGGTACTTTATTTAATTCAGTACTTAAATTACCATTAACATTATAACCTGAAGAAGAAAAATCATTACTATTTTGAGATAAAATATAATTATTTAATAAATCTATAGATTCTATTCTTACAGCATAATTAGATGTTCCACTAAAATCAATACAAGTTACTGGTCCATTTTCGGGTATAGTTAAATTTATTACAGCAATTAAAAAACTTGTTGAAGTTAAATTAATAGTATTTGAAGTACTCATTACTGCACCAGTAGGAAATGTAACAGTATTATTTGTATAAGTTGGTTTATCAATACTTTGACTAATTAATGTATTATTATTTAATGATTTATCTTGCCAACTAGTTATTTCTGTATTTTCATTAATTACAACAGTAGTTGAATCACTGGCATCATACCAACAAGTTAGATTAGGTATTGAAGATGGTGTAAAATATAACATATTTGGTAACGTATCTAATGTACTAGCATCAATATAGGTAGTAAGACTTGATTGATTAATATTATCAATAAAATAATTTACAGTTATTCCAATATTATAAATAGTATTTGGTGTTAAATCTGTTAAAATAAAAAATTTATTATTAAATCTAAAAGAAGATGTAGGTAAAGATAAAGTATAATCAACTAAATTTGATAAATTAATTGGTGGTGTAAAAGAAACTGTTATCGATGAAGATGTTATATTACTTGTTTTTAAATTAGTTATACTTGGAAGAAGAACAGTAAAAACATTTAAATCAACGGGTAAACTACTACCTGTAGTATAATTAACTACAACACTAATATTATATTCTTTACCAGTAACTAAATTTGCTATATTATAAGTACTATCGGTAGTAATAAAAGTACTATTATTATTAATATCTGGAGGGGATAATGTTATGGTATAATTGATAAAATTTTCTAATTGAATAGGTGGTGTAAATGAAATATCAATTTCTAAAGTTGTTATTAATGTTATAATTAAATTAGTTATTGCTATAAAATTGAATGTTGAAACCGATATAAGAGTATCTAAACTATCACCAAAACTATAACTTGCCTTAACACGAATATCATATAATGTATTTGCAGTTAATGATGAAAAATTAAATGTTGTATTATTAGTTTCAAATATATGATTATTATTATTATCTGGAGGAGATAATGTTATAATATAATTAAAAAGTTGACTTGTGTCTGGAGGAGATGTAAAAGAAATATTTATTTCTGTTTGAGCAATTAATGTAGATGTTAAGTTAGATATTGGTATTAAACCTGCAGGTAATTTAAATAAAAATGGAGTTGGACTAAATGTATTAATTTGATATGTAGTAGGTATATCATTTTGTTTATATACACCAACAACACTAAATAAGTAATTTGTATTTTCAGTTAAATAATTAATTAAATCAAAATAACTTATATTTATACTTATTAATGAATGATTTATTATAAGACTATCAATATTTTCTATAGGATAGAAATTTATTAATGAATTATCATCTGTATTATTTATTCCAATTCCTAAAGATAATAAACTGTGATTGTCGTCGCCAGTTAGTTCATAACTAAATACAAAAGTAACACCATAATCTATCCCCCCATTGTTAAATATAAATCCACTTAAATCTATATATTTGAATGACCAAAATTTAAAATACGTTGAACTTACAATATTATTATTTATTGTTGATAAAATACCCAGGTATAAATATTGATCAGCAAAATTCAATAGAGTATCTACTTTTTTTATACTTGAACTTATTTCATAAAAATCAATATAATTATTTGAATCTATAAATTGAATTAAAAATTGATTTCCATTTCCTGACCAAGAAAATGTTTGCGAAGATAAATCAGTTATAATTATTTTAATATTGTTACTCAAATTTAAATCATTATTAATTAGGTTATTAAATTTTTGATAATCCGTGGCTAAAGAAGTTGTTTCTAAAAATATATTACTAATATTTGTTGCAGCTTTCCAAGTAATTAAATCTGTTGAAAAATTTAATAGTTTTTCATTATTATCACTTGAACCATAAGAGGAGACAATAAATTGATAGCCATCCCAAACTATTGAACTTATATTTGTTCTAAATATTCCTTTTGATAAATTTACAGGTGTCCAATTAATAGCATCTAAACTATAAAGTATATTTCTAACAATTTCATAAAATTGTATCTCGCTTATAATTATTTGATTATTAGTTGATTTTTGAAAAGTAATACGAATAGCATTTGTTGAAATTAAATTAAATTCTGCTTCAAATAAATACATTGATTCTTTAATAGTAAAATTTGAAACATTTATATTATTATTGGTATAAATAGTTTGAAATATTGAATTTGTATCTAAGTATTCTATTTTAATTCCAGTTATTAAATAATCAGTAGTATCACAAATTGAACAATAACAATTTATATTATTTATTTTTGTATTATCATTGAAACTAAATACTAATTGATATGATGTATGACCACTTTCTGGCATCCACATGCTTGTAAATTCTCCATCCAAAACATTTAATGGTTCTTGGTTATCAGTATAAGGATAAAAATTAGGGTCTGTAACATTTAATGGTTTTTGGGGAGGATTAATCGTTCCTCCTACCCAAAAATTATTTCCCCAAGTTAATGATTTGATACCATATAATGGATTTAGTATATTATTTAAATTATAAGAAGGAAACCATTTTAATCCATTATAACTATATATTATAGAAAAATCTCCTTCATTTAATCCAGCTAAAACCATAAATCCATTCCAATATAACACATTAACATTACCAATATTAAATGGTACATAAATTGAAGACCAATTGATTCCATCGTAACTATAACCAAGTCCGTCTGGACCTCCACAAATCCATTTGTTACCTATCCATACAACAGTATTTGTTTGATAAAATAAATTTATACCTAACCAAAATTTAGTATCTGAAGTAGCCATTAAATCATAATCACCAGTACCAGTTGCAATTATTATTTCATTTTCATTACCTTGAATAATATTTGGTTTAATTGTTGCATAACTAGTACAATTGCCATAAACTATTAATGAACTACTATTTGAATTATTTATCCAATTATTACCATCTTTACTTGTAGCTACATAAACGCCAGTAAAATTGGTTCCATTATAACCTCCACCTACTGCTGTCCATTGCGAACCATCCCAACTTAAACTATTACAAAATCCACTAGTTGAAAATATATCTGTATTTGTATTTTCCCAATTAATACCATCGTTACTATGTATAATAGTACAACTATCGTTATTAGATAAAAGACCTCCTAACCAATATGTACCATTCCATACGGTAGATGTAATTAATAGTTTATTTGAAAGTAATGTAGATATACTTGGTGATTGTATCCAAGTGATACCATTATTTATACTATAAGCTAATTGAGCTTTATTGTTTTTTGCACCACAAGCTATTGATATTAATGAGGTTGATGATAAATATGTAACATTAGAAAACAAAGATGAATTTCTTACAGTCCAAGTTGTTCCATTTAAACTATTTCCTATAATAGTTGAACTTGCTACTATAAAATATGTACCATTCCAAGTAATTGCATTACAGGCAGTAAATATAGTACAATTTGAAGATAACCAATTAATACCATCATTACTATATATAATTGGTGTTAAACCAGAACCTCCAGCTAACCAAATTGTTCCATTCCAAACAATTGACGATACTGTTTGATATAAAAAATCAGAACCAGATGATGATTTTATCCAATTAATTCCATCGTAACTATAACCAACTACACCTTTATTTATATTATTAATACCTAAACCAACCCATAATTTACCATTACAAAGTACATTAAGTAAAGAATTATAAAAAAGGTCAGAACCACTTGTTGAAATAAACCAATCAATATTATTATAACTATAAAGAAGTGTATTTGGTGATTCTAATATTCCGTTATTTGTATCTGAACCAATTATATATCTTGCTACTTGTAATACATCACTCGATGCTAATGATAATATATTTGATACTATATTTGGTTGTTCATCATAATTCCAATTAATACCATCATCACTAGTCATAATATTATTACTACCATCATTAAATGTTGCTCCACCAATTATCCATTTATTTGAAGAATATAAAGAAGTGTTAACAGAAGAAAAATAATCTTTATTTAAAATTGGTAATATACCATTTGTCCATTCAGATGCATCATAAGAATAACCAACAATATTATTTGATTTATTACCATAGCCTGTAGCTATTGTTTTAATATTAGAAATTCCAAAAAATCTTAATAAAATAGGAATATTATATGCACCATTAATAATTTTTGAACCACCCATATCTGGACCATTATATGTTGTTGCATCGATACCCAATTCATTAAATATATTTCCTTTCAAATATATTGGGAAATCCCAAACAGTATTTCTAAAATTAAAATTAGTTGTAGTTGTAGGCGTTACGTAAACAGGTAATTGTGAATAACTATTTAATATATCTGAAGTTACATTAGTATTTGATAAAACGATTCCTATTCCTTCTATAACTTGTCTAATAATTGAACCAGTAACATTATAATCATTAATAAATTCATTGGAATTTAAAAATTTATTTATAAATGTTGGATCGCCAAATATTTTAGTACCTAATATTTCTAAAAATCTATAATTTAAATTTGTTGGATCCGCTTTTAATTTTAAATAAGCTGGATTATTTACAACATCAATATTTGCATTTGTTTCATCAAAAGTTATAAATCCAGATGAATTAAATAATAGATTATTAATAAAAGGAATATTAATATTTAATTTAACATAATTATTTTGATCATAAGTTGCTACACTGAAAAATTGATTAAAACTCACAAAAGTATTTAATAATCCTAAATTTATATTTAAAACATAATCAGCGATAAATGTATCATTTATTAAATTTTTACTTTGTATTTTACCTAATGTTAAAGCTGATTTTATGTTAATTTTATTATATTTCTTGTTCATATACTTTAAATTATATAATATTCATTCAAATACGCTTTAAAAATTAAATACCATTTTAAACTAAATTTAAAATCAATTAACCTATAAAATAAAAATATATTTATTGATACCCTTTGAATTATTAAAAAAATATAAAATTATTATAATTTTTAATATAAAGCAATATAATAAATGGATAAAAATAATAAATCTATTAATTTAACAAATAATATAGCATCAAAATTTATTAGTAGTAATACAGGACAAACAGGGCCAACAGGTCCAACAGGTCCCATCGGTCCTAGTGGACCTCCCGGAATAAATGGTATTAATGGAACAACTGGTGCAACTGGCGCTACTGGTGCAACTGGTCCAAGAGGTTTAACAGGTGCAAAAGGTCCTACTGGTGCTACTGGTCCAAGAGGTTCTACTGGTCCTATTGGTGAAGAAGGTCCTACTGGTCCAAGAGGTCCCGTCGGTCCTACTGGATATACAGGGCATATTGGTCCAATTGGACCAAATGGTAGAACAGGTGATACTGGACGTGTAGGTCCAACAGGAGCTACAGGTTATACTGGTTATACTGGTTATACAGGTTATACTGGTTATACTGGTTACACTGGTTACACTGGTTATACAGGTTATACTGGTTATACTGGTTATACTGGTTATACTGGTTACACTGGTTATACAGGTTATACTGGTGATACAGGTTACACAGGTTATACTGGTTACACAGGTGATACTGGCCCAACAGGTGATACTGGTTATACTGGTGATACAGGTTACACTGGTTATACAGGTTGGACTGGTGCAACCAGTGATACTGGTCCAACAGGGCCAACCGGTTATACTGGTTATACTGGTTATACTGGTTGGACTGGTGCAACCAGCGATACTGGTCCAACAGGTCCAACAGGTTATACTGGTTATACAGGTTATACTGGTTATACTGGTTATACTGGACCAACTGGTTATACAGGTTATACTGGTTATACCGGACCTAAAGGTTTTCCTGGTGAAGCATCAAACACTGGTGCTACTGGACCTACGGGTTATACTGGTTATACAGGTTATACTGGTCGTAGAGGTTATACAGGTCCTACTGGACCTACTGGACCTACAGGTTATACAGGTTTAACAGGACGACAAGGTATTCCAGGCAGAGCAAATAATACAGGTGCAACGGGACCAACGGGTTATACAGGTTATACTGGTTATACTGGATATACTGGTCCTCCAGGTACTGCAACTCAAACAGGTGCAACTGGTTATACTGGTTACACTGGTTATACTGGTTATACTGGTTATACTGGTTACACTGGTTACACTGGTTATACTGGTTGGACTGGTTATACTGGTTATACTGGTTACACTGGTTACACTGGTTATACTGGTTGGACTGGTGCAACTAGTGACACAGGACCAACTGGTGATACTGGTGCTACTGGTTATACTGGTTATACTGGACCAACTGGTGATACTGGTACTACTGGTTATACAGGCGATACTGGTTATACTGGTTATACTGGTTCAACTGGTGATACTGGCCCAACTGGTGATACTGGTTCAACAGGTTATACTGGTTATACTGGTTCAACTGGTGATACTGGCCCAACTGGTGATACTGGTTCAACAGGTTATACTGGTTATACTGGTTATACTGGCTATACTGGCTATACTGGCTATACTGGGTATACTGGGTACACTGGATATACTGGTATACCAGGTACTGCAGTTAAAACAGGTGCAACAGGTCCAAGAGGTCCAACTGGTCCGACTGGTGCTAGAGGATTTCCAGGTTCTGCATCGCAAACTGGTGCAACTGGTTATACAGGTTACACTGGTTATACTGGTTATACTGGTTATACTGGTGACACAGGTCCAACTGGTCCAACAGGTTATACTGGCTATACTGGTTATACTGGTTATACAGGTTATACTGGTTATACTGGTTATACTGGCTATACTGGTCGTATTGGTTATACTGGTTATACAGGTTATACTGGTTATACTGGTTATACTGGTTACACTGGTGATACTGGTTATACTGGTGATACTGGCCCTCAAGGTATTCCTGGCAGTGCAACAGATACTGGTGCAACTGGTGATACTGGTGCAACTGGTTATACTGGTGATACTGGTTACACTGGTGATACTGGTTATACTGGTTATACTGGTGATACGGGTTCAACTGGAGATACTGGTTGCACTGGTTATACTGGTGATACTGGTTATACTGGTGATACTGGTCCTCAAGGTATTCCTGGTAGTGCAACAGATACTGGTGCAACTGGTGATACAGGTGCAACTGGATATACTGGCTATACAGGTTACACAGGTTATACTGGTTACACTGGTCGTATTGGTCCAACTGGTTATACAGGTTACACAGGTTATACTGGTTACACTGGTTATACTGGTCTTAGTGGTCCAACTGGTCGTACTGGTCCAACTGGTCCAACTGGTTATACTGGTTATACTGGTTATACTGGTTACACTGGTTACACAGGTTACACTGGTTTTACTGGTTATACAGGTTATACTGGTTACACTGGTCATACTGGTTATACTGGTTATACTGGTTATACAGGTTACACTGGTGATACTGGTCCTCAAGGTATTTCGGGATTTTCTACTAATACTGGTGCAACTGGTCCAACTGGTTATACTGGTTATACTGGTTATACAGGTCATACTGGTGATACTGGTCCAACTGGAGATACTGGTCCTCAAGGTATTCCAGGTACCGCAACAGATACAGGTGCCACTGGTGATACTGGTGCAACTGGCGATACTGGTGATACTGGTGATACTGGTTCTACTGGTTATACTGGTGATACTGGTCCAACTGGTGATACTGGAGCAACTGGTGATACTGGTTCAACTGGTTATACTGGTTCAATAGGTGATACTGGTTATACTGGTGATACTGGAGCAACTGGTGATACTGGAGCAACTGGCGATACTGGTCCTCAAGGTATTCCAGGTACAGCTGTTAATACTGGAGCAACAGGTCCAAGAGGTCCTACAGGTGCAAGGGGTAATAGAGGGTGGCCAGGACAAGCAACTAATACAGGAGCAACAGGTTATACTGGTTATACTGGTTATACTGGTTCTACAGGTTACACTGGTTATACTGGTGATACTGGTGATACTGGTGATACCGGTGCTACAGGTTATACTGGTGATACTGGTCCTCAAGGTATTTCAGGATTTTCTACTAATACTGGTGCAACTGGTGCAACTGGTTGGACTGGTTGGACTGGTTATACAGGTTACACTGGTTATACTGGATATACTGGTGCTCAAGGTATTCCAGGAACAGCTTCCAATACAGGTGCAACTGGTTATACTGGTTATACTGGTTATACTGGTTATACTGGCTATACTGGCGATACTGGTGCACAAGGTATTCCAGGTACTGCAGTAAATACTGGAGCTACTGGTCCTACAGGTTGGACTGGTGATATAGGTGATACTGGTCCTCAAGGTGTACCAGGTACAGCAGTAAATACAGGTGCTACTGGTTCAACAGGTTGGACTGGTTGGACTGGTGATACTGGTCCTCAAGGTATACCAGGTACTGCAGTAAATACAGGTTCTACTGGTCATTACGGTGAATCTTTTATAACATTTACAGAACCACCTGAAATGTTTATAATAAATTCTTCTAATAGTATAACAATGTTACCAATATTAACAAATCCTTGTAGTATATTATCGGAAGAAATATATAATACAATACATAATGGTATATATTGTGAAGTTAAATTTCCAGATATTAATTTATTGGATGATAATGATGATACGGGTATTAACTTATATTTAGGCTTCATAGATCAAGACGGAAATATGTATTCATTATTCTTTGGAAATCAAAAATATAATAATATTCCTTATGTTAATTATTTAGGTTCTTTATTATATGATGGTTTAAGTATTAATCTTTATAAAAATGGAATATTATATGATGCAACAATTCCTCTAGTACCAATTACATCTTTAAGATTCATAATTTATAATGATACACCTGCACCATCAGGAACAAGTTATACATTTACTAATATAAAAATGTATCCTATTGGTTTTGGTGTTACTGGATCAACTGGGTCAATAGGTCCTGTTGGGTATACTGGATCAACTGGTCCTACTGGATATACTGGTTATACAGGTATTCCTGGTACAGCTGTTAATACTGGTGCTACTGGTTCTACTGGATACACTGGACCTACTGGTTATACGGGTCCTATTGGACCAACTGGACCAAGTGCAGCTAGTAATTTAACTGAAAATTTTACAGTTGCTGTAGGTGGTCAATACTCAAATAAAATATTATATTCTTTTGATGGATTAAATTGGAAATCTTCTATATCTGGAGATAGTATTTTTACAGAAAGTTGTAACGCTATAGCTTGGAATGGTTCTATTTGGGTTGCTGGTGGTTATGGAACAAATAATATAGCATATTCTTCAGATGGTATAAATTGGATAGGTTCAACCACTGGTTCTAATATATTTACAGGTGGATGTTATACAGTAGCTTGGAACGGTACTTTATGGGTTGCAGGTGGTAACGGAACAAGTAATATGGCATATTCTTACGACGGAATGAAATGGATGGCATCCAATATTTAAATAATATTTTATTTTGAAAACACTAAAATTAGTTTTTCAAAATGATATTGAGTATAAATTTTTTTATTAAATTTTAATAAGTTTACTAAAAAATTTAAATTATTATAATTATAATATAAAGCAATATAATAAATGGGAGATAAACCGATACAATTAATTGCAAGTTCAATCACTAATACAGGATTTACTATAAGTTGGTCTGGTGGAGACGCAGCGGAGTTTTATCAGTATTATTTAAACGGCAACCTAGTAACTCCTTCTAGTGATGATGGTCTAACAAATAAATCAGCGTTATTTAATGATTTAACACCAGGTTCATTAAATTCTATAATTATATCTGCTGGTAATAATAATGATGGTTATACAGATTCAGATTCATTTGATGTTCAATTATTAACAGTTCCCGATGCGCCAACTGGTGTTGGCGCTGTACCTGCAGATTCTGAAGTAACTATATTTTGGGATGCACCTGCAAATGACGGTGGTTCTATAATTACTAGTTACACGGTATATGATAATACTGGAACAGCATTATCAACTGTAAGTAGTAGTCCAGCACCAATTATTGGTTTAACTAATGGGGATACATATACATTTTACGTTATTGCTACAAATAGTGTCGGTGATTCTGCAGCATCCTTTTCTGTAAGTGCAACTCCATATGCGGATACAACCGTTCCTGATGCTCCAACTGATGTTATCGCTGTAGCTGGAAATTCTGAAGCAACTGTAAGTTGGAATGCGCCTGCAAATGACGGTGGTTCTGTAATTACATTATATACAGTAACATCTACTATTACAGTCCCTGATTATGATAATGATATAATATATCAATTAGGTGCTATTGTAAAAAAAGATGGTATTGTTTATATAATGATTGATGGTATTGGTGCTGCTGGCTACGCTCCTCCCAGACCTACAAATTGGCAACTTTATAATCCTCCAGGAATAACAGTAACTTCAGTAAGTAGTCCAGTATCAATTATTGGTTTAAGTAATGGAACTGAATATACATTTACCGTTATTGCTCAAAATAGTGTCGGTTATTCAGCTGCTTCTGCACCTTCTGCTGGTGTAACTCCAGGTGCAACTGCAACTGTTCCTGATGCACCAACTGATGTTACCGCAGTAGCTGGAGATTCTGAAGCAACTGTAAGCTGGACAATACCAGCAAATGACGGTGGTTCTGTAATAATATTTTATTCAATTATATCATCTCCTGAAGGAATAAATGTAAGTGCATCGGCTAGCCCTCAAACAATTATTGAATTAACAAACGGAGTTGAATATACATTTACTGTTATTGCACATAATAGTATTGGCGAGTCTGTACCTTCTACCCCTTCTGCTGGTGTAACTCCAGTTGCAACTGCAACCGTTCCTGATGCACCAACTGATGTTACTGCCGTAGCTGGAAATACTGAAGCAACGGTAAGTTGGACACCACCAGCTAATGACGGTGGTTCTGAAATTACATTATATACAGTAACATCAACTCCTGAAGGAATAATTCAAACTGCAACAAGTAGTCCAGTAATCATTACTGGTTTAACCAATGATACGGAATATACATTTACTGTTTATGCAACAAATAGTGTT
>Ga0209499_1001575_pt1 | contig 15559 bp, 15 predicted proteins | sample C_130208_EF_Meta_FD_187306 | JGI IMG/M metagenome (GOLD analysis project Ga0209499, IMG submission 187306) | Freshwater microbial communities from Lake Croche, Canada to study carbon cycling - C_130208_EF_MetaG (SPAdes) (version 2) | ecosystem: Environmental > Aquatic > Freshwater > Lake...
TACCCAAAAAAATTAAAGGAATTGGCGTGATGCCTTATCCCAAAGAGGGCGTAGAAGTAAACCCCAAAAAGCAGTATGTCAGCATTGTTTTTGTAGATTAGTGACATCCACAATCATCATTGTCTCCACAATTTTTTTTTGGTTTCTTTTTGCCAAAAAACTTATTGTACAAATAAGCTAATGCAATTCCTAAAGCAAAGTAAACTAGTATTTCTTGCATCTTAATTATTTTAAAAATTGATAAGCTAAAAGGGCCGTTAAATATGCAAATCCGCTCATGAAAACCAATTGAATTATAGGCCATTTCCATGAGTTAGTTTCTTTTTTTACAATGGCTAAAGTACTAACACATTGCATGGCAAAAGCATAAAAAAGAAGTAATGAAATTCCTGTGGCAAAGTTGAAAATTTTTATTCCATCAGGATTAATTTCGGCTTCCATTCTGTTTTTTATGGTAGCTTCTTCATCGCTATGACTTCCTACGCTATAGATTGTAGCAAGCGTTCCAACAAAAACTTCACGTGCAGCAAAAGAACTTACAACAGCAATTCCAATTTTCCAATCGTATCCTAAAGGTTTTATTACGGGTTCAATAGATTTACCGATATATCCTATATATGAATGTTCCAATTTATATTCGGAAACTCTATCAGAAATTACTGATGGATTTATTGGTGTCAGACTTGAGTAAACTTCTTGTTCTACTATTTTTTCAGCATTTTTAAAATCTTTATCTGGTCCATGCGAACCCAAAAACCACAAAATAATTGATAAGGCTAAAATGATTTTTCCAGCTCCAAAAACGAACGCTTTAGTTTTTTCTAAAACATTTATGGCTAAATTTTTAAATAAAGGAATTTTATAACTCGGCATTTCAACCACAAAGTAAGATTTGGAACTGATTTTTAGAATTTTATTTAAAATATAGGCAGAGAAAAAAGCCATTCCGAATCCTAAAAGATACAATACCATCAATGTTAATCCTTGTAAACTAATGAATCCCAACACTTTTTTTTGCGGGATTATTAGCGCAATTAATATTGCATAAACCGGTAATCTTGCTGAACAAGTAATGAAAGGCGTTACCAAAATTGTGATTAATCGCTCTTTCCAATTTTCAATATTTCTTGCTCCCATAATGGCAGGAATGGCACAAGCTGTTCCCGATATTAGTGGCACAACACTTTTACCTGAAAGTCCATATCGGCGCATTATTTTATCCATTAAAAAAACCACACGACTCATGTAGCCACTTTCTTCAAGTATAGAAATAAATAGAAATAGGAAGGCAATTTGAGGAATAAAAATTAGAATGCCACCAATTCCAGGAATGATACCTTCACTTATTAAATTAGTGAATTCTCCAGCTGGAAGATGTTTTTTTGTATAGGATGCTAAATTAGCAAAACAGCTATCAATTAAATCCATCGGATAACTTGACCAAACAAAAATCGATTGAAAAATTCCAAATAAAATTAGAAAAAATATAACATAGCCAAAGATTCTGTGCGTTAAAACTCGGTCTAACTTAGCTCGAATATCAGATGCTTTGGATTGATCAATTTTTTGCCCAATTTTTAAAGTGTCGTTTATAAATTGATACCGTTTTATGGTCTCTTTTTGTTGTAGCCGTTTTAAATCAGCATGTGATTTTGTAAACGAACTTTTCATTTCGTTTCTATCTAAATTTAGGAAATTCACATCCTGAGTTATCACTAACCAAAGTTTGTAAACCAATTGATTTGGAAATGTTTTTCTTAATTTATCAAAATAGTCTGAATCAATTGAGGAGGCATTTAGACACGGTTCTGTTGATAAAGTTTCATAATTAAGAATCAATTCTTTTATTTTTTTATTTCCAATGTTTTTTCTAGAGCTTACTAATGCAATTTTGGTTTTCAATTGGTTTTCCAAAAAAGGAATATCCAATTCAATTCCTTTCAATTTCATTCGGTCGCTCATGTTAATCACCAAAATGGTTGGAATTTCTAAATCTTTAATTTGAGTGAAAAGTAATAAATTCCGTTTTAGATTTTCCACTTCAGTAACAACAACAACTACATCTGGAAAGTTATCGTCTTTTTTGTTCATCAATAATTCAATAACAACATTTTCGTCTATTGAACTAGCATTTAAACTATAGGTTCCGGGTAGGTCCAGAATAATAGCTTTTGTTTTTTCTGATAGCTTACAATAACCTATTTTCTTTTCAACAGTAATTCCTGGATAATTTCCAACTTGTTGATGCAAACCCGTGAGCTGATTGAAAACAGAAGTTTTTCCAGTATTCGGATTTCCTATTAGTGCTACTTTTATAATGTCTTTTGCCATTAATTTGCAGTTTCAATAACAACTGATATTTCTTTTGCAGTTTCTAGTCTAATAGCCACATGAGAATCATTAACTACAAAATATAATGGGCAACCAAAAGGAGCAACTTGAATTAACTGAATAGAATTACCAGGCAAACAACCCATTTCCAGTAGTTTTAGTGGAATTTCCTCTATATTGAAATCACAAATAATTCCCTTTTGACCAATTTTAAGTTCCGCAATTGAAGTTTGCACGTCTTTATTTAGATTGAATTAAAATACAAAAATACATATTTAGAGTCTAAAAATCATGATAATTATTAAGTTTAAGAAATGTTTATCATAATAAACTTCACTATTTATTTCTCTTCCTCACAAAGAAAATTAATATCTTCTAAAAGTTGATTTACATTTTTAATTCCTGGTTCTGTTGGGCCATCAAGATTGGTTCCGTCATAAAATCCGCGTATTCGTCTTTTAGAATCAACCAAAACAAAGTTTTCGGTATGAACCATATCATACATTTCAGATGGTTTTCCTGTTTTTACCGCTAAATAGGATTTTCTAGCGATGTAATAAATATCTTTCTTGTTTCCAGTAACTAAATTCCATTTGCTGTCAATTACTCCTTTTTCGATGGCATATTTCTTTAAAACAGAAACGGAATCAATATCTGGTGTAACCGAATGAGAAAGCAATAGCACTTTAGGATTGTTCTTAATTTTGTTTTGCAACCAAACCATATTGTTAGTCATTTTCGGACAAATTGATTGACAAGTTGTAAAGAAGAAATCTGCTACATAAATTTTATCTGCATAATCTTTTTGGGTAATTGTTTTTCCATTTTGATTAGTAAAAGCAAAATTGGCTATAGTATGGTCAAGTGAAATATATTGAACGGTAGAATCTACTAATTCTGGATTTACATCGCTTGGATTGTAGACCTGCAATGTTTTTTTTGGTTTTAAAACAGTATAAAAAGCAGTTATTGTAACTATTGAAAAAAGGACAAAAAAACCAATAAAAATTCTGTACTGTTTTAATTTGAGAAGCATCTTTTTTTTGCAAATCTACAAAACTACTTTCGGAATAATGAATTTCAAAATAGTAAAGCAAATGCATTATGCCTTTTTTAACATTTTGTAAAATAAAAATTAATAGATTTGTGGAAACAATCAAGAAAATAAAATGAAACTACAAACTACAATTAAGTTTGGCTTCTTGGCGGCAAGTCTTTTTGCTTTGAACCAAGGTAATGCACAACAAAAAAAACCGGGATTAAATCTAGATTTAATGGATAAATCGGTTAGACCAAATGATGACTTTTTTAAATTTGTAAACGGGACATGGTTGAAAAACACCGAAATTCCAGCAGACAAAACACGTTGGGGAAGTTTTGATGAATTACGTCAAAACACCGATAAAGATGCTTTGGCAATTTTAAAAGATGCTGCCAAAAATCCAAAGTACAAATCTAGTACAGATCAAGGGAAAGCAATCAATATGTACAAAGCCGCAATGGATACCTTAGCGAGAAACAAACAAGGAATTGCTCCAATTAAAGTAGATTTAGCTAAAATTGATGCGGTTAAAAACATCAAAGATTTGCAAAAATTAATGATGGAAACCGAAGCAAAAGGTGGTGGAGCAGGGTTTTTTGGATTTGGGATTGGTGCTGATGAAAAAAACAGCAACCGAAATGTTGTTAGTCTTAGTGTTGGTAGTTTAGGTTTACCAGATAGAGATTATTATGTTTCAGAAGATAAAGATTCTAAAGAAAAACGTGAAAAATATGTACTTCATGTTGCTAAGATGCTCCAATTTTTAGGAGAAAGTCAAGAGACTGCAAAAGCAGATGCCAATAAAATATTAGCATTAGAAATTCAAATGTCTAAACCAAGATTGGATAGAGTTGAACGACGTGATTCTAAAAAACAGTACAATCCAATTTCTTTAGCTGATTTGCAAAAATTGGTTCCAATTATAGATTGGAATGGTTATGTAAAAGGAATTGGAATAGCAAAAAAAGATACTATAATTGTTACGCAACCAAGATATATGGCTGCATTACAAACCATATTCACCGAAAATAAAGTGGAAGATTGGAAAGCATACATGCGCTGGATGTTATTGAGAGGTGCTTCTGGACAATTATCTACAAACTTAGAAACTGCAAATTGGGAGTTTTACGGAAAAACATTAACCGGTGCTTTGAAACAAAGACCAAGACACGAAAAAGCACTTCAAGTAGTTAATGGAACCGTTGGAGAAGCTTTAGGAAAACTCTATGTTGAGAAAATGTTTCCAGAAGAAGCTAAAACTAAAGCAGCTAATATGATTCAAAATCTTATTCGTGCTTATAAAAACAGAATCAACAATTTAACATGGATGTCGCCAGAAACTAAAGTTAAAGCCATTGAAAAATTAGATAAATTAACAATCAAAATTGGATACCCAGACAAATGGGAAGATTACTCTGCATTGTTAGTAAAAAGTCCTGAAGAAGGCGGAAGCTACTATGAAAATTTGAAAAATGTTTCAATGTGGCAATGGAAAAAAGATTTAGATAAATTAAGTAAACCTGTTGATAAAACTGAATGGGGCATGTCGCCACAAACGGTAAATGCTTATTACAATCCATCTTATAATGAAATTGTTTTTCCTGCAGCCATTTTACAACCACCATTTTACGATTATAAAGCGGATGAAGCAGTAAATTATGGTGGAATTGGAGCAGTGATAGGACATGAAATTTCTCACGGATTTGACGATCAAGGAGCAAGTTATAACGCTGAAGGAAATCTTGTTGATTGGTGGACGGCTGACGATTTAACTAAGTTTACTGCGCTTGGAGGGTCATTAGCAGATCAATATTCTGCGCTAGAACCACTTCCAGGAATTCATGTTGATGGAAAATTTACATTAGGTGAAAACATTGGTGATTTAGGCGGAATTAACGCTGCTTATGACGGTTTACAATTGTACCTAAAAGAAAACGGGAACCCTGGGTTGATTGACGGATATACTCCAGAACAACGTTTATTCATGTCTTGGGCAACAGTTTGGAGAGGGAAAATTCGTGATGAAGCATTAAAAAATCAAGTAAAAACCGATCCGCATTCGCCGGCTAATTATAGAGCTTATGTGCCATTATTAAATTTAGATACATTTGTAGAAGCATTCGACATTAAAGAAGGAGATGGTATGTATATCGCTCGTGATAAAAGAGTAAGAATTTGGTAATACATAAATATTATTAATAAAAGCCACAAAATTCAATTAAATTTTGCGGCTTTTATTTTTGCTGTTAATTTATTTCTTAGTTTGCAAATACTCTAAGATTACTGGTGAGGCATGTGTAAAACTTGGAAATTGTTCTATAATACTAACCGCTCGTTTTTTATTCAATTTATAAGTCAAATCAAATTCTGTAGTAAACAAAATTGCGCTTAAAAAAGGATTATTTATAAATTCTAATAATCGATTTAATGATAAATCTATTTCGTGAATTTCAATAATTTCTTCTTTTTGAAATTTAAATTTTAATTCCATTTTCAAAATATCTTCATCCATTATCGGACGTACATATATATTAATCAATTCCGTATTTCCGATAGTTTTTGCTAAGGTTAATTTAGCAAAAGTTCCTTCTTCTAAACTAGCATTAACTTTGGTGTAAAATTCTGAAAAGGTTTCTTTAAAAGGCATTTGGTTGATTTTGAAAGCCAAAGATTCATGGATTAATTATAGTAATCTGTGAATCTGTAGCTAATTATTTTTATAAATTAGCAAAAAAATCGTTTCCTTTATTATCAGTAATAATAAACGCTGGAAAATCTTTAACGGTAATTTTACGAACAGCTTCCATTCCGAGTTCTTCAAAATCAACAACCTCAACTTTTAGGATATTATCTTGAGCTAAAATAGCTGCTGGTCCTCCAATTGATCCTAAATAGAATCCACCATACGTTTTACAAGCTTCCATAACTTCTTTAGTCCGATTCCCTTTAGCAAGCATAATCATACTTCCTCCCGCTTTTTGAAATTCTTCAACATATACATCCATTCTTCCTGCTGTTGTGGGACCAAAACTTCCTGATGGCATTCCTTCAGGAGTTTTTGCAGGTCCTGCATAATACACCGGATGGTTTTTGAAATACTCCGGCATTGGTTTTCCAGCTTCCAATAATGCTGCGATTTTTGCGTGAGCAATATCACGAGCAACAATTAAGGTTCCGTTTAATTTTAAACGTGTCTTAATTGGATATTTAGACAATTCTACCAATATATCTTTCATTGGTCGATTCAAATCTACCTCAACTGCAGCTTCCAAATGTGGCGGAACAGCTGGTAAAAATTGCTGTGGATTTACTTCCAATTGTTCTAAGAAAATCCCATCTTTTGTAATTTTCCCTTTTATATTTCTATCGGCAGAACAAGAAACTCCCAATCCAACGGGACAAGAAGCAGCATGGCGTGGCAAACGAATTACACGAACATCATGCGCAAAATATTTTCCGCCAAATTGTGCACCAATAGCACTTTCTTGACAGTATAGCAGTACTTTTTGCTCCCATTCTAAATCGCGAAAAGCTTGACCTGCCATATTTCCAGAAGTGGGAAGATTATCAAAATAACCCGCAGAAGCTTTTTTAACTGCCGATAAATTGGCTTCAGCAGAAGTGCCTCCAATAACTAAAGCTAAATGGTAGGGCGGACAAGCAGAAGTTCCTAAATCTTTAATTTTTTCACGAACAAATTCTTCCATCGATTTTTCATTCAGCAGCGATTTTGTTTTTTGGTACAAGAAAGTTTTATTAGCAGAACCTCCACCTTTCGTTAAAAATAAAAACTCATAAGAAACTCCTTTTTTGGAATAAATATCAATTTGTGCTGGCAAATTTGAACCTGAATTTTTCTCTTCAAACATGGAAATTGGAACAATTTGTGAGTAACGAAGGTTTTTATTTTGAAACGTATTGAAAATTCCTTTTGACAACCATTCGGCATCATCAACTCCTGTAAAAACACTTTCGCCTTTTTTTGCCATAACAATTGCGGTTCCTGTATCTTGACAAGATGGTAACTGACCTTCAACGGCTACAGTTGCATTTTGCAATAAATTGTACGCCACAAATCGGTCATTATCGGTTGCCTCAGGATCGTTCAAAATATTGTTTAGCTTTTGTAAATGCGTTGTTCGTAACATAAATGAAACATCGTTCATGGCTTCTTGCGCCAACAATTCTAACCCTTTTGGGTCAACAGTTAGAATCTCTCTGTCTCCAAATTGTTCAACTTTTACAAAGTCAGAAGTTAGTTTTTTGTATTGAGTATCGTCTTTAACAATCGGATACGGGTCTTGGTATATAAAGTCCATTGTAAATATTTTTGAAGTGTAAAGTTAAGCATAACCTACAAGGTTTCCAAAACCTAATAAGTATGGCAATTCAGAAACACCCATAATGATATGAAACCCTCGCAGTAAAAGATTAAAAAAACCAACTCGCCACAAAAATCGCAGTGATTACACAAATTAAATCTACTATAAGCATAGTTCCTAATGCGTAACGGGTGTTTTTTATATTAACCGAACCAAAGTAAACTGCAATTACATAAAAAGTGCTTTCAGCGCTACATTGAAAAATACTACTTAACCTACCAGTCATGGAATCAGCACCAAAAGTATTCATAGAATCAATCAAAAACCCTCGGGAACCAGCAGAACTAAAAGGTCGTAACATAGCTACGGGCAAAGCGTCCGTGATTTGTTTATTGACCCCCATATTAGAAAAAAAGTAAGCAATCCAATTACTCACAATTTCAAACAAGCCGCTGTTTCTAAATAAAGAAATCGCCACTAACATTCCCAAAACATAAGGAAAAATTGTAATTCCAGTTTTAACTCCGTTATTTGCTCCAGATACAAAGGCCTCAAAAACTGTAGTTTTAGCTTCTGTAAATTTCTTCTCTTTGATAAATGAAAATAATAAGGTAAAAGCAATAATTCCGACCAATATCAATCCCGAAAGATTGGATGTGAAATAGTTTTTTCCAATTAAATCTAAGTGATTGACATACATTAATAAGCCAACAATTGCAGCAATTAATGTCATCAAAACAACAACTAAAGAAGCGCTTTTGAAATTGATTTTTTGTTTAACTCCAACAATAAGAAAAGCAGCGATGGAACCGATAAAAGAAGTAATAATACAAGGTAGCATTACATCTGCCGGATTGCTGGCATTAGCGGCAGCACGATAACCAATAATAGACGTTGCTATTAATGTAAGACCCGAAGCGTGTAAACACAGAAACATAATTTGTGCATCGCTTGCTCTTTCTTTTTCGGGATTTAACTCTTGTAAACTTTCCATAGCTTTCAGACCAAATGGAGTTGCGGCAGAATCCAATCCTAAGAAATTAGCAGCAAAATTTAAGGTCATATAAGAAATGGACGGGTGGTTTTTTGGAACACTTGGGAATACTTTTACAAATACTGGGCTCAGTAGTTGAGCTAATTTTGCGGATGCTCCAGAAATAATTAACAGTTCCATCAAGCCGCAGAAAAAAGCTAAATAGGCAATTAAAGGAAGTATTAAGTCAACCAGCGTGTTTTTACAAGTTGGTAGCAATCCATCACTTTTTTGTTTACCACTATAAATTTTTATGGTTTTATTTGATAAAACATAGATTGAATCGATGTTCAATGTGTCACGATTAATGACCATTGTTTTGTCTGGAGCTTTTACGATAGTGTCTTTGATAAAAGCAGGTAAATCTTGAAGGTATTTTTCTGAAACTAAAATAGGATCATCTTTCTTACCATTTAAAACAAAATCAATAGTATAGTTGTTTCCAGCAAATAAACTAACTACAACAAAAACAATTGAGGAGACGAAAATAGCAAGCCAAAATCTACTTAATACCATGATTTGTTTTTTTATAAATATAACTATTAAAAAAAACTGCCGCTGATTTACAGATTAATTTGAGTACCATAAAATAATTTTTGATACAAATTTAATCTTATTTATATGGAAGTTAATAAAATTCAAAATCTGTGAATCTTTGGCTAATTTAACTAAACGTGAATAATTTCTTTATCAACCAATAAATCTTCCCTTCTGAAACGGAGAAAAACTTGTGCCACAGCGATAACATCTTTTTCGCAATAAGTTACAATTCTGTCAATATCTTTTTCTATGTAAAAAACATGTCCGACTTGACTTCCGTCAATATCGCCCTTAGAAGATGGAATTCCCAATATTTTTGTGAGTAATTTTAATGACGTAAAATGTTTATAATCGCCAAATTTCCATAATTCTAAAGTGTCTAAATGAGCAATTTCCCAAGGTTTTTTCCCGAACAAATTAAGCTTGTTTGGAATTTCAACTTGATTGATAATCATGCGGCGAGCTATGAATGGAATATCAAATTCTTTGACATTATGTCCACAAAGAATATGCTGAGAACTATCAAAATGATTACTTAATAAAGTATTAAAATCGAGGAGAATCTTCTTTTCCTCTCCAAAAAATGAAGTCACTCTAAAGTTTCTAATGTCGCCTTTGGTTGTAAAATATCCCACCGAGATACAAACTATTTTTCCAAACTCAGCCCAAATTCCTGCACGGTCATAAAACTCCTCGGCAGAAAATTCTTCTTTGCGTTGGTATTGGGTTTTAAGCTCCCAAAGTAGTTTCATTTCATCGTCAAGCGAATTGAAATTTTCTTCTAACGGCACAGTTTCTATATCAAGAAATAGTATATTGTCTAATCTAATTTTTTCTATCATGGCTTTTAAATTTATAATATTACTAAAACGAATTTACACAAAAATTTTATTCGTTGGATAGGTTACAATAAAAAAATTAAAAATAAACTTGTAGATTACTAAGAATTATTTTGAAAAACTATAAATATAAATTTCTAATGAATTCAATTCTTCATCGGTCATTCCTTTGGTTGTTTCAAGATTTATTTTCATAGTTTCATATTGTAACGGATCTATTATGGGTTTTGATTCGGCTTTAAGAAAATTCTTCAAACTAGCATTTTGTTCCTTATAGATTTTTGCTATTTGTTTCAAACTAGGTCCAACTACTTTTTGGTTGGTTTGATGACAAGCGGCACAATTATTTTCCTGAAAAAGTTGTTGTCCTTTTTCTAATGAAGCCACGGATGAAATAGAATTTTCAGTTTTCTGTACTTCATTTTTACAAGAAAAAATAGTGAAAGAGATTAAAATTAAAACTATTTTTTTCATTTTACTTTCTCATTAAAATAGCAGCTTCTTTAGCAAAATAAGTCGAAATTAAACTGGCTCCAGCACGCTTAATACACATTAATTGTTCCATCATGATTTTGTCATGATCGAGCCAACCTTTTTCGGAAGCCGCTTTAATCATAGCATATTCGCCCGAAACATGGAAAACAGTTACAGGAACGTTTACGGCGTTTTTCACCTCACGAACAATATCTAAATAGGCGATTCCTGGTTTTACCATCACCATATCGGCGCCTTCTTCTACATCCATAAGCGCTTCTTTGATGGCTTCAATGCGGTTGGCATAATCCATTTGGTAGGTTTTTTTATCTTTTGGTACTTCGACAAGCTCAGCATCAACATCAGCTTCTCTTGGCGCTGAATCTAAAGCATCACGGAATGGTCCGTAAAATGCCGATGCATATTTAGCAGAATAACTCATAATCCCAACATTTGAAAATCCTGCAGCGTCTAAACCTTGGCGTAAACGCAAAACACGTCCGTCCATCATGTCGCTTGGCGCGACAAAATCGGCTCCAGCTTGGGCATGAGAAACGGCCATTTTTACTAAGGCTTCGTTAGTTGCATCGTTTGCAACATCACCGTTTTCGATAATACCATCGTGACCATAAATGGAATACGGATCCAAAGCCACATCGGGCATGACAATCATTTCTGGACAAGCCAATTTAATGGCTATGATGGCGCGTTGCATCAATCCATTTGGATTCCAAGCTTCTTTTCCGGTGTTGTCTTTTAGACTTTCGTCGACTTTTACGTAGATGTTTACGGCGCGAATTCCTAAATCGAAAAGTTCTTTTACTTCTTCCACAGTTAAATCTATTGAACGACGAAAAATTCCTGGCATGGATGGAATTTCAACTTTGTAATTTTCGCCTTCTGCAATGAACATTGGAAACATAAAATCACTTGGACTTAATGTAGTTTCGCGAACTAAACTTCTTATAGATTCGTTAACGCGTAATCTTCTGCCTCTTTGTAATGGGAACATATTTTTTTAGGTTTATAGCATTCAGCATTTAGCTTTATTTAACTTTATTATTAATCCGTTTAGCATTTTTTTAATTTCTTCTATTTGAAACAATAGCTTTTGACCACTTTCATTTTCAATAAAATTCAAGTCAATACTCAACAATATTTGATATTCTAATTCGTTAGCTGAACCAAATGCAATATATAGAAATCTACAAAAATCTTTATCTGAATTTCTCCCACAGCCTTCAGCTATGTTCATCGGAATTGAACTAGAAGCTCTTTTAATTTGACTTGTCAATCCGAAAATTTCGTCTTTAGGGAATAAGCTTGTATCCTTATAAATTGCTAGGGTTAAAGCGTGTGATTTTTCCCAAACTAAAAATTTCTTATAATCTCTCATGTTTTTGAGCTTTTAGCTATTAGCATTGTCTGTATTCTTCAATTAATTTAGCTAACCGCTAATGGCTTACAGCTTATAGCCAATCTACTGGTTTTTCTAATACTTTAATTAATTTTTCTTCTTCACTTCCTGAAACTGGATGATGGTCATAATGCCATTGCACATGTGGTGGTAATGACATTAAAATGGATTCAATCCTTCCGTTGGTTTTTAGTCCGAAAAGTGTGCCTTTGTCGTGCACTAAATTGAATTCCACATAACGACCACGACGGATTTCTTGCCAAGTTCTTTGTTCTTGCGTGTATAATAAATTTTTTCTTTTTTCTACGATTGGAACATATGCTTCCAGGAAACTATCGCCAACTTCAGTAACAAAATTTAACCAATCTACCATTTTCATTGTTTCACTTTCTTGGCAATAATCGAAGAATAATCCGCCAAGACCGCGAGCTTCGTTTCTATGAGCGTTCCAAAAATAGTTGTCACATTGTTTTTTATATTTTGGATAAAACTCTGGATTGTGTTTGTCGCAAACGGTTTTACAGGTTTGATGAAAATGCTTTCCGTCTTCTTCAAATAAATAATAAGGGGTTAAATCTTGTCCGCCACCGAACCAACTATTGATTACGTTTCCGTTATCATCGTACATTTCAAAATAACGCCAATTAGCATGAACAGTTGGCACCATCGGACTTTTAGGATGAATTACCAAACTCAATCCGCAAGCGAAGAAATCGGCCGCCCCAACGTTGAATAGTTGCTGCATCGCTTCGGGTAATTTTCCATGAACTGCTGAAATATTTACGCCGCCTTTTTCAAAAATGTTTCCGTTTTCTATAACGCGTGTTCTTCCGCCGCCACCTTCTGGTCGTTCCCAAACATCTTCCCTAAATTTAGCAACACCATCCACTTCTTCTAGTTTAGAAGTGATTAGGTTTTGGAGGTTTAATATATATTTATAGAATTTATCTTTCATTTTAAGGCTGTTCGCTGTCAGTTTATTTATTATATTCCTTCACAGCTTCAACAAAAGCTATAGCGTGATCTACTGGAATATTTGGTAAAATTCCGTGACCTAGGTTTACTATGTAATTGTCTTTTCCAAATTCGTTTATCATTTCGTGCACCATTTTTTTGATGGTTGGAATTGGAGAAAGCAAACGACTTGGATCAAAATTCCCTTGTAAAGTGATTTTTCCGCCTGATAAATAACGTGCATTTCTTGGAGAACAAGTCCAATCTACACCAAGTGCGGCTGCTTTAGATTGTGCCATTTCGCCCAAAGCAAACCAACATCCTTTTCCGAAAATAATTACTTTAGTTTCATCGGCTAAAGCCTCCACAATTTGGTTGATGTACTTCCAAGAGAATTCTTGATAATCTACAGGAGAAAGCATGCCTCCCCATGAATCAAAAATCTGAATGGCATTACAACCTGCTTTTACTTTTTCTTTCAAATATAAAATAGTAGTATCAGTAATTTTTTGTAATAAAGTATTTGCTGCCACTGGATTTGAAAAACAAAATCCTTTAGCGGTATCAAAACTTTTTGACCCTTTTCCTTCAACAGCATAACAGAAAATTGTCCAAGGCGAACCTGCAAAACCAATTAATGGCACCTCATCGTTCAACATTTCCTTAGTTAATTTGATAGCATCAAAAACGTAACCTAAAGTTTCATTTACATCTGGAACAAAAACTTGATTTACTTGTTCCATGGTGCGAATTGGATTGGGAATTATTGGTCCCAAATTGTCTTTCAATTCTACGTGAATTCCCATAGCTCTTGGCACAACCAAAATATCTGAAAATAATATTGCGGCATCTGGTTTTACAATTCGAATGGGTTGCACCGTTATTTCTGCTGCTAATTCTGGAGTTTCGCAACGCGTAAAGAAATCATATTTGTCACGCAAAGCTCTGAATTCAGGTAGATACCTTCCGGCTTGACGCATCATCCAAACGGGTGGACGTTCTACAGTTTTATTATTTAAGGCACGAAGAAATAAGTCATTTTTTAACATTGTTTAACATTGTTTAAAAGTTTAAAGTTTAAAGTTTAAAGTTGCATAACCTTAAACTCAAACTGTTTTATAATATTCTATTACTTGTGAAATCACATTTTCAACCGATGGTTTGTCTGCAATTATGATACTTTTTTGTTTTCTAATGCTTCAGCTGTGGTTTCTCCTATGCAAAAGCACATTTCTTCTTTTATGGTATTCAATTTCAAATAACTTTCCACTGCTGATGGACTAAAAAACAATATTCCATCTAATTTACTTGTGATTTTTTTTGAATTTATGTTGGTTTCATAAACCTCGATTTCGTTGAATGTAATTTCGTTTTCTTTTAGTGTGTTTGGTAAAACGTCACGACGTAAGTTTCCGTTGAAAAAGGTGTAACTTTCTTTACTATAAATCAATGAAATTATTTCAGCTAAATCGGATGCATAGCCAGTATAGGCAACAACATCAAATCCGTTATCGGTTAATAAACCTTTGGTTTTCATTCCAACAGAAAAGACATTTTTGCTTTTTAGTTCATCGCACTTTGGATGTTGTAAAATACTTTGAACAGCATTCTTACTTGTAAAAATAAGATTGTCATTCACTTTTGAAAGCTCGAAATTCTTAATTTTAGTATTTATAAAATCTTCATCAATTAAATGAATATTAGCGTCGAATAACTCTTGTTTTTGTTTAGACAATAGCTTTTTTGTAGATAATATGTTGATTTGTTTTGTCATTTTATTTGAAACACAGATCAGAAAAATTTAATAAATTTATTTTTTTAAAATCTTTTTAATTTCTGCCATCAACTCGGTTCCGCCATTGATTAAAATTTCTTGAGCTACATTAAAACCTAACTTTTTCCATTCGGATATATCAATAACTTTTTCGATTTCTAGTTTTTGTTTTCCATCAATAGAGAGTAAAACTCCTTTAAAATCAATAGTGTCTTCTTTTTCATTATACGTTGCAATAGCTCCAATTGGTGCGGTACAACCACCTTCTAAAGTTTTTAGAAATTGTCTTTCTATATAAGTGCAAATTTCGGTTTCGATATGATTTAATTGGGATAAGGCATCTAAAGAAAAGATGTCGTCTGCCATTGCAAGAACAACCATTGCGCCTTGCGCTGGCGCTGGAATCATCCAATCGAGATTAATGAAATTTTCAGGTTTTAAGTTGATTCGTTCCAATCCTGCAGCAGCAAAAACGGCGCCGTTCCAATCACTATCTTGTAATTTTTGCATTCGAGTGTTTACATTTCCTCGCAAATCAACCGCTTTGTGGTTCGGGTATTTATTCCACCACATGGCTTGACGGCGCAAACTTCCTGTAGCGATAGTTCCACTAGATTCTAAAAAATCTAAGTTTCCTTTGTGAACTAAAATATCTAATGTTGTGGCTCTTTCTAAAACGGCAGCTTGAACAATTCCAATTGGAAGTGCTGTTGGAACATCTTTCATGGAATGCACTGCAATATCAATCTGCCCATTTATCATGGCAATATCTAAAGTTTTTGTGAAAATTCCAGTGATTCCGAGTTCGTAGAGAGGTTTATCGAGAAAGATGT
>Ga0209499_1001576_pt1 | contig 15551 bp, 32 predicted proteins | sample C_130208_EF_Meta_FD_187306 | JGI IMG/M metagenome (GOLD analysis project Ga0209499, IMG submission 187306) | Freshwater microbial communities from Lake Croche, Canada to study carbon cycling - C_130208_EF_MetaG (SPAdes) (version 2) | ecosystem: Environmental > Aquatic > Freshwater > Lake...
TGTATAATGTTTGTGACATCACTCTTGAATCACCACACATAGTTGTATGTGAAGGTGAACTAGATGCGATAGTCACTAGCGGAGAGCTTGGGATACCAGCAGTGGGAGTACCAGGCGTTGCTGCTTGGAAGCCACACTTTCCTAAGCTCTTTGCTGGTTATGAAACTGTCTATGTTGTTGGTGATAATGACATCAAAGAAGATGGTTCTAACCCTGGAGCTGAGTTTGCTAAGCGTGTGGCTAACGAGGTAATGAACTCACAGATTGTTACACTACCACCAGGTATGGACATCAATGATTACTACTTGGCTAATGGTATAGATGCTACGCGGAAGTTACTGATAGGGGAGTCAAATGTATGACAATGACAAGGCAAGAGTGGGACACGATGATACAGACTTTGCAGCATATGGGCTTTCATATCTTAGAGATCAATATGGAAACCGAGACGATACTGTTGCGCCCTACACCGACAAGGTAAACGATGCTTTCATTGCTGATGTCTGGCGTATTATGGATCAAGCTGGCAACCTACTGGTGCGTAAGCATCACGACTACGGCCCAAAGAACATTGCTCACTCACCAGGTGGACCACTTAATGGTCTGCGTGTACGTATGTGGGACAAGATAGCACGCATCAACAACTTACTTGACTCTGGTGTTAAGCCAAGCAATGAGTCCTTGCGTGATAGTTTCTTAGACTTACTGAACTACTCAGCTATTGCAATGATGGTACTAGATGGCGTATGGCCTGAAGTACAGGAACCAGATTGTGACTGAACTGCACCCAGTAATCTATGACCTAGTACCTAGCGTTGCTAACACTATCTATCGCAGGTATAACAAGCACGTTGAGAAGGATGACATCAAGCAAGAGCTGATGGCGTGGGCTATGACTAGGGTAGAAGATCACACCATTGATCTAATGGAACCTATCGAAGAGCGACGCAGACATAACGAGCAACGCATAGCGTGGCAGATGAAGCGTGCAGGAGAGCGATACGCACGCAAGGAGAAGGCTGCTAAGTCTGGCTATCAGACTAACGATGAAGCCTACTACGAGTCAGCAACCCTTGGTCAGTTGCTACCCTTTGTTATTGCATCAGTCATAGATGGCACAGTATTAGAGCAAGCACAAGAGATGATTAAAGATGGGCAACCTAAAGGTTCATCCTCACCAGCAGAAGGTGGCAACCTGCTTGCTAACCTTATTGACATCAAGAATGGTTTTCTTAAACTAGAACAAGAGGACCAGGCTATCTTGCGTATGCGTCATCACGAGAGCTTTACCCTGCAACAGATAGCAGGTGTATTGGAGTGCGCTATCTCTACTGCAGATCGTAGGTGTGCTCAGTCATTGCGTAGGTTGCAGGATAACCTTGGTGGTGTTAGCCCTTGGCAATGAAAGAACTAGAACTATTTAACTTTCTCAAAGAGAGTTTGTATCCAGACCTTACTAAGTCTGAAGGTATCTATGACTCCTTTGATTGCATCAGCGTTAAGGCTGGTCATTACATAGAGTTGAAGTGTCGCTATACCCATTACCCCACACTACTAATTGAGGAGATGAAGTATCGCAAGCTGATAACGCAAGCAGCAGAGCGAGATCTCATTCCTTTCTACATCAACTCGACACCGTTAGGTGTCTTTTCTTTTGACCTAATGGATGTGCCTGAACCTGAATGGGTGAGCCATTGGATGCCAGCGACAACAGAGTTTGCACGTTCTAACAAGGTCAGTAAGTTAGTAGGTTATCTACCCATAGAGGAGGCAGTGCAGTTATGACTGCTGAATACATTTGCTCCAACTGTTATTGGAAGAGCAGGCTAGGTATGGACTTTGGTTCTCTTGAATGGTTGCCACCTTGCCCTGCCTGTAACTCTATTGTTGAAGGTTTTAGAATACTGAAAGGTAAGCAAGATGCAGTATGACTATCGTTGCCCTGATTGCTATAGTGAATTAACTATAGAGCGTTCTATTCACGAGGAACCTCGTGAGCCAACCTGCTTTGACTGCCACATACCAATGGTGCGTAAGTGGGACTCGCCAGGAATTACCTTCAAGGGTAAAGGCTTCTACTCTACAGGTGGGTAAGCAGAAACCCCACCAGCGAACGGACTGATGGGGCTTTGTTGTGCTAAGGAAAAGGGTTAGGAAACCTTAGCAAGATTAGTCTAACAGATTAGTACCAACCGTATCTGTTGTGCCACCTGAGAGCGCGACAGAAATCGTTTCGATAGCGGTGTTGAGCGTATCGTACACCTCGAAGGATTTGTATTTCAGGTTGGCTACTGCGTTCTCCAAGGAGTTGAGCAATTCCGTAAGCTGTTGATCGCTTGTTGTCTGCGAGGTGGTCAAACCTGCTCTCACTGGTCCATAAGGTGACAGCGCATCTGACTTGTCGTTTGTTGTATCCGAGTGCGTTGAGGAAACTAACTGTAAGTGCCTTGTTCTCACGCTTCTCCTCCATTGTTGCCTTCGTCCGTGCTTTCATAATCGGTACGTCCTGCGACATCAGGGACGGCGTTCGCACGTGTATGGACAGCAATAGTAAGCTTACTATCACTACTAATAATCCAACTCTTGCCCTCTTGCTCATCAAAACTCCTTTGTTCATCAAGCAACTGCTTGTATGTGTCTGGGTATAGGTGTGCTAGACGCACGAGTGCCTTGTCTCTTGCCCTTCTATAGTTACGGTAGTGGATAGACTGCTTGCCACTTACTTCTTTACTCTCCATTGATTTTGTCCTCCCACACAATAAGTACGTATGCTACCAGCATTACTGCGAGCAGACCTAGTACTAGGTTCATAAGCTGGCTGCCCTTACTATCTCGGTGATGTCTAGGGTTTGCCCTACTAGGTGAGCGTCCTCCTCATCACTATCCCACGCACTCACCAGTATGCGTGAGCCTGCTGGTGCGTGAGCGAGCCATTGAATGGCTTGTCCTGCATCAGCCCCGCCCCACGTGTTCTCTCCCCCAGCCTCTACCACTTCATAGAATAGAATGAAGTCTGATTTAGGTGGGTGAATGGTGTACACGTTGCTCGGTGGGTCACCCAAGAATGGTTGTCCGTTACTATCAAAGCGCAATACTCTACTCATTGTCTGCCCCCTCATTGTCTCGGTCTATAATCTTTACTTCTGTCCCTGCTGGTGCGCTCACAACGTGAGCCACCCCTCCTACTACTTCAATGACTACTTTACTCACTTGCTTCCTCCATTACAGTTCCATAAGCCTAAGCGATTTGCCTTAGCTTGATTTGCGTACCTCATAATTAAATCTGCATACTTACCCTTTGCTTCCTTAAAGAACATAGGCTTGGCGTATCCCTTGCGTACCAGTTCAAGGCTCAGGTTCTCCTTGCCCTTGAATACATAGCGCAAGCTGCGCCCATACTTGTCACTCTGATCTAGGCTTGGGTCTGCCTTTAGAGTAAGGCTTGCCCTCTTACTCAAAAACTCTCGGGTAAATTGCCTTGCTTGATCTGCATAGCACTCACCCAGTTCAGGCGTATTAACCTGCAATACCCTTATGTGCTTATCATTGATAACTATTGTGTCCCCGTCTATTACATAGGGCATTGCATAGATAGCAGCAACCAGCAATAGCACTATTCTCTCTCCTCCCAGCCCCAGCTCACACTCTGTCCGTCTCTCTCGTACGCCTCTACTGTTGCCCCGATAGGGATAGTCAAGGGTAGTGTTGCTAGTTTCTGCCCTGTCTCTTTATTAAAAATAGTAAACCCTATAACTCTACTCATTGTCCTCCTCCAATCCAAACAAGCGCGACAGCGCACTATTAGCACGCTCTAGGTTCTTGATAGCTCGCGCTATCTCCTCCTGCTGTAAGTCCTTCTCTGCCTCGTTGATACATAAATCAAACTTAGCCCGTAGATACTCCTCATTCATTACTCTACCTCCTCTAATTTAGTCTGACACTTAGAGCAATAAACATCTTGCCCTTCCCAATAACCCGCACGATCACAATGCCACCACGATACTTCACTATCCTCTTTCAGCTCCCACTTACTCATTGCATTACCTTTCCAAACGTTAGTAGCTCTCCTTCTTTGCTGTACTCAGCATCACAATTACCACAATAAACCGCACCACACTTGCACTCGTGGTCATCTGTATCCATTTGGTATAGCTGTTCACTATCGCATTGACTACACTTATTCATTACTCTCCCTCCTTTGGGCAATCTGCATACGGGTTCTCTTGTCCTTCATTGTCCTCACACATACACCAGTTAAACCTCTCTACCTGTGTAGCGTGAGTTAATTCTGCCAGCTCTGACCAGCTAATTGAGTCCATAAATCCTGTGCCGTCATCACCATTTTCTTGCCGATCTAGTAACCACTCTTTCATTTTACTCATTACTCTCTCCCTCTCCCTTGAAATGGTCATCACAATAGTAAAACGTATCTACTTCATTAGCGCACTTATCTTCTTTACACTTATTCATTACTCTCTCCCTATCTTATAGCCCAGTAAATAGTTATAGGTAGCGCATACACAATGATCTTGTAAATAATCCTGCGCCTTGTCGTAGGCATTACCAGTTAATAACACGCCAGCCTTGCCCATAATCTCCTCTAAATCTTGCAGCTCGCAACTAATCATTACTCTCTCCCTCGCTAGTGGGTAGTACTCTACCCTTGAATTGACTTTCGATTATTGTTATGTCGTCCCCACTTGTAAAGATGTAATCCCAATCCCACTTAGCAGGATCGCCGTCATAGGTATCTATCTCAATCGTTACTAGCCACTTATCTTTCATTATTCTCCCTCTCTCTCTATTTCATACTCTGCATACTTAGCCATTTCCCAGCTACCAGTCTGATCTCCAAAGATTACCTGCGCTTGCTTAATAACCTCCTCCTCATTTACAGCTTCAAGGAGTATGCCTCCCTCGTACCTAACTCTTACCTCATAACTATTCATTACTCTCCCTCTTTCCCGTCTCTATACTTAACGATAGTGTTAAGTGTGGTGTGGATAGGGCAAGCGCAAGCCTCGCCCCCCATATTGTCAATAAGATCTAAGTGAGAATAGTTATCCTCGTAGATCTCATTAATTAGTTGCTCTAAAGTGTCCATTACTTATGCCCTCTCTCTCATAATCTGAGGTAGGTTTAGTAATCGTCTCACCTGTGCGAGCTGATCTAGTCTGCCTTGATAGTAATTACGGTCATTACTTTCCGTACCTGTGCTAAGTCTCTCTAGCACCCATTCTGCCTCTACGTTTAAGAATTGCTCTAGCTCTTGCATTACGCTACCTCTCTGTCTCTCTCAACCCTGCAGAATAAGCATAGGTCTAGCATTTTGGCGTTAAACCTTACGTTGCCCCATTGGTCTTTCCAATAGGTAATCTTGTCGCCATACTCTCTATCGTTATAGCAATCATCATTTAGGCACATCTTGTTATCTTTCATTATTCTCCCTCTCTCTCATCTAATTTATCGCACTCTATTAGAGCTAGTGCCTCTCTCCCTAGTTTCCACACAATAGGCTCGCGCCCGTAAGCTGTCCCGTAATTCATTACGCTACCTCTCCCTCGCACTTATGCGTTACCTCTAAGTTATAGATACTCTCTAGTGTGCCAGCTACTTTATTGCCATAGACTTTCCCGCAATTTAGGCACTTTCCGATTAAGATAGTCATTACTTACCCTCTCCCTCTAGCGCGATCTTAAATTGTGCTTTAGCTTGCTTAATTGTGTAGCCGTAATAAGTGCGGGTAAATAGATACTCTCCCGCGCCCTCGCCTACAAAATCGGAGATAACATAAGCTCCACTATGGCGTACTCTCTCTACTGTCATTCTCTAACCCTCTCTCTATCTATCTCACTAACTCTTAGTAAGATAGTACCGTACTCTACCGCATTACAGTAGAGCACGATACTACGCCACTAAATTAGATTACGCGCATAGGCATAAGTAAAACTCTCCATTCTACGCGCTCTCCCTTTACCTCTATCACCATAGGCATACGCTCACCGGTAAAGATCACGGTAACGGGCTTACCCTTGCCGGCTATCTTGCCATAATCGGCCATAAAGGCCGGGTTAAAGCTAGCCTTATCGGTAGCTACGCTCTTATTATTCTTAGTAAATAGCTCATCAAAATTAGCCGGAAAATTACCGTCTATAATCTGCACGGTAATAGAGCTACCGGTAACGCTCACGGTAAGTAAGTCACCGATACGGTTAAAGGTAACGCGGGAGAGCTTGTTAGACTTAACTAGTGCAATTACGCGCTTAGTATCCTCTAACGATACAAGGCTAGGCGCGAGGCTACCGTCTGCCTCTATCTTTCCCTCGATTAAGCGATAACGATCTGTAGCCCGGGCCACTAAGTAACCCTCGCCGGTATTGTATAGTTGCACGGTATTGAGCGCGTGTAGATCCTTATCTTTATGCGCGTGTGTAATAGCTCCCTCTAATAATTCGAGGATAGCTTTATTCTCTACCGTTACGGTATCGGTCACGCTCTTAGTCTCTTGTACTGTAGTCATTATTCACCCTTATTCTGTTAGTTATCCGGTTAGGTACCGGCTACCTCTCTCCCGGATAACCGGGAGAGGATAGTCACCTACCTAGTGAAAGCTATCGGCGTAACAATTCACCATTGTGTTAAAACAATAGTGTCCGCCGGTATCGTCCGGCACGTACCATACGTGCCCGGAGATCCATACAAGAGCTGCAATTAGAGCGATAGCGGGGAGGATAACTAACACTATCCAACCGCGAATAGTTAAATATCTCATTAAAGCCAACCTTGCTTTAGTACGTAACCGGCACGCTCTTGCCCGGCGAATAACACGCTAGAGAGGTTATAGACAAGGTTAAAGCCCATATCCATACCGCAACCATTCACGCGGATAGCTCTATGTCCCTTGCTTTCGATTAGCTTGTCGCCTAGCGCTTGCGCTGCGTAATAGGTTATGTCTGTAATATCGTTACCGTCACCGATTACTAGCGAAATATCCCGGGACATACCGCTAGAGCTTACGTGACGCAGAATTGTGTAGACCTTAACGCCGGGCTTTACGTAATAGGTTAGTAGTCTTTCAATAGCGTAATCACGGTCTAATTGTGCTTGCGCTCTCTTGCTTAGTGTCTTAGTCATTGTCTTAACCCTTATCCATAGAGCTTGATTAGGTAAGTGTTTAGCTCTATGAGAGTAAAGTAGCACGTACTATACCTTTATCCAACTCTAAGAGCTTAATTAGTGTTATTTATTGTGTGAACCGCATCACACTAACACGGTAGACAATAGGGCGCGTTATGTCTAAGGGTTATGGCACTAGATCACCGGACAAGGTTAGGCGATAGCTCCACGGTTTATCGGTTATCGGTTAGCAGCTGCAAGGTTATCGGTACGGGATCTCATTACTTAATCGGTAAGGGTTAAGGGTTTAGGTGTGCCGTAGGTAGAGCAAGCCCTCCCCTATTCTCTACAAAGTTATCCACAACCTTATCCACAGGCAGGGCAAGGCAGGCAGACAAGGCAGGCAGACCGCGCAACGGGCACCCACCCATACTGAATTCTATGGTTGTATATGTTATGTACCCCAACAAAAAATATTTGCTAAAGTGAAAGCTGTAATACGGCTCTGACCTGCGGTTATATATACTGTGTTACACATCACATTTTAAAAACGGGAAATGCGTTAAATTTCCTGCCTTATATATAGTAAGGGGCTTTAATAGGAAAGACCCTGAGCAGTCAACGGTTGGCCTCTAGCGAGGCCCCTAGGCCGAGCACTAACTTACCCCTCAGTTCGCTGTGGCTCCTTCGGGCGTTAAGCCCGACCTGCCCAGTACTTTTAGTGGGGATAGGTCTATCTACTGGTAGATAAAACCTTCCTCGCCTAGTAATAAAACGATCCGATTACGGCCCGTCCCCAATAAATTTTAGGAGATTACGTGGCTGACAATAGTGCTGATATTGCCAAGAGAATCATCCTTGGTTGTGTAGCAGAGGGTATGACCATTGAGCAGGCTTGCGCCTCAGCTGGCAAATCCATTAAGACTTACGAGTACTACCGTCGCACCGATAAGGTCTTTACAGACAAGGTTGACCGAACACGCCTTGGTCTAAAAGACAAGTCCTTTGCAACATCCGATGTCCACGATATTACCTTTGCCGAGTTCCGCCAGAAGTTCCTACACTCCCAGACATTTCCACATCAGCAAAATCTGGTAGATATGATCGAAGGCCGTGAGCCTGGCTGGATGCACCCTAGTATGAAGTATGAGCCAGGATTGGCTAGTAATAGAATCCTGATTAACATTCCGCCAAACCACGCCAAGTCAATTACGATTACGGTGGATTACGTAACCTGGCAGGTAGTACGCAATCCGAACTTCCGTGTTCTAATTGTTTCTCAGACGCAGCAGTTAGCTGCCGACTTTCTCTACGCCATCAAGCAACGACTGACACATCCGATGTATGAAGAACTCCAGCAGGCTTATGCTGCTGGCGTAGGGTTTAATTCCAAGAGCGCATCGTGGCAAGCAACCCGTGTGACCTTTGGTTCAGAACTACGCGAGTCCAGCGAAAAGGACCCGAACATCGAGGCTATCGGTATCGGTGGTCAGATCTACGGTAAGCGTGCCGATATGATTATTGTAGACGATGCTGTCACATTAAAGAACGCTAACGAGTTTGAGAAGCAGATCCGCTGGTTAACCCAGGACGTTCGATCACGTCTTAACCCTACAGGTAAACTAGTAGTTATCGGTACTAGAGTCTCTGCGATGGATTTATACCGCGAGCTTCGTAACGAAGACCGCTACCCTGGTGGATTGGTTCCGTGGAAGTACTTGGCTATGCCAGCACTTCTGACTACGCAGGAAGACCCTGACAAGTGGGAAACCCTTTGGCCAGCTAGTGATGCCCCCTTTGATGGTCAGATGGAATCTGATAAGAACGAAGACGGCCTCTATCCACGATGGAATGGTCGCAACCTTTACAACGAACGCCAAGCTATGGATGCCAGTACTTGGGCTTTAGTATATCAGCAACAAGACATTTCAGACGATGCAATCTTTGACCCAGTATGTGTGAGAGGTTCTATTGATGGAATGCGTAAAGCAGGTCGCTTGGTTCCTGGTAACCCAGGCCATCCACGTGATGTCAATGGCTTTAGTTTTATTTGTGGTCTTGATCCCGCTATGGTTGGTGATACAGCCGTCGTTTGTTACGCTGTTGATAGGGCTACTCATAAACGCTACATTGTTGATGCTATTAAAATTACTAGGCCAACACCTGCTGCGATCCGTCAACTAATCTTTGATTGGACTTCTCTCTACCAGCCTAGCGAGTGGATAGTAGAGAAGAATGCATTTCAATCTTTCTTAACACAAGACGAAGGCATCCGCCAGAACCTTGCAAGCCGAGGAGTACTACTACGTGAGCACCACACAGGAACCAACAAATGGGACTCAGGATTCGGTGTTGCCAGTATGTCCACTCTGTTTGGAACGAAGCAGTTTGACGGTAAGCACCATAGAGACAATCTTATCCATCTTCCCAGTGACCAGACAGAAAATGTTAAAGCTCTTATCGAGCAATTGATTACGTGGTCGCCTACTACTAAAGGCAAGACCGATATGGTGATGGCACTTTGGTTTTGTGAGATCCGCGCACGCGAGATGCTCAACCAAGGTATGCACAAGACACACCATATGAAGAATCCATTTCTATCTCGACACGAGGTAGGCAAGCGAACAGTTATCAACATAGATGAACTGCTTGCAGAAAAAGATCGCACATTCATCTAAGTAAGGAACCCCATTGTTATCAGTCAAAGAAGTTGACGCTAAGCTCGCACGCTTACGTACTCGCTCATCAGCGCGAGATCAACGTATGCGTGATGTGCTTTCGGTGCGTCAGGGAGATATCTCTAAGGTATATCCTGCAATGTTTTCAGAGGATTACCCAAAGCCTCTCGTTGCAAACTTCATTGACGTAGCAGCACGTGACTTAGCAGAAGCAATGGCACCACTACCATCCTTTAACTGCTCAGCAACTAATATGGTTTCAGATACTGCACGTAAAGCTGCAGATACTAGAACTCGTATTGCAAACTTTTATGTAACAAACTCTGACCTACAACTGCAGATGTACACAGCAGCAGATTGGTATAACACCTACGGTCTTGGTATTGGTATGGTTGAGATGGATTACGATGACAACAATCCTCGTATGCGTATGCTCAATCCATTTGGTACTTACCCAGAGTTAGATCGCTATGGTCGTGTCTTATCAGTTACTCAGGTCATCGTTACCGATGCAGAGACACTAGCAGCGCAATACCCAGAGTTCTATGATTTAATTTTAGGACGAAACCAGTACGCTCTATCTTCTCCTTACATCTCAATGGTCAAGTACCACGATAAAGACCAAGACCTACTGTACTTACCAGAACGTAAGAACCTAGTCCTATCACGCACGCCAAATATCTTGGGCAAGGCTATGGCCTCTGTCGTAATGCGTTCTTCCCTTGATGGTGAAGCACGTGGACAGTTTGATGATGTTCTATCTGTACAGCTTGCTCGTGCTCGCTTTGCAGTCCTACAGATCCAAGCAGCAGAAAAGTCTATCCAGGCACCTATTGCTATCCCACAGGATGTACAGGAGTTGGCTCTTGGACCAGATGCAATTATGCGTTCTGCAAACCCACAAGGTATTCGCCGCGTTCCTTTGGAACTACCACCTGGAGTCTTTACAGAGTCTGGTGTCCTAGAGCGTGAACTACGCCTTGGTGCTCGCTACCCTGAGTCTCGTTCAGGAGATATCAGCGCATCAGTAGTTACTGGTCGTGGTGTGCAAGCACTACAGGCTGGCTTTGATACACAGATCAAAGCAGCACAAGCACAGTTTGCTCGTATGTTCCAAGAGCTTATTTCTATTTGCTTTGAAGCAGATGAGAAAGTATTTGGTGGAATCATTAAGACCATCAAGGGAACAGATGATGGAACACCTTACGTTCTAAAGTACACACCATCTCGTGACATCAAGGGTGAGTATGGCGTAGATGTACGCTACGGAATTATGTCTGGTATGGACCCTAACCGTGCCATCATTGCTTTACTACAAATGCGTTCAGACAAGTTAGTATCTCGTGACTATGTACGTCGTGAGATTCCTATGGACTTAAATGTTACGCAGGAGGAACAACGTGTTGATATTGAAGAGATGCGCGATTCTTTGCGTGTTGCTGTTGCACAGTATGCTCAGGCAATACCAGCCCTTGCAGCGCAAGGTCAAGATCCTAGTGAGATCATTACCCGTATTGCATCTGTTATCCAAGGTCGCCAAAAGGGTCAGTCACTAGAAGCAGTAATTGAAAAAGCATTTACACCAGAACCAACTCCAGCCCAGCAGATGCCACCAATGGCTCCAGGTATGGAACAACAACTTCCAGCAGCAGGTGCGGCTCCCGCCCCTGCCTCGCAGCAACCTCCACAAAATCAAGGCGGTATGGCCCCTGCTGCTGGTCAAAAACCCGATATAGCCCAACTACTAGCTTCTATTAGCGGAGCAGCATAAATGAGGGAGGTGTAAAATGAATAAAGGATCACGCGCAAAGGCATCTATGTTAGCGCCAAAGCAGGGCAAGATGGATACATCAAAGCCAGCAGGAGGCAAAGTAATGTTTGGAATGATGTCTAAAGCCAAAAAAGGTAAGGCAGTAAAGAAGGGCTAATAACTTTTTAAGGGAAGGTGTACTGGGCGATGAAAGATGATAATTATATTCCTCGTCCAGTGCGCTTTCTTGACTTTGTAGTTATAGGTGTAGGTTTTTTACACAACATAGCATCATCTGTTGAAACATTAACAGGTGAACTAATGGAACTATCTATTTACCATTCAAATCATATTACCCAAACCAACAGTGCTTGGGAAGATATGGCAAACGATTTAGAAAAATTAAAGGAGGAACCACAGTGAGTATGATGAATCCACTGGCTGGACCAGCAGGCCCAGGTAAGTACTCCACACGTACCGATAATTTGCAAATGGGATCTACCGCATACGGTGAAGGCGTTGATACACAGGCTATTAAGTCTGGCGCTCCGCTTTCTAAAACACCAGATACACGCCCTGCTCGCGCAGGTGATGTGCGTGAAGCAGCTGCACAAGCACCAGTAACAGCATTGTATGCACCAACACAACGTCCTAATGAACCAGTTACTCAAGGTATTGCAGTAGGACCAGGTGCAGGACCAGAAGCGTTAATGATGCAATCACAATTTGCACAAACAAAGATTTCTGACACTCTTGCTCAAATGCTTCCTTATGACCAAACTGGAGAAATAGGAATTCTTTACCAGCAGGCTTTGTCACGAGGTATGTAATTGGCAAACCCAAACATTAAAACGGCAGCTTTGCAAGCAGGTCTTAATCCTCAGCAGCAAACACAGGTTGATGGTTTATCTAAACTATTAGATTCACACCGTAACCTTCTTGCTATGCCTGCACCTCAAGCACAAGCTTCTTTTTCTCAACTTACTCCAGACCAACAGAACGCACACGTTGCAATGTTTGGTGGAGATACAAAGCCAAACCAAGGTTGGTTGGGGAACTCACTGCACTATATGTCTAATGCGGTAAAGACAACTATTGCAGCACCTTTCAAGGCACTTAATGAAGTATCAGATTTTATGACTCGCTTGTACCGTACTGGTGCTATCGCAGTTGACCAAGGTGTAGATCTTGGCAAAGCATTTGAAATTGCAAATGATAAGGGCGATAAAGTATTTAGCCCAGATCGCATCTCTAATGCTAAAACTAAATATGGTAATGATATAATCAATGTTGCTATGAAGGTAGCAGAAGGTGTATCACGTTCAGAAATTCTTGCATCTGGAACAGAAGCAGAAAAGAAAATTGTATCAAGCACTGAAAATAATTTGTTATTTCAAGATGCACTAGATGCAGTTCAAGCTGCAAAATACTCACCAGGTCGTCAGTTAGCAAACCTATTACTTCCAGGAAATTTAGAAGGTTCAGGACTTCTCTATAAGGGAATCTCTGGCGTAGGCGATGCTGCTTATCGCATATTTGCAGACCCAACTCTTGCATTAGGTAAGGCTAAAAAATCCTACGATGCAGGTAACTTTGCTTTGTTTACAATCTTGGGTAAGGCTCCAGGAACTTATGGTCGCTCTATCCTACGCACAGCAGCCGATACCCAGCAAGTAGAACGTGTATTCCAAGACGGCAAAGTTGTTAACTTCTTTAATGTATATGGAACTGAACTAAATAAACTAGCAGCAGCACGCAAAGCGAATGATCCTAGAGCAGCTGTAGAAGCATCAACCAACCTTAAGCGTATTGCTCCAGAATTTGGTCCAGCAGCTGTAGATGAATTTATCCGTGCTGGCGTTAAGAACGCAGATACTGCTAAGAACTATCTTGCTAATGCAGAAGATTTACGTTTTATTTTACAAGGCCAGGCATCACGCAAAACACCTTTAATTCCTAAATTAGATGCTACTCGTAAGGCACGCATTGCTGTGCTTACTACTGGTGACAAGATTCTTGATATTAACAAAACAGGTCGTGCTCTGGTAGATGCAGCCTATGGCGCAGATGAAATTCAATATGGTGATATTGCTACTGGTTTGTTTACCAATGCAGAAAAGATTGCACAGCTAGAACGTGGCGTTGGAAAAATTAAGCAAGATGGTTCATACCGTCTTAGTCTTAATCAAATCAATGGCAAGTTAGATCGTTTTGCTAAAAAATTTACAGTCATTCCATACTTCAAAAATGGCTACTTTGATGTTAATTCGCCAGATGCAGCAGATCAGGTATATCGTCTAGCGCGTATGACTAACACTCGTTATCATTCACAGATTCTTAAAGAAGCATTTTCTGCAGGTGACGAAGGCCAGAAGCGTCAAGTATTTCTTGGCATCTGGAATACTTATGCTGAGATTCGTCAAATTTCAAAAGGTCAAGCAGGACTTGATTATCTTGCAGTTCAAAATGGAAAGATTCCACAACAATACGCATCCAACCGTATTGTAAAAGAATTTGATGAAGCTGGCAATGAGATTGGTACTAAGGTAGAAAACCCTGCAGTATTTAATGGTCAAGCAATGGCTATTGATGACACACAGTTATCATCAGGTATTGCAGTTCCTTCTTTATACCAGATGGATATTTTAGCATCACGTCAAACTTTATTTGCAAAGATGTTTGGACCTAACTATAAGAACTGGGCAAACAAGTTAACAAATGCTTGGTCATTTGGAACTATTGCTGGACCTAGAATGGTTGTTCGTAACGCAGCAGAAGATTTAATGATTCATTTAGCAGTAGGTGATTCAGCCTGGGGCTTGGTAAAGGGACGTTTGCTTAATACTAAATTGCAAATTGCTGCAGGCAATGGTGATCTTGGCTTTATTAACAAGGTACTTCGCAAGTCTGATATTGCAGATGGACAGACTGCTATGAAAGCAGCCCTTGAAGCAGGCGATATAAACGCTGCTCGTACAGTTATGGCAGATGCTATTACTAAATCAAGCCTTGGTGCTAAGTTAGACCAGCGCAGTGCAGACTTGCTAGCCCGTTATATCAAGCACGGTGATATTGACAATCTGCTTGCAGATGTTGCAGAAGGTGGCAAGAACGCTACTCGTGGTTTAGATTCATACTTAAAGATAACAGAAGATGTATCTAAATATGGCAAGGTTGATGCACTAGAAGTTAATGGCAAAGCATATAAAACACAAACTGGATCTTCTTTTGTAACTGAGAATCCAGTATTGAGCACAGAGTCTCGCGTAGGTTGGCTTACTAAATTAGGTATGTTTGGTGCATCAGATCTGCGTCGTCAAACTATTCTTAATATGTCAGACAACATCCCTCGTGATATGGCTATTACAAATATCCGTAAATATATTGAGGACCTACCTGAAAAAGCACGTGGTCGTTTTGATCTCTACAAAGCAGGTGGTGATGTGCAACAACACGCCGCAGCCTTGTATGATGATACACGTCTTTATTTCTCAAAGCGAGATGGTTCTCTTAATCAGGACCTTATTAACAAAGTTCGCTTTTATGATGAAGCAGGAAATTTGCGTGTTTCTACAAAAAAACTAACTCTTGATGATCTTCCAGGTCAAGATCAATTACATCTTGCACCAGAGTCCATTTCGATTCCTCGTATGATTCCAGTATCAGATACACCAAACTTTGCTTCTGATATTATGGAGTGGGGTTGGGAAAAAATGGGCGAAGCTAATGCACGCTTCTCACGTCACCCAATGGTAATTGACTCAATCATCACTATCCAAAAGGATATGGAAGATTCTGGTTACTGGAACCACTATATGAGCAAGGTAACTGCTGGTAAGACTGGTGCTGAACTAACAGCAGCAACAGATATGGCAGAAAAACATCTATTATCTATTGTAGAAGATATGGCCAAGACTCGTGTTCTTGGTTATGTAGATAATCCTGCAGTACGTAGCCAATTGGCTATGAGTGTTGCTAACTTTGCTCGCTTTTATCGTGCAACAGAA
>Ga0209499_1001578_pt1 | contig 15550 bp, 18 predicted proteins | sample C_130208_EF_Meta_FD_187306 | JGI IMG/M metagenome (GOLD analysis project Ga0209499, IMG submission 187306) | Freshwater microbial communities from Lake Croche, Canada to study carbon cycling - C_130208_EF_MetaG (SPAdes) (version 2) | ecosystem: Environmental > Aquatic > Freshwater > Lake...
CTTTGAGCCCAACCTACTCCAAGTTCTGTAACGTGTTTACATTCTGAGGTTAAATCTGAAAGTGTTGGTAGATGCTCATTGATATCGGTGGAACGATTACACGCATCGAGATATTCTTGTTCAAAATCCATTTCAAGTCCTATAAACGAAATAATTATTTGGGTCTTCCTGATTATACTTATTCATGATATAACTACGCAATTCTGGAACTCTGTCATATTGATGAACAACCGGAAATGGTGTTACTCCCAACGGAGGCACCATAACTTGACCATCTTTCCAAATTGGTTCACTAAACAATAAATTAGGTCTAAACTGTTCAATCTTAGATGGATCCATAACTGTTCCCAATTCACAAGCCCAATCATGTGTATACCAAATAACATCTTTATATGGTACCGTGTTGATTAATACATTGAATACGGCTTGGTCAACAATAGGAATTGGTCGGTTGGTCGCATTGGTGAAGATATTGAACACCATATCTTTTACATACTCAGATTCACCACCGAATGTTCCAACATTAAAGATTTCATTTTCTTTGAATTCTTCGTAAACAAAAGGTCCATAAGTTTGCATTAGGTTTTCATCACCCCAAGGTTCATCTTTATATTTTAAACCTTCAGATGCAACCACAAGCTTTAGTTTATTATCTTGAAAAAATGGTTGTTTGAATATGAGAGTTGGATCGGTTTGAAAGTAAACATCTTTGACATCCGTTGTTACCACATAACGATAGTTGGTCCATTGAGTTTTTAAGAATTGATAGATTGCTAAAAATCTTAAAACGTGGACCGGAACATTATCCACTCTAGGCATTGGTACAACAATAAAGTTACGTTTGATTAATTCACCAATTGTTTCTTGTGAGGCATTACCAACAACCATAACTTTGTCGCCAGTAAAACCACATTCATCAATCGATTCTACCCAAGGTTTGAGCTGGTTATAGTTATAGTTGGTGAAGGCACCGATGATAAGGTCTTTTTTCGCCATGGGAAATCTCCATTATATTTGTCATTCATTATATTGTTTCCATTAATAAAGAATTCTTTAGAAACGGAACCTGCATTACCAGCAACTCGATAGTTTGCTGTATATTCATTCGTGCAATCAAATTTGGGAAAGTATTGTGATACGGTTTGAAAAAATACTCTATCTTGACCCCAACCGCCGTGCCATGCAGAGGCCAATCTTATCGCAATTTCTGTTTTAAGGCAATAGCTATTGGTATCAATATGATTAACACCATGATAAGTTTGCCACTTGCCTAATGATTCACAATCATCATGGCAAATAAAATCTACACTTTCATAGATATCACGGAGAGAATAACACCAATCCAACTTTTTATCTTCTATTGTTTTGATGCAAGATTCTACATGATTAGGTTTCAACCAATTATCTTGGTCAAGATATAACACATAATCAGTATTAATCAAATGGGTGAAAGCGGCATATACACGGTGGCCATAAAAACCATTAGCACCCACATTCAAAGGCAAATTACAAACAAATATCTTTTTATAGTTTGGATGTGTTTCAAATACTTTAATATGATTTCTTACTGCATGAACAAAATCAGGACCATCACAAACAATATAACAATTCGTATCGTAGGTTTGATCCAATACAGATTCAATAGCATCATAAACTGCTGCTGCACCCGTTGTAGGTATAATTACTGTTGCACTCATCACCATTTCCAAAACAATTGGTAGCCATCGTGACATAAAGGTCGGCCACTTTTTTGCATATAATCAAATACGAATTGACCTTTGCCGGCCAATTTGCCGTTATCAATCCAATTATCATCCACACCAATCAATGCACCATCAGATAAAGAAGGTGCAATTGTAAGCAATTCGTATAGATGATGAGCCGCACTCATATAAACCACTTCAGGCTGGTCACGGGGAGCATCAAATGAATCTAAGTAAAGAAAGTTAATTTTCTTTTCGGATTGTAATAAAATGGAATTGAGGTCTTTGAGTTTGGTAATACTATCACCTAATGCTACAGCACTATTTTTTGATATTACTTTACTTCTGGAGTAGTTGACGGATTCTTCCGCAAGGTCTACTGTCCAAAAGTGGCCACCATACTCATTGATATATTTGTCAAACAGTAAACTACTTTGGCCATCACCTTCATAATTATCCAGTTGCCTTGCACAACCAGTTTCTACTATGAGAGGTTCTTTTAATGTTTTGAGATAATCAAAAATATAATCAAATCCGCTTTGCCTATGTCCAAGCCTACTCCTCACATCATCATAAAATTGCATAATTAACCTCTCGTCAGTTTCAATATTTTCTCTATTTGTTTTTCGATTGCCGGTTTACGATTTGGCCAATATATATATTCTTTATCTCCGGTCGAATGTAACTTAGTGAGAAAAGGAATAACCATCTTTTCAACTTCTTTTAATCTTGTTTTGTAATCATCAGCCGTTTCTGCGGTCTTATTGATTGCTGAATTATATTCTGCTTCTGATACGGCTGAGAATCCAAAATCATCATCATCAAGATTGAATTCTTCAGATAGTTTATTAAAATCGATTAGTGACATATTTACCTTTACTTAGCAATAACAAATTTGCCAGACTTTACTGTTCTACTTGAAACATATTCAATAAATTTTTGAACGGCTTTTTGATTTAAACCAGCTGTCTTTTTGCTCTTTTCATTGTTAGTGAACCATTCGTAAATTACCGGCATGATGGCATTAGAAACATATAGACCACTCAACATGGCTCGTTCTTCATCATACTGTTCCTTTTGGGGACTTTTTAACTTTGTACCTGATTTAGCATTAAAGTTTTTATTTGCTTTTTCAAGTTCTTTCGTATATTTTTTGATACCAGCATCAAATGCGGATCTTAGTTGTTGTGCAAACTTCTTATCCACCTCACCGAGAATTTGTGATATTAATGGAATACCGACAACAGAACCTCCACGACCACCAGCACCCGTTACTTCAATTTCACATTTAACGGCTCGGTTTACAGCATATTTGTCACTATATGGATCGTGTCGAATTTTAATTTTTTCTCGTTTATCTTTACTGAAATAAATTTTAATATCTCTAGTAACAGGTTTTTTTCTGGTGTATTTTTTACTCCAATCACTCACACCAAAATATTCGATGTCCGATAAGTATTCTTCTTCTTTGGACCTAACAAAGTTTACTTCATATATGTGAGCCTCTCTATCGGCTTTCTTTAAAGAAACAGGCAATAAATTTCCATCATCCAATAAATCACTAACTAATTTATTTAAATTTAGAAAGTCATAACACTCTTTCATTTTTCCATAAGCTAAAGCCACTTCTTCTTGTATCTTTTTATCTCCGGCTACGGAAACAAAATAGATGTCCGCAGGACTCCATTTGTTGATATCTCCAAAGTAATTACCTTCATTTACATTTGCAATATTAAAGAGAGCTCCTATATTTTCCATAGCATTTGCACTTCTGCCTTTTTGTTTGGCTGCACCCCGCACATAAATGATGTCTTTCCAATTTGGAGATTGAATTTTTTTGAATTTATTACTGATGGTTGTAATTTCTTTAATCAATTCTCTTGCAATATTGATAGATGAAATATACCAAGTATTATCATTAATTAAAAAATCTTCAATTTGTTTTAATGAAATGGTTGGCAGTTCGGTTTTAGAAAATGAATCTACTATGAGTTTTTCGTTTTCTTTTTTGAAAGCCTCATAGTTTGGATACTTTGATGTAATCAATTCTTTTTCGGATTTTGAATTACCTAGATAGTCGGCAATAGAACAGAATAAGGCTTGCGCCGCTTCTGCTTCTTTTGGTGAATCTGCCATTTAAATGCTCCCGTTTGAATAGTATTATTTATCTGATGATTTGAATCTCTTTACCTGAAGTCCATACTTCAAGTTCACTTCTCAACCGACCTTCCGACTTTAATGTTTCATATCGATTGGATGCTTTGTTTTTCCACCATTCAATGATGTTTTTTAGGTCGTGTTTCTCATAGTTTTCACCAGGAATCAAAGTGTCGGTTTTACAGTTAATAAAATCGATGTAGTTATTATACCCATAATTGCCTGTATAATATCTTTTTTTCTCTGTCAACTTTTTGGCGTTCTCAATCGTTATATCAAAAGCATCTAGTTCGGATGTTCCTTTTAAGGCCGCTCTGGCCAAAGAAATAATCTTCATCGATATCTTTAGTTTTCTACTAGAAATTCCATCATCAACAATTTCACCCACTTTAGATTCAACAAATGTAACCAAATCTGAATAGGGTTTACCATGCATCATTGGTAAGAAATCGGATTCGGTTAAACCTTGATATCTCAAATATGGTTTCATGCCATCATACTGTGATACCGTTTTAGTGGTACCATACAAACTGGTAGTTTCAAATAAGCATAGATCCATACCATACTTTTTATTGGCAATTTCTCTAACAGTATGGCTGGTGCAAATGGCAGCCAATAACTTACCACCAAGATAATTAAATCCAAAGGGTTGTGATGGTACAATTACAAATCCCATCAAACAAGAATCATTGAATCGCTTATTCCATTCAGGTTGTTGCGTAAACACTTGTCCAAGCAATTCGTTGCGTGGTCTCATGTTGATTACTGGTGAACCCAAACGAATGAATCCTAAGAACTTTCCTGACTTCTTTTCTCTAACTGCCAACCGTAATTGTTTGCCAACCGGTTGAATGTTTACATGAGAACTGGTAATTGAAAGTAATGTTTCCCAAGTATCACCATTGATTTCTACCACTTCAATTTCCATATCTTTTGGATGTATGGAGAAATCAGAGAATAAATCATCTTCTGGTGCGAATAAGGGATTGAGTGGAAGTTCATCCAAATTGGCCAACTTCTGGTCCTTCATATACTCATCGATGCGGTCAAAGTTACCAAAGTAATCTTCAAATACCTTGGCTACATGAACCGCATCTTCTTTGGTTAATTTCATTTAATTAGGTGTTGTGCAAGAACCATGCAAGAAATCCAAGCCCATAGTGTATTAAATCCTACCAATGTTGGTAATAGTTTCTTGTTACTTGCCCAAATTAAAGTTAGGCTGGTACCAAGTGTCAAGAAATATAACCACCACAATGAAATACCAAAAATTAATCCCGGAACAATAATGATTGCTTTGGTGAACCAGCTAAGAAATTCTACCGTATTATAATCTGTCCAATAGGCTTTGGTAAACCACATACCGTAACATTCTTTAATTTTTTCAAAAGTTATATGTTTATATGAAGCCAAGATTAACATGGCCCAAATGAGAGTAGCTGCAATTATTTGTGTAGTTGTCATACTTTAAATCCTTCAAAAGATTTCTTTTCATGTTTAATTTTATTGTGAGTACCGACTTGATTGCCGGCATCCGCAATACCCAATTGTGCTGATTGTTCGATGTCATATAACTTCATCTTAGACCGGTCAACACCAACCGTGAATCGTTTATAATAACCTGGATCATTATATCGATTCTTTAACTGTTTTACCATAATCTGGCCAAGTTCTTCTAGTTCTTCAGAAGAAATCAAAGCAAACATCAGGTCTGCCGTGGCGGGAAGTCCAAAGCTTTCACTCGTATCTTCAAGTCCTGGATCACTGCTTGTAAATCCGCTTCTGGTAGTTTGAGTTGCAGATACAATAGGAACATTATACTCAACCGCCAGACCTCTAAGCTCTTCAGCGATGCTCTTGACATAAGTGTAGGAGTTAATATTCGCACCAGCTTTAATACGGGAAGAACAACAGATATTAATATAATCAACAAAAATAATATCAGGTTTAAAGCTACGCTTAAGATTAAGTTCATTTAATAGGGTTCTAAAATGTGATGTGGAGGCTGAAGCGGTTGGATATTCTTTGATGATGAGTTTACCTGTGGTCTTTTCACGAACCTTGGCAACCTTCTTGTCATACATTTCTTTCGGTAAGACCATCAAATCATCAAGTGTAACATTCAATAAGTTAGCATCTATTCTTTCGGCAATCTTTTCTTCAGCCATTTCAAGAGTAATGTATAGTGCATTTTTTCCTTGCACCATAGCACCGGCAGCAACATGGCACATAAACAAAGATTTACCAACGCCGGTACCAGCAAGAGCAATATTAAGAGTTTTTGCTGGGAGTCCACCTTTAGTAATTTTGTTGAAATATTCCAAATCAAACGGGATTCGTTCTTCTTTGCGGTGATAAAATTCATATCGTTCATCTGAGTTCTCTAAGTAATCATGGCCTACTGTGGTATCGAATGAAACGGCCAAAGCGTCCGATAATATAGAGGGAATCGCACCTTTGTTCTTACTTTTGTCCTTACCATCGAGAATTGAAATTGCCCCCAATACAGCGTTATATACGGCCTTCTCTTGGCAAAACTTTTCCGTTTTGTCAACAAGCCATTGTATCTCGGTTTGGTCTTTGCTATGAGCTTCAATTTCTTGGAGATAAGTTTCGCAGCTCTTAACTTCGTCATCAGAAAGATTGTTCTTTTCTTTGATGGCAATTGAGAGTGCTTCAATCGTTGGCGGAGTATTGTAAGTTTCCGTGAAGGATGTAATTTCATTATATAATGCCCTCTCTGTTCTGTCGGAGAAATAATCATCTTTTAAGAATGGTAATACTTTTCTTAGGTAGTCCTCATTATAGATGAGGTTTTTTAATATGGCTTGCTCTAATTTCATCAATTATTTCCTGCTCAATGTTAGATGACATGATTTCAACAAGCAAGTCACCGATGTAATTTCTAAAGTCATTATCTTTTTCCAAATTCTTTTTCTTAATGGTGGATTCTATCACATCAAACTTGAATTGTAAATAGACCTGTTCATTCTTTTCCTCAAAGCCAACTCTACCATATTTGTATGTGGTATCTTTGTAAGGACCATCAAGTAATTTTATATGTACCGTTTCTTCATCTTCCTTTGGATAGATGAAACAATAATCTACACCCTCAACCATCGGCTGTATTCCCTATAAATAAAAATTGTGCCATGCAATATCTTCCGTATCCTTTGTTTAGAAACTCCTGCTCCATGATAATTGGTGTTACTTCATGGAATAATATACTAGGTATATAAAGTACCATATTATTTTTAACCTCAATCTCGGTATCATAATCTAGTAGTTTTAAATTACCACCAGAAAACATTTTAGGTTCTTTATAAAAATAGGATAAAACGGTATAAACAGCTGTATCTGTATGCCTTTTATAGTAATCTTTATTTTCATAATAATTTACCAGAGTTACATCGGAGTTGCAAGATTTTAAGTATCGAAAATTTAAATTATCCTTTGCAAGTTTTTCTGTAACTGTCCAAAGTTTTCTGTTGACAGTTAATATGTTTGAAAAGTTTCTATTGCTATAATATTCATCCAAAAACAATCCTTTGTTGCGCTTTATTATATTTCCTTTTGGATCTCTGGCTGCTCCTGTTTTTTCAGGAGGTAAAAATTTACCTTTCGAATTTAGGTAATCCAATTCTTTCCAAATTAAATTTAATTCTCGCTCATCATAAAAATCCTGAATAACAGCAATTCCAGGACCAGCAAAACTCACATTCATTATTCTTCAGTACCATTCATAGTTACTACTTCATCAAACAATTCTTCTTCACCGCCTTGCATGATAGAACCTGAAGCGATTTGATATTTGTCCTTGACATAACTTTGAAACTTCTCACTAGTAATAAGTGGCATCCAGAAATCTTTAGTATCGGTATCTTTGATACGCCATTTCTTTTCTTCCACTTCACCCGTTTTTACATCAACCCGTGAATACCAACCGTTAGATGGTTTAATGACAAGGCCTGAATCAAGTGCAATGTCAAGCAAACCGCTCCAACGGCTGATACCACCATCAAAAGAAACAGAAACAGGTATTTTAGATTTTTCTTTAACATATCGTGATTTCTCCACATTAATAATGAAATTGTAACCCACAACTTCGGTGCCTTCTTTTTCTTGTTGGCGACCCAACACAAAAATGTTATCGGCAGAGTAATAAGAACCTGTTCCACCACCAACGATTGCCTTAGGGAACATTCCAATTTCCATGTATGTGTGGTTAACAACAACCATTGGAATATCTTTAAGTGATAAGTGTGGTGTAACCATTCTGAATAGTGATTTAACTGCCTTAGCTCTTGACATATCACCAACAGTTTTACCATCGAGTGCATCATTAACTTCTTTGATGGATGCCAAGTTGCCAATTGAATCGACCACAACAATCAGATGGTCACCACGCTCAACCTGATTGAGTTGTTGCATCAAGTCAATTTTAAGTTGTTCAATATCAGTAAGAGGGGTATGTAACACACGATTAGTATCAATACCAAAGGAATCAAAATACGATTGCGGCGTTCCAAACTCCGAATCATAGAATAACAAAGCTGCATCAGGATATTTGTCCAAGTAAGATTTGGCCATCAATAATGAAAATGCAGTTTTAAAATGTTTGGATGGACCTGCCCACATTGTAAGACCCGGTGTTAATCCGCCATCCAATCGACCACTTAATGCCACATTAATAATAGGCACCGATGTTGGGATCATATCCTTCTGTGTGAAGAATTTGGACTTTGATAGAATAGCCGATTCTTTAATCGAACTATTCTTTTTAATTTTATCTAATATACTCATAATCATTCCTTAAAATTTACCACCATCTAAATCTTTATTTTCTTTGAAAGCGTATGCAAAACCCTCAGCATACATACTATCTATCTTGGGCTTCCGATTGGGAAATCCACGTTTACTTTTTGATATTGGAGGAATACTTTCACCAGAAGTTCCATCAATTACAATAGGTTCTTCCATTTCTGTGATGTTTTCCTTTTTTTCTGTGATGTTTTCCTTTTCAACTTCAATACTATCTTCATCTGGTTTCTTAGCAACTATTTTTGCCTTTTCAAAAAATTCTTCCGCTTCACCTTCTTCAGGTACTGGTGATGACTTAAAGAAATCATCCCGAGTTTTTTCTACCGCTTCAGGTTTTCTCATCGAGATATTTGCTGCTATTAATAATAACACAGCTAGCGGGTCAAATACAAGCATAATAATAAAGATTACCAAACGAACGGCTTTATCTACGGCACCATCACCATTGAAGAACATATCTGCCACATACTTGATTGGACCAATATCAGCCACAAGTTTGTTTTCTTTACGGAGAAGTGGCAATCGTTTCTTGTTGATTTCGGTAAGTTCTTTTTGTGTATTTTGAATTTGCCGATCCAACTGATTACTTGCCGTAGATGGATCCTTGGCTCTCGCTAATAGATAGTTTAATCTCTCATCAGCAATCTTTTGTTGTTGATTGAGTGTTTTAAGTTCTACCGAATTTGCACCAGCATCTAGTGTAGAATCGATATGTGCCTTGGCCAAGAAACCAAAAATGCCCATCGATGTGATAAGCATGAGTAACATCACGGCAATAACCAAATATGTCCGTAATAAAAAGGGTGCAGTTTTCCAGTTTCGATATAACCAAGAAGCAGTAACTAACTTGGCAAATTCAAGTGAACCACCCATAATAATGACTGGCCAAAATGCACCCATAAAAATGGCAGCAAGACCTATTACTGAATAATAACCAGCAATGGCAGATAACAGGAATGCTGCAGCGAATGTAAAGTAAATCATGATAAGAAATCCTCCAAACTACTTACTTTCTCAGTAGACCACTTCATACAATCTAAGATAACTTTGATTGGTTCCAAGAAAGCCTTTTCAAATTGAACATCATAATCAATATAATCATTAAGTCCGAATTCTACGGGTAAACGACCAGGGAATGAAATGACGGTATCTTTGAATGGATTAGGCATCTTGAGATAACTATATTTTAGTTTCTCGCCTTCTTGTATGAGTGGATACTTTTTAGTAAGTTTTTTCTCTTTAAGATAGTGATTATATAAGATGGCACCCTTAACGTGCATTGGTGTACCAGACTTATACATTGATAAAGCATCCGAATATTTAGACAAGCCGTTACAACCTCTCGGTGAGGAGATTTCTTCTGGTGGCAATCCCATGAAATCTTTTTTGGCTTCTTTAATAAATTCATGAATATCTTCTTCAGTACCATTCATGATGATAGTAATTGCTTGTTTCATCTTTTCACGGATAACGGCAGGTGTTGATGACTTAATCATCTCCAATCCCATCACCTTCATCTGTGGTTCATTATACTGAACACCTTCATTGTTATACACATTAAGAATATAACGCTTCTTGGCAGTCCAAATACCTTTATCAGATAGACCTTCTCGTTTCATCTGCATCTTTTGTTTAGGGGCTTTGACATAATCTGCCAACTCTTTATAAGATATATCAATGAACGGTTCAAGTTTATCTTTACAGACTTTATCCATGAGGGAGATTACTTTTTGTTTATCGGACTTATCCTTGACAAATTTATCAACCAATTCTCCCATTCGTAAGTAAATTGAATCAGTATCAGAAGCAATAACATAATCAACATTTTTAGTCTCCAAAATTTTATTCATCCAAGCATTAATCTTGGCCTCAATCCAGCGAATACTTAATTGTCCAGCAGTAGTGACCCCAAGAGCCATCCGTAAATCATAAAAACGAAAATATTGAGAACCGAGAGCACCATAAGCAGAATTGAGCGAAACTTTCTTGGCGAGTTGGATGTTGTTATACTTGGCAATTCGTTTTTCGATTTCGTAGAGTTTGCTCGGATTTTTTTCATTTTCATATTCTTGTTTTGCTTTAAGCATTAATTTCTTAAACTTACTTCTATCGTCATACATTTCTTCCATCATTCTAGGTAAGAAACCTTGAATATCAGTACGGAAGAATTGACCGTTGGGGGTTAAAGTTGCAGTCACCAATCCATCAGTATTGATTTTTTTCTTTAACATCTTTTCCACACTAACACCTTGTGAGAGTATGTTACGCATTTCTTCTGAATAATCTTCAGGTTCAATAAGAGTTTCGGGAGAAATGTTATATTGCATCATCAAATGTGGATACAAAGAGTTCAAGTCAAAAGAGGCAACCCATGCATGAGCACCAACTTGAACTTCTTTAACATACGCACCTTCAAACATACCATCTTTTTCTTTGACGATACGGGGCGGTACGATAATATTCTTTTCTAACAGATAGGCATTAGTCAAAGCATCCCACATACGAGTTTGTGCAAACACATCATCAAAGTTTGACTTGGTATCATATGCCAAAGTAACTGCCAATTCAAGAAGCTTCAACTTATCTTCCAATTTAACAATCAACTCAACGTCTTTAATGTTGTATTCAATAAACTTTTGGAAGTTCAAACGATATAATGAGTGTAAGTTATCATATTCATCATATGAGATTTTGCCTTCACCTAATTCGACTTGTGCAATGGCATCTAAACGATATGATTCTTGTGATTTGCCACCAGGAGCATACCATTTGTAAAGTTCAATATAATCAAGTGATGAGATACCCACCAAACTGTATTCAATCAGTTCACGGTTATTTACTCTTGCTTTGCGTTCTGTAATATAGTTCCAAGGAGATAATTTCTTAGCTTCATCTTCACCGAGAATCTTTTTGAATCGATTGACAAGATATGGTATATCAAAGAACTTGGTATTCCAACCAGTAATGATATCAGGATATTTGTCCTTCCAATAGTGCATGAATTGTTTACAGAGTGAGTATTCATCTTTACAACGAATATACACTTCATTACCTTGCACTTCATATTCACCACAAGCAAAGACCAATGGTGATTGATTTAGAAATTTGATACAAATTGCTGTGATAGGTTCTTCTGCTTTATATGGGTCAGGGAATCCATTCTCAGAACCCACCTCGATATCAACTACGGCAACAGAAACATGGTCATAATCATAATCGACCATGCCTTTATGTTGTTCTGCAATAAAGGCATATTCAAAACGAGTTTGACCGTAGATAACTGGTGTACCAGGAATACCATCAAATTGTTTTACATAATCTCTAGCCTCACGCATCGTACCAAAGATTTTTTGGTCAAGAGGAAGGCCTGTCAGAGATTTGTAAATTCCTTGTGGATTCTTTCGTGATGGAAGAAAGAGTGATGGAGAATACTCAATTTTTTGTTTGACCTTCTGACCATCCATAACACCACGATAGAAAATGTTATTACCAAAACATTGAACATTAGTGTAAAATTTAGAATTCATAAATACTTTATATTAATATTGGATAGACCATGGACTATAATAAACACTATTATAACTTAATTAGTAAAGCAAAGTCAAGAGTTTTAGAAGGATATGTGGAAAAACACCACATTATACCTAAATGTCTTGGTGGAACAGATGATTTTGATAATCTTGTCACTTTAACAGCCGAGGAACACTTTGTAGCTCATCAATTACTAACCAAAATTTATCCAAATAATGAGAAATTGATTTATGCTGTAAAAATGATGTGTGTAAAAACAACCAAACAACAGAGAAATAATAAAATGTATGGTTGGTTAAAAAGAAAATATTATGTTGCACAGAGAACCATAAAAAAACAAAAATATAAAAAAGAAACTAAGCCTAGAAAGCCAAGAGCAAAAGAAACCAAACCTAGAAAAAAAAGATTACTTTCCAATGAGCATAAAATGAAAATCGGAAAGTCAAGAGTAGGTTATACACACTCACCTGAAACAATAGAAAAAATTAGATTAGGTAATATACTAACCAAAAATAAATTTAACCCGTGATTAAAGATTTTTGTGGTGGAAGAACAATACCAGAACCAAAGATAGAATTATAATTTGTAATAAAATCTTCTGCTGGAGTATAAGAGTATACTACATTCTTCTTAGCTAAGGCAATGGTTTTGCCTGATTTTTGTTCCGCATGAATAGGGAACGGTGAGAATCCAACTTGTGGTGTACCATCTTTGCCACGAACTACGGCAATACCAACGGGGTTTACAATGACAAATTCAGTTTCGGACTGTGATTCTAGTTCTCCTAGTAAATCTTCTCCGGTAATTAATTTTAGTGCTAATACTTCCATGATTTCTCCTATTGTTGATTTGTATAAATACCTTATGTAGCATAAATATTTTTTGTGGTTTTAAACTAGGAGGCGTTATGTTAAGTTCCATTATATTTTTTGCCATTGGTGCTTTTATTGGTTGGAGTTTTCCGCAACCAGCATGGGCAGCAGCACTTGAAGAAAAATTTAAAAGTTTATTTAAGAAGTAGGATTTTCTTTTAGTTTTTGTTCTTGTTCAATTCTTTTGAACTCATCATCTAAGTTCTTTTGATCCTGTTCTTCAACAGGATCTTTTTCATCCGAGGTGTTCATCCACTCCTCCATAGATGTTATCTCTCAAATACTCATAACTAGTCGGTAAAGTATCAATATATTCTTTGAATAATTTTTTATTTCTATGGAATTGTTTTCTGGTATTTTCTATTTCTTGTAAAGGTTTACCAATCTGTTTGTAATAACCTTGGAATATTTCTGGAGTTGCAACAGTTTTAACTCCTAATCCAGCCATAATAAATGCTCCGCCTTGTTGGGTTGGATCGTAAGTGTGTCCAGCTAATTGATTAGCATTACTTGCAAACCCATCAACTTGTGCCTTGAATGGGTTATTCATGGTGGGTTCGTAATGATTCTCTTGTGTAGCCCATTGCCAATAGGGCGTATCAGTTCGCTTTGAATAAGCATAGTGCATAGAAACAAAACTAGCAAAACCATCAGTTACATGACTGGTTACCATATTGTAATTTTCTCTTTCCATACGACTGACATAACCATCACGCCGATTGAAAATGTCCATCAGTCGAATAATATTTTCGTGTGTGGTTAAAAGTCCAGTAGATTCTAATGGTTCAACAAAACCATAACTTAAACCAACACCAACAACATTATTAATCCAGCCAGATTCTCTTTTGCCGTGGCGAATCTCCACTAATCTAGGTTGACATTTTTCTACTATATCTGGATCATGAGATTTAGCTAAATGTTCTTTGAATTCAATTAAAGCATCTTCTTTGGAAATAAATTTACTAGAGAAAACGTAACCGGTTCCAATTCTATTCCATAAAGGAATAGTCCAGACCCAGCCATTGTTTATAGCATGACAGTCGGTATAATTGACCATCTGTTTTTGCCTATCAGTAAAAGGTAATGCAACAGCCCAAGCTTTATCATTAGCTAAGATGTTACCATAACTAATAAATTTGGAACCCATCCAGCCTTCCAAAATTTGTGATTTAAATCCTGTGCAATCAATCCATAAATCTGCGGTTAATTTTTGGCCATCAATGCAAGTGATTTCTGTGATATTACCTTTTTCATCCTTAACACATGATTCTATTTCATTCCAAATGTGTTTTACTCCTCTTGGAATAGCAATATTATTTTTTAAATATTGGCCAAATAAACCAGCATCCATGTGATACGCTGTATCTGCATCAATATTATAATATCTTAGTTTGCCATCATAACCTGTTGCCTGCTTACCGTAATCACAAAGATAGGTATTTGATGGAGCAAACATTTCGGAAAAAGTTTCAGGTGGAAATTCATCAGGATAAAGTGTTGCACATTCGGCCCACGATTGTAATCCGTTATGCACATCGGTAAAATCAAATCCTCTTATGAAAGGATAATGAAATGATTTACCATCTACTTCTCTGAAATTAGTAAAACGAATGGAGTTTTTATATGTAGCATTACAAGGCTTCATCCAATCTTCATCTTTTAGGTCTAACATACCCATAAAGCGATTGATGTGTCCTAGTGTAGATTCTCCTACACCAACAGTTTTGATATTAGGAGATTCAACGAGTGTGATGTTGAGTTTAGGACAAGTTTTTGCCAATGCTGCAGCAGTCATCCAACCTGATGAACCACCACCAACAATAGTCACATTTGTAATTTGCATAACGACTTTCAGTTTGGTTGCGGAGGATGGAGTCGCACCACCGACATCCGGATTATGAGTCCGGCGCTCTTCTGCTGAGCTACTCCGCGATACCTGTTAATTAAAATGTTTTTACTAATGTTGCTACAACAGCATTACCATAAAACTTGTTACCATTCCAACTATTATATTTTTGAAATTTGCTTGTCATAGATGAATTAGTGTAGTAACGGACACCCAAGTCCCATTGCTCTGGGAATGAATAAACTAAACCAGCATTCATATCATTATAATTCAAGTTACTATTACCACTTCCCGCCATTGCTGTATGTCCATAATGAGCAACAACATTTAAAGCTTTAAGTTGTGGTGCAATAGCGCCTAAACTTTGTTTGATATCAGCTTGATAGTATTTTGTACCAGAACTGTTATTAACACCAAAGTAATTTGAAGTTGTTTGGCTATATTTAACAGTAACAGGACCATAACCTACGCCAGTATAAACTTCATTCGTGCTATAATTGATTTTTGAACCACCAGAACTAGCAGTAGGATACAAATAACTGATAGTACCTACATCAACGATAATACCTTTGTAAACATCGCCACGCCAACCAGCATACAGATTTGATTGAACTGCTGCA
>Ga0209499_1001581_pt1 | contig 15508 bp, 11 predicted proteins | sample C_130208_EF_Meta_FD_187306 | JGI IMG/M metagenome (GOLD analysis project Ga0209499, IMG submission 187306) | Freshwater microbial communities from Lake Croche, Canada to study carbon cycling - C_130208_EF_MetaG (SPAdes) (version 2) | ecosystem: Environmental > Aquatic > Freshwater > Lake...
CATCCAACCACCATACCATCGAAAATCGCACAATCCACAGGATTCCCTACTATTTATCTGTCACCTTATACTACTCTACTTTTTATCTGTCACCATGCACTCAGCGGAGCGGTTAGATGACCCGCCCTCAGTCCACCAGCACGCCGGCCCTGCGCAGTCGCGCAATCGCCGCTTCCTCGACCGGGTTGTCAGGGCCAATTGCGAAACTGATGGCTTGCAGAAGCCCCCTGGTGGCCGGACCGACGACTTTGAGCGGTAGCGAACGGACTCCGATCATTCGGCGTAAGTCGTCCGGCAGCGATGCCAGCGCCGACTGGAATAACAAAGCATATACAGGACGCGACGCCAGCGGGAGTGGTGGATGGCACAACCAGCGGATGACGTCGCGGGTCTCATCGGTCACCGCGAGTTCGTCGCGGTAGGCGGCGAGGCAGGCCTGCAGTGCGGCCTCATCCCGTGGCACGTCATGGAGGCCAAGCGGTTCCGCGGATTTTGCCCACAGCCGGACGTAGGCGTCAGCATCACCGGGGATTGGCCGGGTCGAGAATACCTGGTGGCTGCGGAGGAACGAATCCATGAATGCGATATGCACCCAGCGCAGCAGGTCGGGGTTGGCGGCGCGATAGCTGCGGGTGTCTCCTCCGGCGCTCTGATAGGTGCCCCTGACGTGCTCGTGCATCCGGTTGACCCGTGCCGCCTCGTTGGCAATAGCCTCGTGCGAGCCGTAGGTGGTGATGGTGAGCCAACGGATGGTGCCCGAAAGTCGCCCGAGAGGATCGTCCTTGTAGCGCGAATGGCTGCGGACGCCGGCAAGGCTGCCCGGATGCAGCGCCTGCATGAGCAGAGCGCGCACGCCACCCACCAGCGTTGCCAGATCGGAATGCACAATCCATGGCGCGTCCGTCGGCAGGTACTGGCCGGGAGCATCGCCCGCAGCCACCACGCTGAGCCACGGAGGGATGCCGGCGGGGTCGCCGCTGAGTAAGCGACGGAACCGGAGCGCTAGGCATTCTTGGAGTCGGTTATTAGCCACGGTAGGATTCTGAGTGTTTGGTGGAGGGCTGGCCGGTAGCCCATAAGACCAACGTGAAGGTCGTCTCCAGTGTCATCGTTCGGGAGCGTGCATCTGGCAAGTGGAATCTGGCGTCTATGGGACGAGTCGATGAGCCCCGTCCTCGCATCGATGGAACCCGTCCTGGCATGGTATCATTCGTTCGGGAATTTACCGGTTTTGCGCCCGAATCCCTACTTTTCATCTAGGTTCGAGGGGCCAGTCCCGACTAACAAGCATTGGACCAAATGTGACGGCTTCGTGGTTCCTTGCGGATGCTTGTTGGAGAGGGTTGGAGGATGGATTTTATGCCACTTCCAACAAATGATGAGACAGGATGAAAACCGAGGGGCCAGGGGCTAGAAAAGAGCCGCTTATTCTTCGCTAGCCCCTCAGTCCGCGCGGCCCACATGTCGCTTTAATTCTGAGAGATGGTATCAGAGGATGAGGAATTCCACCAGCCCGCGGCGGGAAGAGTGGGCGACCAAGACGCAGCTTGTCTCGCGGATGAAAACCAGCAGGGCCTCACTGGATCGCATTCTCGATCCTCTGAATCCGTCGCTCACCGCGGCCAGTATCGGCAAGGCCGCCGCCGCCCTCGGCCGGAAAGTCGAATTGCGATTTGTTCCTGCGTGACTGCTCCCTGGTCCCGTGGATCCAAATCCCCGTTCGACGTCCTCGACGTCGCCGACCTGTCGTTTGTGATCCATCATCCACTCCCCGAACCGATGGAATACGACACCCATCGCAGCGGGCGCACGGCGAGGGCCGGCAAAAAAGGCGCGTCCATCACCCTGGTCGAACCCAGGGAATGCGCCAAAATCACCCGCCTCGCCCAAGGGCTGGGACTCACGTTCAGCGAGGCCCACTTGACGGACGCCCCGGGCTCAGTCACTTCGCCAGATCTGGCCGGATCCGCTCGGCCAACAGCTTGTAGCCCGCGGCGTTGAAGTGGAGCTTGTCCGCCAGAAACAACTCGGGGCGCGGCTGGCCGTCGGCACCCAGCACGATGTCATAGGTTTCGATGTAGCGGAGGTGGGGCTTGCCTTTGACATAGTCGGCGATGAGCTCGTTGAGTTCCTTGTTGAGCGCCGCCTGCTTCCAGCGCGAGATGCTCGGGCTGATTGAAATATAAATGATGTCGGTGGCGGGGAGCCTGGCGTGGACGGTGGTCACGAACTCCTTGAAGTCCCCGAACACGGCCGCGACCGGGCGGCCATTCCACAGGTCATTGCCACCCGACCGCAGGTAGATCGCGCGCGGTGCATAGGGGAAAATGATCCGCGGGGCGAAATGCGTCGCATCCACGATCTCGGAGCCTCCAAATCCGCGATTGATCACGGGCGCCTGCGGAAAGTCCTGCGCCAGCGACGTCCACATCCGGATCGTCGAGGAGCCCGTGAACAACACCGCGCCCTGCGGCGGCGGCTTGGCGAGGTCGGCCGCTTCAAAGGCCGCCAGCTCCTTTTCCCACTTGGTGAAATCGTGGCCGGCGGGCTCCGCGCCGAGGGCGGCACCCCACGAACCTAACAGAATAATGGCGGCGCGGATCAGTGAGGCAGGTCGTTGCATGGGTGATTGGTTGTTAGAATATGATGCTGGAATTGGATTTAAACCGAGAATGAACGCGAATGGACACGAAGCGGGAAGGCCTATTGACACCACCTCCACCCATCGAACGGGGGCAGCGCGTTAGATCTTACATGAAATCAGATATGAATTCGCGTTCATTTGCGTTCATTCGCGGTTACGGGATTTTGGTCCCGCTCCGGGGTGACTGCGGCCACATCCTTGCGGGCAAGCCAGCCGCGGAGATTGGCCCCGGGGATCTCGATGTAATAAAAGTGGCCCTGGCGGGTGCCCAGGTGGACCAGCCTGCCCGGCCCCGGGGTGCCCAGCGCTTCGGCTTGTGCAAAGGGTGACAGCCGGACGGTGGCCGCATCAGTTAGGACGATCCCGAGGTTGGCCTCGGCGCGCCGCAGATACAGCGCGGTGCCGCCGGCCAGCAGCGCCAGCGTGGCCAGCCCGGCCACCACCACGGCCGCCTGGCGCAGCCCGGGGCGCGGCAGGCGCGCCACCCCGGCTAACAGCGCGAGGCTGCCGAGCGCCAGCGCGGACCCGGCGACCAACCACGACCATTCATTGCGGCTCAGATAGGTGAGCACCACCTCGAGGCGCGGGTTGGGCCCGGGTTCATCGAAGGCGGCGGCGGCCTTGTGGGCCAGCGCCAGATTGGCTAACAAATCCGGATCGCGCGGGGTGAGCAGGCGGGCGCGCTCGTAGGCGAGAATGGCCGGGCCGTATTTGCCGAGGCGCTGATAGCTGTTGCCGAGATCATAGAGCACCGCCGCGCGCGGACCGTCGGCCGCGAGGATTTGCTCGTAGCTGGCCGCGGCCCCGGCGAAGTCGCCGGCCTGGAATTGCCGGTTGGCCGCGCCAAAGGCATCCACCGGCCCGGCGCCAAGCGGCGCGCACCCTAACAACAAAGCGCACAGACTGGGGAGCAATGGCGATGACATGTCAGCGGGCGGATGGGGTTAGAGTGGCGAGCGCCTCCTGCAGCAACGGCTGCCAGTCGGGCTGGAAGTCGCCGGTGGTGGGCGGGCAGTAGGCGTGGAGATCGGCCTCGCGGAACAACCGGACCACCGGCGAGTCCTCCGGGAGGCGGGCCAGGATTTCCGCCAGAGTGATGGCCGCCGCCGGCTGGTTCCACAGCAGGCCGAGGCGCTGCTGCAGCGCGAGGCGCGCCGCTGCGAAAAACCCCGGCACGTCGTTGGCCGCAGCGCAGCGCGCGGCGGCTTGCAGCGCCACGCGCGTCGCCTGTTCCATCGCCGCGCGCGCCCGGCGCTGCGGATCACCCAAGCGCCGGCGCAGCCACGCTCCTAGCAGGCCCAGCGCGCCCAGCGCCGCAGTCAGCCCTAACATTTTGGCAAAGGCCGGTCGCGCCACCAGCGGCACCAGCGAGGCGCGCCGTGTGAGTAACAAATGCTGGGCGACGAGATTGCCGGCGGTGTTCTCCGGCTCCTTGGCGATGGGCTCCGGGGCCGGTGGCGCGTCCACGATGTCCTCGCCCGCCACCTGGATTTTCTGCACCGGACTGGTCACTGTCTTGTAGGCGCCGATGTTGGGATCGAAGAAACTGAAGGCGAGCGCGGCCTCCCGCGCGCCGCCCTGGCGGGGCACCGCGCTGAGTTGAAAACTCTTGGTGCCGGAAAACGACGCCACGTCCCCGGCGGTGAATTCGCCCTTGTTCGGATAGGTTTTCCAGCCGTCGGCCGGAGTGATCTCGGGCGCGTTCATCAGCGCGAAGTTGCCGGTGCCGCTGAGCCGGGCGGTGATTTGCTGCGGCTCGCCGGTCTTCCAGTTAGACGGGATGGCGGCGCTCTCGATTTTGAAATCGCCGACGGCCCCGGTGAATCCCGCGGGGCGCCCGGCGGCGGGCAGCGCGCGCACTTCGATTTCCTGGTCGTCGGACTTGAGCGTCACCTCCTTCTGGATCACCGCTGCATTCATGTCGTCGAAGATGTTGTCAAAAAACGGATCGTCAAACGGGCTGCCCGTGCGCCGCCGCTGCGGTGGCCGGGCTGACTGGTCGCGCACCGCCACGGTGGCATCCACCGACAACGCCGCCGGGTATTTGCCGGCCTTGGTCGCGGAAATGCCGCCATACCAGGTGACCACCAGGTAGCGCTTCCCATCCTTGATCTCGTGGGTCTGTTGCGGTTGGGCGCTCACGTTGTGCAGCGTGAATCCTTTCCCTTCCGGCTGGACGCCACTGCGCAACTGGACCCGGGCATCGGCCGGCAGCCACGCCTGAATGCACACCGGCGCGATCTCGCCGACATACACGTGCTTGCGGTCGTAGTCCACCAGCTCGACAGTTAGAAATCCGAACCGCTTGCCGCTGGTGTCCTCCGCCTCACCGCCGGCTGCGGGGGCGGCTTGGCCGTTAGGTGGCAGGCCGGTCGGGGGGTGTGAAGCCGCCGCCCCGAGCACCTTGAGCCTGAGCGGCCGGGTCGTGAGCTTCTGGCCATCCACCGCCACCTCGATGGCCGGAATCTGATAATCCCCGGGCTCATTGGACCCCACGACATAATTATAGGTTATGGAACTCGAGCTCTGGCCGTTGATCCATTGGTAATTCTGGCTCTTCCCGCGCGGTTCCACAATGAGGTTTTCAACGGCGGGGATCTCCGGTTGGCCGGCCTTGCCGCCGGTGATTTTCAGCGTCAGCCGTGCGCCGGCACCGACACTGACTGTATCCCGGTCGAGTTGCGCCTCCACATCCGCGGCGGCGGCGCGCGGCACCGTGCCGCCGGCCAATCCGATCAATGCGGCAATGATCCTCACACCTTGCAGAAACGTTTTATGATAATGGAGCGCGCTTACCATGTCTTGCCTTTCGTTGTGTTATCGGGTGTCGCGAAACGGGTCCGACGGATCTGCGGAATCGGGATCACCGTGCGCTCGTCGTTGCGCAGGGTCTCGAGCATTTGCCGGGCTTCCGCCGCGGTCATTTCTTGTTTCCCACCACGCTCGGTGCCCACCTTGCCCTCCGCATCCTGATCCTTTTTGGCGTCAGCGGATTCCTTGCCGTCTTTCCCGTCCTTGGAATCCTTCTCGTCTTTGGAGTCCTTCCCGTCTTTGGAGTCCTTCCCGTCTTTGGAGTCCTTCCCGTCTTTGGAGTCCTTCCCGTCTTTGGAGTCCTTCCCGTCTTTGGAGTCCTTCCCGTCCTTGGAATCCTTCTCGTCCTTGGAGTCCTTCTCGTCCTTGGAGTCCTTCTCGTCCTTGGAGTCCTTTCCGTCCTTGGAGTCCTTTCCGTCCTTGGAGTCCTTCTGGTCCTTGGAATCCTTTTGATCTTTCTGGTCCTTCTGGTCCTTTGAGTCCTTCTTATCGTCTTTCTTTTGCTGTTGTTTCAGCTCGGCGAGTTTTTTTTCCACCAGTGCCTGGTTGAAGAGCGTGTCTTGATCGGAGCCATTGAGGGCCAGCGCATCCTGATAGGCTTTTAGCGACGCCTCCCACGACTTGATCGCGGCTTCGGGGTCTTTTTCCAAACTGCCCTGGCCGGTCCGATAGAGCGAGTTTCCCAGATTGTAATAGGACCGCTGTTGCAGCGGCAGGTCCGGGGTGCGCAACGCACTGCGCAGCGATTCTGCGGCGGTGCCGAAATCACCCTTGCGGTACGCCTCCGTGCCCTGGTTGTAAATCACCCGCGCGTCCTGCGGCGCGGCCGGGGCCTCGGCCGCGCGGCTCTCGGCCAGCGCGCCGGACAGGACCGCCCCCGCAACTAACAGCACAGCGGCTGGCGGCGCACTCCGCGTCCGGCGTGCGGCCGATGGCAGCGCGCGCGGCTTGTTGCCCCGCCGCCGGTCGCCGATGAAAAAATCCAGCACCCACAACGCGATCGCGGCCCCCAGCGGCCATTCAAACCGCTCCAGCGGCACGCGCTCCATCCGTTGGTTGAGGTCGCTTTTTGGAACGAGCCGCAGCTTTTCCTGATAGATCGTGTTCAACCCCTCCGCGCCGCGTCCCAGCGGCACATACATGCCGTGCGTCGTATCCGCGATTTGCTTCAGGGTCGCCTCATCGAGTTTGGTGCGCACGACCGCGCCGTTCTCATCGCGCAAGAGCTGCGTCTGGCCGTTGCGCAAATGCTCGGCGATGGTGGTGCCCTCGGGGCTGCCGACCCCCACGGTGAAGATCGCCATGCCCTTTTTGGCGGCGGTCCTGGCCGCTTCGATGGCCGACCCTTCCAGGTCCTCGCCATCCGTCAGCAGCACCAACACCCGATGGTTGTTGCCCGCCTCATCAAACAGGCGCTCCGCCTCGTGGATCGCGCTCGCCAGATCCGTCCCTTGCTTGGGAATCAAATCGGTGTCTAACACATTGAGTGACTCGCGAAAGGCGTCGTAATCCAGGGTGAGCGGACACAGCGCGAACGCGCTGCCCGCGAAGGGAATTAGGCCCACCCGATCGCCTGTGAGGCGCGCCACAAAATCGATGATCCCGAGGCGCGCGCGTTCCAACCGGGTAGGGGTCAGATCCGTCGCCAGCATGCTGCGCGACGTGTCCACGGCAAACAAGATGTCGATGCCCTTGCGTTTGACATCGCGCCATTCGTAACCCTTCTGCGGGCGCGCCACGGCCACGAAGGCCAACCCCAGCGCCAACAGCCACAATCCGCGCTTCAGGTTGCGCAACCACGGCGAAAACCCCTCGGTGAGCCGCTGGCGGAAGCGCGGGTGAATCAGCTTGGCCAGGTCCGCCTCGCGGCGGCGGTCAAAGCGCACGAACAACCCGACCAAGGCCGCGCACACCAGCAGCCCGGCCAGGATCCAGGCCGGCTGGGCGAAATGCAGTGAGGTGTCGTCCATGGTGGGTGAGTGTTAGCCTGGAAACCACAACCGAGCGCAGCGAGAGGGCCGAACAGTTGATTCAAAAACATGAGGCAAATGAACAGGATTTACGCAGATAAAGAATTGATAATAATACATATGCAGATGACGTGCCGTTCCCTCAACGGGTGAGACGCGATTTTTCGTAACTCTCTTAAAATCTGTGCCTATCCTGTTAATCTGTGGTTCTATTTTCCAATCTGGTGTTATGGCAGCCGCCGGAAGCGGGTCTGGCGGAATATTAGCTCAAGCAACAGCAGGCCGATGCCGGGAATCAGGAAATACAGATAGAGTTCATCATAGTGCTGGTATTTCTTGAGCTTGCGGGTGGTCGTTTCCAGTTGGTTGATCGATTCATAGATTTTGCCCAGCGACCCGGTATCGGTGGCGCGGAATGATTGGCCGCCGGTGGCCGCGGACACCTGGCGCAGGATTTCCTCGTCAATCTCCACCTTCATCATCTGCATGTGGACGCCGCCAAAGGCGTCTCTAGCAGGAAACGGCGCGTCCCCGTTGATGCCCACCGCGATGGTGTAGATCTTGATGCCCAGGGCCTTGGCCGCCTCGGATGCCGTCAGCGGATTGACCGCGCCGGCATTGTTCACCCCGTCTGTCAGCAAAATGATGATGCGCGACTTGGCGGTGGAATCGCGCAGGTGGCCCGAGGCGGCGGCGATGGCCGAGCCGATGGCCGTGCCATCCTCCACCTGGCCCAATTTCACCCCCTGCAAGCGCTTGGCCACAAACTCGTGATCCAAGGTCAAGGGACTCACCAGATACGGCCGCCCCGCGAAGGCGAGCATGCCGAGCCGGTCGTTCGGCCGTTGGCCGACGAACTTGCCGACCACATCTTTCACGCATTCGATGCGGCTGACCGGTTCTCCCTTCAATTTGAAATCGAGCGCCTCCATCGAGCCGGAAACATCCAGCGCAAGCAGGATGTCGATGCCGCTGGCCTCGATGTCGTTGGATCCCTGGCCGTGGCGGGGCCGGGCGAGCGCCAGGATCAGCAATGCCAGCGCGAGCAAGCCGAGAAACGCCAGCAAGCGCCCGACCGCCGAGCGCGGACGCGCACCCACGCTGCGCGCGTCGTCGGTGGAGGGCATCCGGACCGCCACCGGACGGCCCCAGCGGCCGCGCCAAACCGCCAGCAGCGGCAGCACTAACAGGATCAGCAGCAACTCCGGATGCACGAACTGAAAACTCTCGGTCATGGCGCGGCCTCCTTGGGCTTGGGATGCGGCGCGGTGGTGGTGGCTCCTAGTTTAAGCACGAAGATAGAAGATGTTAACCACAGATGAACGCAGATCGACGCAGATGAAGAGAGATGATATGAATTATTATCTGTCATCATCTGTGTTCATTTGCCTCATTATTTGGAATCAACTGTTCGGCCATCTCGCTTCGCTCGGTTGCGGTTGAAATTCTTAAACGAACAGGATTGGTGGTGGCGGTGACGAAGGCACGCGCGGTCTGCACGAGCTCGCCACGCTGGCTGGAATCCAGGTGAACACCCGCGAATTTCGCCAGGTCGCAGGATCTCAAAAACGTGCGCAAATGCTCGCTCTCGGCGGTGAAATCCTTGAACGCATCCTGCCCGAGCGCGCGCAGGAATTCCTCGGTGGTGCGGCGCGGGGCCGCCAGGCCGAATCGCCCGGCGATGTAGTATCTAATGACATCGGCCGCGCGATTGGCAAACGCCTCCGCGGCGATGGATTCCTGACCGGCCTCGAGTTCCGTCAGCGCTGCCAGCGCTATTTCCTGCGGGGGAGGGGGTTGGTGCCGGTTGCGCCGCCGCCACCACCAGAGCGCGGCGAGCGTGAGCGCCAGCGCGCCGCCACCAAGGCCAAGCCAGAGCGCCACGGGCGGCTTGGCCGGCTGCGGGATTTCCACCAGCGCCTTGGGCCCGCGGATGTCTTCGGGCGGCTCCGGTTGCTGGGCGCTCAGGTGCGCGGAGAGCCCCAGCAGCAATGCAACCATTGCCACTAGCAGACCACGGATGAGGGAAGGGCGGACCATGAAGTGAGAGATAGGGAAAGGGATTTCAGCCGGAGCGCTGGCGGCGCTTGCGGAAGAATGCCATGAGCTCGGGCATCCAGTTTTCGCCGTTGATGAATTCCAGCAGGTCCACGCCCAGCGAGCGGATGCTGCGGGACGTGGTCTCGCGGCGCTGGCGTGATTGGTTGGCAAAGGCCGTGCGGACTTTGGCGTTGCCGGTGTCGATCTCGACGACCTGACCGGTTTCGGCGTCCTCGATGCAGATCCGCCCGACATCCGGCAGCGATTCCTCGCGCGGGTCGGTCACCGACACCGCGATCACGTCGTGACGGCGGTTGGTGACCTGGAGTTTTTTGCGCAGGGTGGCAAAGCGCGCGTCAAACGGCTCGCCGAGACAAAAGTCCGACACCAGAAAGATCACCGCTTTGCGATGCACCACCCGGTTGGCGAAATCCAGCGCCTGCGAGATATCGGTGCCGGCGCGCGCGGGTTGGAAAAACAGGGTTTCGCGGATCAGGCGCATGATATGCATCCGGCCTTTGCCCGGTGGAATGTATAACTCGACGGTGTCGCTGAAAAGAATGAGTCCCACCTTGTCGCGGTTGCGGATCGCCGAGGCGGCCAGCACCCCGGCCGCTTCGGCGGCGAGCTCGCGCTTGGAGTCCGCCACCGAGCCGAAGTCCGAGGACGCGCTCACGTCGATCATGAGCATGATGGTGAGTTCGCGCTCCTCGGTGAACAATTTGACATGCGGCTCGCCGGTGCGCGCCGTGACATTCCAGTCGATGGTGCGGACGTCATCGCCCGGGACATACGTTCTAACCCGGTCGAAGTCCATCCCCCGGCCTTTGAAGACACTGGCATAACGGCCCGCCAGCGCGTCATCCACCAGCCGGTTGGTGCGCACTTCCATCCGCCTGACCCGGCCGAGGATTTCCGCCGCGCGGACCTCGTCCTCAAGGCTAACAGGTGTGCTGGCTTGCGGTTTGATCATGGCACCGGCAATTCATCCAGCAGGCGGGTGACGATTTGCTCGCTGTTGAGGCCCTCCGCCTCCGCCTCGTAGGTGACCGTGACGCGGTGGCGCAGCACATCCATGGCGATGTTCTTCACATCGTGGGGCGTGACATAGGCGCGGCCGTTGAGGAACGCGTGGGCGCGGCTGGCGAGCGCGAGGTTGATGGTGGCGCGCGGTGAGGCGCCCACCCGGATCAGCGGCGCGATGTGGATGCCAAACGCGTCCGGGCGGCGGGTGGCATGCACCAGCCGCACGATGTAGCGCTTCACTTTTTCATCCAGATAGAGGCTGTTGACCACGGTGCGCGCCTGCTGGATGGACTCCAGGCTCACCATCGGCACCGGCACCGGCATGTCCTCGGTGGTGCCTGCCAGGTCGAGCACCCGGAGCTCCTCGTCTTCCGTCGGGTAGTCCATGACCACCTTCATCATGAAGCGGTCCATCTGGGCCTCGGGCAACGGATAGGTTCCCTCCTGCTCGAGCGGGTTCTGGGTCGCCAGGACGAAAAACGGCGACGGCAGGGCGAAGGTTTGCTCGCCGATGGTGACCTGTTTTTCCTGCATCGCCTCGAGCAGGGCGCTCTGCACCTTGGCCGGCGCGCGGTTGATTTCATCGGCCAAAATGAAGTTGGCAAACACCGGGCCGTGTTTCACCCGGAAGCGCGCCTCGCGCGGGTCGTAAATTTCGGTGCCCACAATGTCGGCGGGCAGCATGTCGGGCGTGAACTGGATGCGGTTGAACTTGGCGTTGACCAGGCAGGCGAGCGTCTTGAGCGCCAGGGTCTTGGCCAGCCCGGGCACCCCTTCCAGCAGGATGTGCCCCTTCACCAGCAGCGCGATGAGCAACCGGTCCACCAGGTCGTTCTGACCGATCAGATAGCGGCCGATCTCGCCGCGCAGCGGGTGGATCCAGTGCGAGACTTCGCGCACGAGCGCCTCCGCGTCGGCTGGATTGGCAATCGGCGCGGGTGGATTTTCCAGTGGGTTTGTCATCATGGAGTGGTCGTGGATGGAGATCAGGAAAAGTTGCAGCCAGCACCTCGCGGCACCCGGCGCGGCGCGACATGCTCCCTTGCAGCGCTCATTTGTCACGCTTTTGTCTAAAATCCGCTGGCGCAATGGCGCAGGCAGAAGTGGGTGGCTGTGATCCACTGGCCATGCGCCGCCTCGCCCGTGCAAGGGTGGTACGGCCTGGACCCAGCCCTTGGACTGCGGCGAGCCATCGCCGCTTTCGGCGGCTGCAAAATGCTCCTCCCGCCTAACACACCACCCGCTCCGCCTTTATCCTGACCGTGGGGGAGCTGGCCTGGTGGGTTGTCGGTGACATCGGGGCGGTGAGTCTAAAAGTCGAAGGTCTGAATGTCAAAAGTCGAAGAACCGCGATGTGGCACCCTCTCCCTTTCCGACGCGACAACCGGAGCGGGACGCTCCGGCCACGGTCTGCCACGGGACGCGGCAGCCACGCCTGGGAATCCCAATCCCGCGCGTGGACAATGGCGTGCGGGTGCGCTACCACAGGCGGCGTGAACGCATGGAAACCAGCGATTGATGTGGTGAACCGCTGCCTGAGGGCGGGGGTCTGCGAATTTGTGGTCTGCGCCGGGGCGCGCAACGCCGCCTTGATTGAGGCGCTGGCGCGCGCGGAGGCCGCCGGGTTGGTGCGGCTGTGGCGGCATTTTGAGGAACGCGGCGCCGGGTTTTTCGCGTTGGGGCGCACGCTTGAAACCGGCCAACCGTGCGCGGTGGTCACCACCAGCGGGACGGCGGCGGCCGAGTTGTTGCCGGCAATGATCGAGGCTCACTATCAGGCACGGCCGCTCGTGGCGATCACCGCGGACCGCCCGGCCGCCTACCGCGGCACCGGCGCGCCGCAGGCGATCGAGCAAGCCGGGCTCTACGGGGTTTATGCGTGGCAGGGGGGTATCGCGGATTGGGACGGCAAGCGACCGCTGCATCTCAACGTGGCATTCGAGGAAACTTTTGAGCCCGGGGCGGCGGAGTTTGCGCAACCCGGTGCCTTCGTTCCGGCCAAGGACCGCATCGACGTGGCGGCGCTGGCCCGCTGGTTAAGAGAGGATTTCTATCGGGGCATCGTCATTCTGATCGGCGGTCTCGAACCGGATGAACAGGAAGAGGTGTTCCATTTTTGCAAGGACTTCGGCGCGCCGGTCGTGGCCGAGGCCACCAGCGGCCTGCGCGAGGCGCTCCATGGCCTCGCCATCCACGACGCTGACCGAGTGCTCAAGGCGCATCCGCCCGGAAAAATCCTCCGCTTGGGCGACGTTCCAAGCGGCCGGTTCTGGCGCGATCTCGAGGACCTGCCGCAAATTGCCGTGTGGTCGGTCTGCCGCAACGGGCTGCCCGGACTGGCCCGCGAGTGCCAGGTGACGCGCGGCCCGCTGGAGCGGGTGATCCCGGCGCTGGGCGCGCTGGATCCCGCCGAGGACGCGCTCGACTTGTTAGTCGGGGCGTCCGGCCGGGCCGCGCGGGCGACGGAGTTGCTAGAGCGCTATCCCGACAGCGAGCCGGCGCTCTTGCATGTGTTCTCCCACTACGCGGCGCTGGGCGGCGGGGTGTTTCTGGGCAACAGCCTGCCGATCCGCGAGTGGAATGAGTTCGCGCAATGGGCGCGCCCGGTGCGCGGCGTGCGCGCCAACCGCGGTGCCAACGGCATCGACGGCCAGATCAGCACCTGGCTCGGCTGGACCGCCGAGGTCAGCGAAACCTGGGCGGTGGTCGGCGATCTAACGGCCCTGTACGACCTGGCTGCTCCCTGCATGCTCGGCCAGGTCAACCGCGACGGCCGCGTGCTCGCCGTCATCAACAACGGCGGCGGAAAAATCTTCGGGCGGTTAGAGAGGCTCAAGTCGATGAGCCCGCGCGCAGCCGAATGCATGACCAACCCGCAGGCGGTCGAGCTGGCGGGTCTGGCGACGCTGTGGGGCATGGCCCACCTGCAAATCCGCCGGCCGGACGATTTGGACGCTTTTGAGCCGGGCGGGCCGCCCATGCTGCTGGAAATCCTGCCGGACCCGGCGCAAACCTCGCGGTTCTGGGCGGAGTGGGATCAGCCGGGCAGGTGAGTGTGGCTGTTGCCGCGTTGCTTACCAATGATTAGGGAAATTGGAACCACAACCGAGCGCAGCGAGATGGCCTGACTGACTGCAATCCAATTCATCTCGGGCAAATTCCACGGATTTAACGGATGATGAAAGAGTGATTCATCTGGGTGTGCTAACCGGCTGGGTGAGTGGTCAGTCCGTCGGAATACAGTCAGATTCTCCGTGAAATTTGCCTTCGGCTATCTCCGCTTCGCTCCGGTTGTTAAAATCCGTATAATCCCTGGTGAAATGCATCGCCATACCGTTTTTGATTTTCCTTTGTCGGATGGTTGACTCGCCACCCGGCTTGCATCAGGTTTTCGGGCATGAGCCACACAGCACAAGTCGGGATTCTCATGGGCAGCGCATCGGACTGGCCGGTCATGGAACACGCGGCGCGCACCCTGCGCGATTTCGGGATCCCCTGGGAGGCGGAAATCGCCAGCGCCCACCGCGCGCTCGGCAAGCTCACCGGCTACGCCACCAGCGCCCGCGGGCGTGGCATCAAATGTCTCATCGCCGGGGCCGGGGCCGCCGCGCACTTGGCCGGGGTGACCGCCGCGCTCACCGACCTGCCGGTGCTGGGCGTGCCAATCGATGCCACCTCGCTCAACGGCCTGGACGCCTTGCTCGCCATGGTTCAAATGCCCGGCGGCATTCCGGTGGCCACCTTTGCCATCGGCAAGGCCGGCGCGATCAACGCCGCGCTCTTCGCCGTGGCAATGCTCGCCAATGACGACCCGGAGATGGCCGCCAAACTCGCCGCTTTCCGCGCCCAACAAAGCGCCAAGGTCAACGCCGCGGTGCTCCCGCCGCTCGACCCGATCGACTGATACCACTTCCAATAAATTAGGGCCTCTATGAAAACTGAGGGGCCAGGGGCTAGGGGCCAGGGGCTAGTTAGAGATTGGCGAATTCTTCACTGGCCCCTGGCCGCTAGCCGCTCGGTTCGCCCGGCCAATCTGTCACTTTGATTTTGAGAGATGGTATCACCCTACAAAGGAAAATGAGAACGGCGGATTACGCGGATTTTACGGATTATGAATGAGTTATGGATATTAGCGCGCTCACCTGCTGGGTGAGCGTCCAGTCCGCTAGAAAACAGAAATATTCTCCGTGAAATCCGTGGTAACATCAGGCGGCGCGTCGTTTTTCATTTTCCCATTTAGGATAACCGGGCCAAACAAAAACGGGCGAGCCCGGATGGGCCCGCCCGCTGAGGAATGGCAGTGGAGTTAGAGCTCGTAGCCTTCTTCACCGTGTTCGCTGAGGTCCAGACCCATGGTCTCGACTTCCGCGCTCGGACGCAGGCCGATGAGCACCTTGACCAGGAAGGCGATGCCCACCGTGCCGACGATGGCAATGGCCAGGGTGATGGCCACGGCCAGCAATTGTTGGCCAAACAACCCGCCCTCGGCGACGTATTTGGCCAAGCCGTTGGCGACGGCGGGAGCCGATGGGCTGCTCGCGGTTAGGTTGCTATTGACTTCGCCGGTGGCCAACACCCCGGTGAGCAGGGCACCCAGGGTTCCGCCGACGGCATGGACGCCGAAGGTGTCGAGCGCATCGTCATAACCAATCGCCTTTTTCACATACATCACAAAGACGTAGGGAACGGCCGCGGCGAACACCCCGATGATCATCGCGCCGGTGGCATTCACAAAGCCGCAGGCGGGTGTGATGACCACCAACCCGGCGACCACACCCGAACACATGCCCAGAATCGACGCTTGCCCTTTGAGGATTTTTTCCATCAACCCCCAGACAAAGCCCGCGGTCGCGGCGGCCAGCGTGGTGGTCATGAACGCGTTGGCCGAAACCCCGTCTGCGGCGAGGGCGGAACCGGCGTTGAAGCCATACCACCCGACCCAGAGCATGCCGGTGCCCACCATGCAAAGCACCATGCTGTGCGGGGACATCTTCTCCTTGCCGAAGCCCAGGCGCTT